>JGI25385J37094_10000040_pt1 | contig 20401 bp, 21 predicted proteins | sample GraSoi013_1_40cm_FD_37094 | JGI IMG/M metagenome (IMG submission 37094) | reverse complement strand
TGCTGGGTTGCAGTTAGTGGCCAGTCTTCGCTGTCGACTTGGTTAGTCAGAACCCAGTTGACCTGGGTGCCGGAGATGCCGTCACCCTGGCTGATAGACAGGGTCTGCTCCTGAGCACCGGCAGGATACCACGAGCCAACTCCCGTCTCGGAGGTAGCACGGACAACCGATATGTTGGCTAGTGAGGGAAGCTGAACAAGGGCTGCTAGCGGACCTGAAAGGCTAGCGAGTGAGAAAGTGACGACCAATATCAACAGAAGTTTGAAAGCAGAAACACTACCGCCATTCGACACGTGCGGCATAGTCCGAGGTAAGCTCAACAATATTAGAGGCTTGTGGACAGGCAGAAGTATACTTGCAACGGCCTTCTCCCCAGCAGAGATCATAAACACGAACTTTAGCTTGTGATAAGATCATTGACCATTCTTACAAGCGTTAAGGGGGTCTCAAAACAGCAGAACGATTCCGAAAGAAGAGGAGAGACTTGAACGCTCGTAAAAGCCAGATCATGTTGTCGAGAAGGTGGCACAGATCGAGACACGAACCTGCAACTCATAACCATCGCGATACTCTAGGCGACTCTGGCGAATAAGCCGTTTCTGACAGTTTGTTCGCAATGGCGCGAACAACAACCCAGGGATCAGTATGAAGAAGATGTCGATCCTGGTGGATGAGAACGGTGAGTCTTGACTGGTCCCAAGTCTTACTACACAACAACCGGGACTACGTCAAGGCCCGCGAAGAACCTAACCCACATCGACCAATCCCCTCTTTCATTTGCGTGAATTTCTCTAAAAACAGCGATGGACGGCCATGTATCCTTGAATATCCTTAGGCCCAGAATTTATGCAGACATTGAATAAGTAGAGGAGCGTGGATAGATTCTATGTGATTGGCAGGCATCCGGAATTTGAGTATCTGAGGACGATGCCCAATCCCGGCACTAGGGTCTGATTCCCCCATATCCCTTCGTGGATGCGTCCACCGTTGAACTGAACGCACATATCCCAATACCAGTCGGACGTATAACTCGTATCCGAGGTAGGAGGCGGAGCTGTGTATCCAAGGGTATTTTTTGGACCGAGCGGTGCTCCCCAGACGTTGAAGAAATCCTGGAGAGTATACGTTCTATTAACTGTCGACCTGACGTGAATGAAAGAATACGAGGTGTTTCCGTTTGTCCCTTCGCTGGCGAACACGGGATAGTGACCGTTGACCCCGTCGCTGTCATATTGATGATAAGCCCAAATGCCGCCCCTGATCCCTACATTCACGGGCAGAGCGTTGCTGACGTAAGCTTGACCCTGGACTAGATGAGATATCTGAATCGCGATGGGAACAGTGAAATCTATTTTTGCTTGGGCAGACAAAGTCGCAAAGTAGTAGACGGTGAAAAGCAACGCGAGGGCCAGCAACGGGGCCGAATAGAGCACCAGCTTCCTTCTACGCTTCCCTACCTCACTACGACGACGCAACACGACCCGCCAGCTATACGGCCATCCGGCCTATTAGTGTTGCCGAAATATCAGCATCTCCCTCGACAAACGCAACCCAAGTCATACCAGTCTTCAAAGGACCAGTGTCCTTCGCGAATTCAGGAGACGTCGGCTAATTGCTAATACTCTTCTGCTAATCCGAATCCATATATCCACTCAATCCCGAACCCGATCTTCGAACCTGAAAGGAATCAGCGTTGAGCCTCAAACTTCGAACCGAATATCGCATTGTCACCTGCTTTTTCTTCGATAAACCCATAAACTCCCCTTTCCAAGCACATAGTGACGTTTGAATGAAGAGACTTGTAGTCGTCACATTATTGTTACTCGGATCTTTCCTCGCCATTCCCTTCTCCACACACCCAGCTCATGCCTCCCCAGGTACCGGCCTCGTCTGTTTAACGCGGGCAACGAGTAACAACTGTCCGCAAGTCCCCCTCACCTTTAACGCCACGGGCGTGGGCAAGACCTTCACTATCGGAGTCTTCATCAACAATTCGGACGCGATGGGTGGCTTCGACATCTACGTCTCCGTAGATACCACTTATTTGAATCCGGTGAGTGCGGCTCTGGGCACTCTAATTGCAAGTCCCTCGTTGACCTCTATCTGCGTCAACGGGATATCTCAGACAGGCGCATGCACAGCAAACTCAGCAAACGGTCCTGGAGTTGTTGAGGTTACCACTGCAGAGGGTTCGGGAGGCAACGAGTGCGGTGGTTCCTCTCCATGTTCCGGTATGGCTTTCACCATAACCTATCACGTGGTGACAGACACCTCAAGCGCCGCTCTGTCCTATCCAACAAATCCAGGCTGTTCCGCCAGCAGCGTAGCTTCCCCGCCCAACGTGTGCGTTGAGGTGGCCGACGCGCAGGGGACTATACTACCTGAAACCACCCTAGCTGCAGACTTTACTGACCAAACTCCTACGGCAAACTTCGGCGCAACACCTACCAGTGGGAACGCGCCCTTGGCAGTGTCGTTCGACGCGACGCTCAGCAACGCGACGGCAGGGCACACGATCGCGTTTTACAATTGGACATTCGGAGACGGAGTGAAAATGAATGTGACTACCGCGACTGCTTCTCACATTTACAACGCCGCAGGCACTTACAGCCCAACCCTTTTGACACAGGACAGTTCGGGTGCAACGAGTTCGGCCCCGCCCAAAGATGGGATAACTATCACCGTCGTCATGCCAGACTTCAGCATCAACGGCAACACAACCAGCCTCTCGATCTTGCCAGGCAAGAACAAGAACGTAACAATCATTTTGACTAGCTCGAACGGCTTCAGCGGACCCATCACCCTGTCCGCCAATAGCTCCGTCATTCTTGGAATAACCTCGACTCTGAACAAGACAAGTGTGAATCTAGGAGCAGGGCAGACCGACACATCGGCAAAAGTGACTGTCGCCACATCCGTTCTGACCTCTCCGGGAACCTACCATGTCAATGTCACAGGAGTCAGCGGGATCCTCAAGCACTCGCTGTTCATCACCGTCGCTGTTGTCCAGATGCAGTATTCGCTCTCCAACTCTGGGCCCATCACGGCGATCAGAGGACGTTCCGGAAGCAACACGATAATCGCGACACTCTCGACCGGCACAGGCCAGCCTGTCACTCTGTCATGCGTCTCATCGTCCCTTCCACCCGCTGCTTCCTGCTCGTTTAATCCGACAACGATTACTCCAACCTCACCTACGGGTAGTTCCAGTATACTTACGATTACAACCACAACGTCCACGCCCGGCGGCAGCTCCACGATCATTGTCACGGGTACACCACAGCCCACCGCTAACACGACCTTCGCACTGGCGGTTGCCGACTTTCAGATCACCGGCAACCCACAGTCCGTCTCCATCCCTCAGGGAGGAAACGGAAATTCCATCATCATCCTTACCGGCCAATCCGGTTTCAACAGTCACATCAACCTGACAGCAACGTCAGGGTCAGGCAATATCATCGGGTTCCTCAACCGAACAAACGTCAGCGTGACAGTTGCAGGAGGGTCAAACTCATCAACCCTCTACATTATCGCGCTGACAGGCACTGAACATGGCAGCTACAGTATCCTTGTGACCGGAAGCGTCGGCCCCTTGACTCACAGTTTGACAATCACGGTCGATGTCCCAGTTCCAGACTTTGGAGCCAGCGCTACTCCAACCTCCGTGTCCGTCCAAACCGGCACAAATGGGACATCTGCAATTACCCTGATAGGTCTCAACGGCTTCACAGGCACCATCAACCTCCAAGCAAAGAACCCCACAGGTGTTAGCATCGCCTCCGTATTCTCCAGCACCAGCGTAACAATAACCAGCGGACCAGTCGCCTCGACTCTAACGGTATCCACAACAACGAACACACCACCAGGAACCTACACCGTCACAGTCAACGCAACAACCCTGAGCCTCTACCACCTTGTCAACATCACGTTGATAGTGATCTCGCCGTTGCCATCGGTCCAGCTCGGTTCTGCAACCCTGTCCACGGTCTCCGTAACGGCAGGCAAGACGGTTGACATGACAGTCACGATCAGCAACACTGGAACCATACCAGTCAACATAACCATCACAATGGACGTGAACAGCGGCAGTGGAGCCAACGTAACAGTGGCCCAGACGACCGTCACGCTAAACCCCGGAGTATCGGCGCAGACGATCAAGATATCATGGAACACCACACAATGGGCTGGAGGAACCTATCACGTCTATGCCAGGATCATAGGATCACAAACCACCGCAGTCAACCAAGCTACAAGCGCGGGTACTGTAGCTCTAAGCTCCCCGCCATCGGCCCCTCCCCCGGCTGACCTCAGCGTCATTCCATGGATAACAACCGGACTGGCCGCTGCAATAGCAGTTGTACTGGGCTTGCTTCTATTCAGACGCCGACGCCCGACCGGACTCCCAGAATCGGCATAGAAGACTCGGCTCTAAACCGGCCATCTCGAGTGTTAGTCTTCGCGCTACTTTTTCTTTAGACTCGCTCTTTTCGCACGCAGTTTCTGCCGCATACTCCTGCGTCTCAGGAAGAGCCCGAACCCGAAGATCGCTACGGCCCCTCCAAGGCCCCCCAAGAATACAATGTCGCCATACCAAGGCACTGGAGGCGGCGGAGTATCCACTTCGAGCCCTACACTATCCTGCGTCGTCCAGCCAGCAAGAATGGTCTCGGTCGCATTATTACTATGCTTAACAGTCGGGCCCGAGAAGGCCAAAGTGTAGACCCCTGGCGACAGATTATTGAATGCCACTTGTCCATTGGAATCTGTCGTCGCATTCTCGAAGGGAAGAACGTTAGAAGAGTTGAAGATCCGAACAAGCACCCCTAACTGAGGTACTTTCTGGAGACTAAATATGGCCAAGAGTAATGCACCCAGCGCAGGTCCGACAGTCACCATTCTATGAATAGATCCTTTACCGCCGTTGACGTCAGTGACGTTTAGCGTCACGCCATAAGTGCCTGGAGACCAGAACGTGTGGGGATATATCGGACCGCTACCAGTGCTCGTGTCACCAAAGTTCCAACTGTAAGATGTTATGGCGGCGGACGAATTATTTGCGAAGCTCCCTGAAGCATCAAAACTATTCCGATGTCCTGCTACGACTGAGGGTGTGTCAGTTGGGAGATAGTTGAAAAACGCTGTGACTCCTGAATTGCTGAAGATCGCGTCTTCCTTGACTATTGGTATGAACTGGGTGGTCGCGAAGGGGCCTGACCCGACATTTGCAACGTCTGCAGTCTCTATGTGAATCAGGCTTGAATTTCTGACGTTTTCGACATAGAACGCGACCGAGAAGAGCAACTTGGACAGCGGACCATTAACTGGGTTGCCACTTTCGGGCAGTGCAGAGAAATGCACCCAGCCAAATTCAGCGTCTGTAGGGTCCGCGGTCTGACAGTTGATAATGGGAGGCACACACTCTGTTGAAACGAAGTTGGAAGAGGCATCGCCGAAGATATTGCCGGAGTAGGACACGTTCTCCGCTCTAACAACCGGGTCCGGCTGAGGATTTCCGTAGTTCAGCTTTACATTAAAGCCCGAGGCGCTCTGACCGGCAGTGAGATTCAACATTACGTTGACGATGAAAGACGATCCACTCGTTACATTATACGAGACCGGACTGAGGTATACGATCGAGAAAGGCTGGGCAGATGCTGCTCTAACAGGAGAGAGATGTGGCACTGAGAAGACTAGAAGGAGGAGGCAGGCAGCAAGAACCCATCGTGGCTTCAAGAACTCGACACTCCTTCGCCCCATTACTTCGCGCTCATGACAGATAAACGAAGCTGTGGAATATTGGTTTATCCCCAGACACTCCATACTCCGGCCGAGTGAAGGTTCGGGGCTAATGCGCCCGATTCTTGCGCACGCCTTCAGGTAGCCTTTCAACAGTCAGCTTCGGCCCAAGAGGTATCTGCAGCAGTCCAACGATACTATCCACAGGGTGTTGGGTTTGGAACTCGAATTTGTTATCTCCCGTCAGTATGGTCATCTCCCCTGAGTACGGCCTCTCAACGAGTCTCACGCCGACGATTTCCCCAAATCTGAGGGGAAAATTGTCCTTGTTCGCAGTCAGAATCCTCTCCGGCGTTAACCGCTGCAGAGCGCGTTTACTACGCGACTCGCCCCCGCTCTTCACGATATCTTCGAATCCCCCGCTTAGTCTCCCAAAAAGCGCAGAGGTTGCAAGCGCCCCTGCACCTCTCTTACCTACGTGCGCAACGAGTATTCTTGCTTCAGTAACGAACAGCATTAGCTGTTCGATGCCAAGGGCAAGGCGCGCAACAACACGGATCTCCCCAAGCACATTCTCTGACTCGCCGCTCATGAACGCCTAGCAATATTTCGTTTAGCCGCCTATTCAATCCATCCGTAGCCGGCCAGTTCAGAACGGAGCTATCGTCCGTATGTTATGGAGCCCCGGACGAGATTTGAACTCGTGACCCTTGCCTGTTTGATAGCCTACCAAGGCAATGCTCTAGGCTGCGCGCAACGCATCTACCAGGCTGAGCCACCGGGGCACGGAGCTTGGAGCGGAGCCCGAGATTTAATTAACCTTAGTCGCGTTATGACCCCGAGTTACCTCGATGGCTGAGATCGTCTCAGACATATCGTGGAACCGGAAAATGATCCTGGGAAAAACCCTTAGCGAGCACTCATTCCAACGGGCAAAGACGGTGCTAGGAGGCATAACGCGATGCAGTGGACTCGATCATCAGTGCGTCATCGGATCTCGATTCTATCCTCGAACGCCTCAGCCAGACCAAGAACGATGCAGTCCCAACCGTAATAGCGACGGCCAACAGTGTCCAGATCTTTAGCAGCTCGATTAGCAGTCTGAGCCTGTCTACTCCGACGAGACCTCCGCCTACACTCGACGTCTGCACAACTATGGTTGTCAAGGCGAAATGAGATCTCGGACCACTCGTCCCAGTAATGTTAACAGTATAGAGCCCCGGAACCGTGGCGCCGTTCGGGGAAAAGGTGAGGTTAAACGAGCCGATTCCACCACTCGAGACTTGGATGGTTTTAGAGACGGGACTGACAGGAAGGCCTGGAGGTGACGAAGAGGCGGTAACGGTCACGTTGGCCTGAAACCCATTTACGCTGGTCAGCGATACCTTGACGTTGCCTGATGATCCCTGGAGGATCGTCTGAGATGATGGAGATGCTGAGATCGCAAAGTCTGGCAGGCCGATGGTTGCAGTATACGCGTCCTGGTCCACGCAACCATAGATGGGATCAATGGTATCACAAGCATTCCGGTTATCGCTCCATATGACTTGGGCGAATGCTGGAGTAGCAGCAATCTCGATGTAGTCGCCCATGAATATCTCCGTATCCCCGAAATCTGTGCGCTCAACAAGTTCAGGGTTGAAGCTGACAGGTGTGACCCTGACATTGGACGAAAAAGATACTCCACCGTCCAGCGACTGGGCATAGAACACGTCCAGGGCAGTCAAGGTCGACCCGCTGTTGAATCTACTGTCGTACCAGGCGACGCTGATGATTCCGCCAGCGGCGACAACGGTGGGAAAGAAGTGATGGCCCGTCGTCGCATCGTTGACCATGAGGGGAGAGGTCCATGTTGCGCCGCCATCAGTCGATCTTGTAAAGAGGACATTAGCGAGCTGAGGACAAAGGTTACAGCCAGGCGGAGGGAAGGAGTCCCAGACGAGATAGACGCCATTCTTGTCAGCGGCCATTTGTGGAATGGTAAATGTTCGGAAACTCCCTCCTGGAAGAGGTGAAGGAATTATGTTGGCTGGGTTTACTGCCCTCGTCGTCCCAGCCACTGTAGTCCCGCCATTTGTAATCTTTGTGACTTCGATATAGCCCAAGAAGGCTTCGGTTACCGCGTCGAAGGCATCCGCAGAAACATAAACGTTACCGGAAGCGTCGATGGCTACGCCCGGCAATTCCCCGGTCTCATCTGCTGGGGCGTAGAAGGGTGTCGACCATGTTCTGCCTCCATCAGTAGACCGTGTGAAAAGTGTCCCAAAATATGACGTGGCTGTCAGATTAGCGTCATAGGCTAAGTAGACGTTTCCGTCGAAGGCATTCCCGGTTGTGTCCACGGCGATCCAAGGCTTGTCTGGAGTGATACCTGCAGAGATGAGTGTGGTGTTGGAGTAGACTGCGCCGTCGTTTGTGAATTTTGCGACGAAGAGTCCAGTGGGAAGTATGCCGTTAGGGGTGGCGGTCACGCCGAGGCCAGCATAGTAGAGGTTCCCTTGCCGATCGAATGCGAGCACCGGGTCTGAGGTTGCGTTGAAGCGTCTTAACGGCGAAACCAGTCCTTGAGGAGATGTATCGCCGGGAAAGCCAGGAAGAAGCACGTTGGTCCAAGTTGTGCCGCCGTCTGTTGACCTGTAGTACCCGAGCCAACGATGCTCATGCACGGATACAAGTCTGAGATCTTGCGCACCTGCGACGATAATGTTGGTGTTGTGCGGGTCGATAGCGATAGTCGGCTCAACCTGCTGCCGGTCCGGGCTGGCCTCTCCAACAATAGGCACATTCGTACCCACAACGGTGGCGGGTAAGGTGCTTGCTAAACGAACGAGGCTGGCCGAGGAGACTGTGCTACCGGCGTGCGAGTAGAAGGGTGCTGCAGCAACAGGCAAACAGATGACTATCGACAAAACAAGCAGAGTTATGCATTTCTCAAGAGTAGTTCTTCGGGTCGGTTCCACCCGCTAAAATCTGGACGGCTCTCTTATCACTTTATCCATTCTAAGATCGCCAATACTCCGTCGCCCTCCGACGGTAGCAATCCTCTAGTGTTGCAGGTGCTCGAGCATTTGGCCGGCCTTGTCTCTCCAAGCAGGCCACTTTGCCATCTCTTCCAACGAATACTTCTCTGCCTGTTCCTTGTTCATCCAGCGAGTCTGCATAGCCTGATTGACGAGATCCCCGTACACTTTCTCGAAAGGCAACAGCTTACCCTTCATATCAGTGCAATGAATACAGTACGGATTATCGAGATTCTGTGCGCCATGCTCCTCTCTTGAGGCAAGCGGCCGACCGCAGCTCTCGCACTGCATCGCCAAAGACAAAGTATACACCAAAACCACCAATCACAAACACGCTAGATAACCATACTTGGACGCACGCTCCCCCAAGCGCGGTAACAAGAGCATCCTCTCTGCTAAACCATTAATAATCCGGCACCCTTCAATCAATCAAGAACGCTAGAGGGATGCTTCTCATGCGTAGAAAGGGCCAAACGGCACCTTTCACACTAATCACACTCATACTCCTATTCGGAAGAAAGAAAACCGAACAAGAAGAAAACAAGAACACGGCCGAACCCCTCAACAGAGAACCGTTCCCCGTACCAGACATAATCAAGAAAACAATCACGAGCAACGACGTCTCAAGATCTCGCGACAGACTCCGACTTGCAAGTCTTGAAAGAGACATCATCGGGGACGCCCTCACAAAGATCTACGAAGCAGAAACAAAGGGACAGATCAACGATAGCGAAAAAAACCAGCTCCTACAACGATACAAAACAGACCTCAAACGAGTAGACGGAGAAATAGACACCCACAAGAGGACGGTCGACCTCTACGAACTCGAATCTGCCAAAGACGAGCTCCTCAAGAGTTTCCAGGAAAAAATGCTTGAGATAGATCTGAAGATAAGCCAGATCAGACCAACCGTAACTGCAACATCTGAAACGATAACCAAATCCCCTGAGCCTCCAAAGACGGAGACAAGCCCAACACCGCTAGTTACAAACCCTCCCAAGGAACGACAGACAAAGGAGAAGCCTAAGAACAAAGCAGAAGAACGGTTGGAGACTATCCGAGAAGAAGTACTCAAAGCAATGGAACGCCTCGAACAGATAGAGACAGAAGGCTGATCCAGAACAATGTCGTGGACTGACAAGGCTCGAATAAGCGCTGCGGCGCAAGCAGTAAGGGAAATCAGAGACAACACAACCATCGGACTTGGAAGCGGCAACACCATCCTTCGAGCCCTCGAGCTAGCCGCGGAACGAATCAAGAAAGAGAATCTGAAAATCACCTTCATCCCAACATCATATCAAACAGAAATCGCCGCAAAGAAACTGGGCCTAAAAACATCAGACCTCCAAGAAGACACCGAACCGGACCTAGCGCTGGATGGCGCAGACCAGATACAATGGCGAACACTCGACCTCGTCAAGGGCGGAGGAGCCGCGCTGCTTCGAGAGAAGATTGTAGATTCAACAGCAAGGAGGCTCATCATCGTAGTCGACGAGAAGAAACTCGCAAAAACATTGGGCGGACCGCAGCCAATACCGGTCGAGATAGTTCCATTCGGCTACGCATCGACCGTAGAGAAGATCAGAAAGATCTCCGAGAAGACAGTTCTGAGAGAGGCCGCAGGTAAGGTCGGACCCGTCATAACAGACAACGGGAACCTCATCGCGGATGTATATTTCAGAAGCCTACGCCGGCCGGAGATAGTTCATGAGAAGCTCAAGAAGATCCCGGGAGTGGTGGAAACAGGACTGTTTCTGGGAATGTGTGACGTCGCTTATGTAGGCAGAAAGGATGGCCGGGTCGACATTCTCCGTAGAGGATAACGTTCGAGGATCAGGGTAGTGATCCCCGGTCTCAGGCTAAGTGCCGGGGGCGGGGCTCTCGAAAGAAGAGGCCTTTATCGAACCCGCGACCTCCGGATGTCTCAAACCAGATTATGAGTCCGGCGCTATGGCTCCCCTCACGGGGTCTGACCAAGCTGAGCCACCCCGGCAAAACGGCCGGCGCGGAGTCTAATGCTAAAAAGCATTGGCCCGAGAAACATTAAACGCAAACGAAACCGGAAGAATGATAGCAAAAGGACCAAGGCTTGTCGAGCCACAAATTCCTCACCCTAGATGACGTGGAGACAAGCAACAAGAGGATCTTTCTAAGAGTAGACATCAACGTTCCCCTGGACCCTTCTACACATCAGATCCTGGACGACACTAGGATCAGAGCCGTCTCCGAGACCCTCGCGAGGCTAGAGGATGCGAGGGTCGTGCTAGGATCCCACCAGAGCAGACCAGGAAAAGACGACTTCACCAACATGCAACCACACTCTGAGGCGTTGGCGGAATGTTGCAATCAACAAGTAATGTTCGTAGACGACGTCATTGGTCCCCACGCCCGCCAGAGAATAGCGAAGGTCGAACCAGGCCAGGTACTCGTCCTCGACAACCTAAGATTCTGTGCTGAGGAGAATATTGACGATAAACCTGAGAAGCTTCTAAAGACACACTTCGTCAAGCAGCTCTCACCACTCTTCGACCTCAACATCAACGACGCTTTCGCAACTGCCCACCGATCACAACCAAGCATTGTAGGACTGACGGATGCCCTCCCGAGCGCCGCAGGACGATTAATGGAAAAAGAACTCAAAGCAGTCTCCGGACTACTGGTAGAACCCAGACGACCATGCGTCTACGTACTGGGCGGCGCCAAGGTAGAGGACAAGATCCCGGTCATAGAACACATTCTAACTCGTGACAAAGCAGACAAGATCCTGCTGGGAGGAGTACCCGCAAAAGTCTTCCTCAAGGCTATGGACAGGAAAATCTCGGCGGACGACGAGAAAGACATGGCTGGACTCCAGACTCAAATCAAGAATGCAAAATCACTCTGGACGAAGTACAAGGACAAGATCGAAGTCCCTGTCGACCTAGCATACGCAGATACACGAGGAAAGAGAACGGATCGAGCAATAGATATCCCCTTGAAAGAATCAGCCCTAGACATCGGAGCTAAGACCGTAGAAATATATTCGAAAGTGGTGGAGGGAGCCGCCACTACAGTCGCTAACGGGCCGCTCGGCGTGTTCGAGAGAGACGGATTCGACCTAGGCACCAAGCAAGTTCTCGAAGCCATGGCCAGGAGCAACGGCTACACAGTCATAGGAGGAGGACATCTGGTGGGTCTCGCCTCGATCCTTGGCATAGATGAGAGATTCAAACACGTCAGCACAGCTGGAGGCGCAATGCTCTCACTCCTCTCGGGCCAGAGCCTCCCCGGCGTCGACGCACTCGTCAGAGCCGCAGACAGAATGCGGAACCAGAAAAACAACTGATTGCGTGACTCAGTAGAACTTATCTTAGCCTCAACTCCCACCACGCGACAGCCCCGGTAGCTCAGTGGTGGAGCGACAGCCTTGTATTCACAGCGAGAAAGCTGTAGGTCCCGGGTTCAATCCCCGGCCGGGGCTCCAGAACACATCGTTCCAGGATTGCGCGTCAGAATTAGAGAGGACATGGAAATCCGCACGTCATTTATTAGCCGCTGACGCCAAAAACAACGGATCTGGAACATAGGAAAAATGCCGAGGGTCTGGAGACGACGAGGCTTCATTATAGGAGCGGCAATCGTTGTTATCTCTATTGGAATCGTCTTCGCCAGCATTCCATTCCTCCCCCGGACCCATGTCTCAATAACCTCGTCCGCGAGCCACAGCGTGCACGGAGGAAGTCAATCCTATCCTGGACTCTACGCACTCAAGATACCAGGAGTTTTGAATAATCAGAATCTTTCGGTTGGAGTCGTTGTAATAAATGGAACGGCGAACTTCTGCGTAATTGAGGATTCCATTGTTGAACCATGGGTCCTCTCAAGGAACGGGACGAATGCGCCGGGAAGCACCTTTCCATCTAACAATTGTATTGTCCAGCAGCAGACGGCTCAGAGCACAATCCAGTTTACCGCAACCAGCCAGGGGACCTGGGACTTGGTCGCCTTGAACACTAGCTCGACGCAGATAACCGTGGACTTCAACCCAGCATAATGCCCGAACGATTGAACCGGGAAGAACCAATCGAGGTTGTCTACGGATCACTCCGCGGTCCTCGAAGGAAGGAGAACACTCCTGAGACCAAGATAAGTACTGAAAAGACGATGAGAGAATGCTGCAGTCCCGAAAGAAAACCGGCAAGGTCGCCGCTTGCAACCCGCCCACCTGCCACCAGGTTCACATTTCCAATTATGTTTACGAGTCTGGTGTATGAAATGTCTGTGGTCATGAATGCAAGGACGAGAGGGATGCTTGTCACTATGCTTGTATTGATGATTGTTGCTCGGATTCCAGAAGAGATTCCTCTCTTGGAGGCTGGAACCGATCCCATGACGGAACTCGCGTTTGGGCTGCGGAATAGACCGATTCCGAAACCCACGAGGACCAGGCCTGCAGCGATCTGCAAATAGGAAGTTGCCTGATCGAATAGAGACAATACGAGAAATCCTACGGCGGCTACTATGAGGCCGAGTGTGCTTAGGCCCCTCGCTCCCCACTTGTCTGAGAGTGAGCCGCTGATCGGTCCGATCATGATCAGGGTAGCGTCGAGAGGTATCAGAAATATTCCCGCGTGCAGCGGATCNTAGCCTCTCACCAGCTGAAAATATAGGGTCATGACAAANGCAAGCCCTGCAAACGCGAGCCCGCTCAACAGATTTGCAATGTTTCCAACAGTGAACAACCTGATTCTGAACAGGGAGAGATCCAGTACTGGAAACCTGGTTCGCCTTTCGACGAGAAAGAAGAAGACCATGAGGATTCCGCTTGATCCGATGAGAACCAGGTTCAGAACATCTGCCAGGCTACCAATAGTTAGGCCTAGCAGAAGCAGAGTGATCGAAGCGGAAAAACTGACTGCACCTAGCAGATCGAATTTTTCTCCCCGCGTCGGTTGAGAGATCTCCTTCAATCTCCTATGCGACCAGTATGTTCCGAAGATTCCTATCGGAACGTTTACCAGAAAAATGGAACGCCAGGTGAAGAGTTGGATAAGAATACCGCTGAGGGTGTAGCCAGTGATCGTGCCAGCGTTGATGGCGACCTGGTTTATTCCGATGCCCTTTCCGAGTCCTTCGCCAGCAAAGGCATCTGTAACAATCGCGACACTATTGACGAAGAGAAGCGCAGCACCTACACCCTGAACAAGGCGGAACACCAAGAGCTCCTCGGCAGTCTGGGAGAGGCCGGAGAGCAACGACCCTATGGTGAAGATGGCGAAGCCCATATTGTACAACCGGACCCGGCCGTGCAGGTCCGCAATTCTTCCAATTCCTACCAGAAGAACAGTGATCATGAGCCTGTAGACGGTGATGAACCAGACACCAACAACCAGATTCGTGTTCAGAGCAAGAACCACCTGCGGAAGGCCCACAACAAGAATACTCGAATCCAGCGTGGCCATGAAAATGCCGACGGTTGTGACGGTGAGAACAACCCACTTGTACTCCAAGGACAAACCGCCAGACTGCCAAGCGTTTCCGAGCCTCCTCCTAGCGAGGTATAAAACGCCCCCGAGAAATGAGGCCTCCATGTTGCGAGTTAAGACAATACACGGAGACCCGCCCAGAACAAGCCCTGATCAGGAATCAGGGCGGGCGATTTGAGCTTGCGACTTTTTCGCGCTGACCTCTGCGCTTAATCTGCGATTAGAAAAACGGTCGACCGTTCTGTTCTGCGCCCTGAATTGCGAGACTCGCGCGTATCAGTTTCAACTGGCGGGACCCCTCCCTGAAAAATCTCAAAAGTAGTTGCTCCCCGCGACACAAAAGTGCTCTTCCGTAAAGGTAACCCATGGGAAGCATAAGGCATTCCTTTAGATACCGAGAATAAACCGTCAACCCGCAGGCTTGAGCAGACCCCAAGCACGTCTAGCAGACGACCTATTCGCCCTAGACCCCAGAATCAGATACGTAGCACTACTAGACCGGAACCATAAACTCGTAGAGTCAAGAATGCGGACAAGCGTAGCAAGCTTCACACCCGAAAGCTACGACAGGAAATTCATGGGAAGCGTCCCCCCACTAATACTCGACACACTGTCACAGCTAGAAGCCCAGTGCGGACCACTAAGCCACATATCCGTACAGTACGAAAAGATAGACCTGATATTCCTACCACACAACAACCAGATAATCGCCATAAGCCTCGAAACAGGACCACTAGAACCCATACTCAGAAAACTCCGAGACTCGCTCGGAGTCCCCATCCACCTCTAAAACAACCATAAACAGAAAAACAAGGCAGAGAGATGATCCACGTCATAGAAGAATGCCAAAAACCCCGCCCGGCAAAAGCCAGCTAGCCAAACTGGCACGCGCCCACAAACCCACACCCCGAGCCCAGACACCGAGGAAAGAGGACTACATCGAAGTCATCTACGAACTAATCCATGAAAAAGGATACGCAAAACCCGTAGACATCGCAAAAAACTTGCACGTAACACCACCCACAGTCACAGGGATGCTCAACAAGCTCCGAGAAGAACAATTCATAGTCCACGAAAAATACGGAGGAATAGTCCTAACCGAGAAAGGCAGCAGCATGGCCGACGGGATAAGACAGCGCCACGGCCTACTCGTCAACTTTCTAAGACTACTCGGAGCGGATGAGAAAAGGGCCCAGAAAGATACCGAGGGACTAGAACATTACATAGACTCACGGACCCTCGAACTGCTAGCAAGGCTCGTCGAGTACGCGAGCAAGAACCCTCAGTGGTGGAACCAGTTCCAGAAACAGCCAGAAAGCGTCTGACCACCAAACGTTATACAAGGCTCGACAGCTGCAAACCAGACAATCATGGAGCCCAGACAATCCTACAACAAAATCTTCGAACTGCTAGAAACCCACCAGAAATGGTTCGCTAGCTCCCTCCCTCTAATCGCGAGCGAGAACATCCCCAGCCCCGCGGTCCGAGAGGCCATACTCTCCGACTTTGGCAACCGGTACGCTGAAGGATGGCCCGGAGAGCGAGTCTACGCCGGCTGCAAGTACATAGACCAAGTCGAACAGATCTGCATAGACCTCGCCAAACAACTCTTCAGAGTAGACTTCGCAGACGTCAGACCCATCTCAGGAGTCTGCGCCAACCTAGTCGCTTACACCACATTCACAACCCCGGGAGACACAATGCTCGCACTCGCAATCCCCGCAGGAGGCCACATCAGCATGGGAAAGAAAGAATTCGGCGGCACAGCCGGCTCCGTAAGAGGACTAAACGTCGAATACTTCCCATTCGACACGGAAGAAATGAACATAGACATCGACGCCACAGAGAAGAAGATCCAGAAACTCTCCGAGGAGGGAAAGAAGCCAACACTCGCAATGCTGGGAGGCTCAGTCCTACCCTTCCCCCACCCCGTCAAACAACTAGCCGACACATTTCAGGAACATGAAACCAGAATCTGCTTTGATGCAGCGCATGTCGCGGGACTCGTAGCAGGCTCCCAGTTTCAGGATCCCTTGCATGANGGAGCGGACGCGATGACAGCGAGCACTCACAAGACCCTTCCCGGACCACAAGGCGGACTCATACTGTCGAAACCCGAGCATGGAGAGAAGATCAAAAAGTCGACCTTCCCCGGCAACGTCAGCAACCACCACCTCCACCATCTTGCAGGAAAAGCGGTGATGTTCGCAGAGATGCTCGCGTTCGGAAAAGAATACGCGGCTCAAATTGTCAAGAACAGTCGAGCCCTTGCCGCAGCCCTCCACGAGAGAGGATTCCAAGTCCTAGGCGAGAAGAAAGGATTCACAAGATCACACTTGCTCGTCGCGGACATTACGAAGTTTGGAGATGGGAAGACTATCGAGAAGAAGCTTGAAGATGCAAACATCATACTGAATCGCAACCTGCTACCGTACGACATCAAAGCCGGGAGACATTTCGAAGCACCGGGAGGAATAAGGTGCGGAGTCTCAGAAGTCACAAGGCTAGGAATGAAAGAATCAGAGATGGAAGAGATAGCTGATCTCATGGCAAGAATAGTAGTCAAAGGAGAGGACTCTCGCAAAGTCGCGAGCGACGTGTCGGATTTTCGGAGAGACTACCAGAAGGTCCACTACGCCTTCGAGACCAGCAAGGATGCCTACACCTACATCCACATCCGATAAATTTTGACTTACTCATTGTCAGAAGTTTTGCAGAGTCGAAGCCGGTTCGCACCAGCCTTATTACCGGCGATATTGAAACAGTCGACCAGGGCAAGCCAAGTTGAGCACCAAACGAGAAAAGAGAAGACGTGACGAGGCGCCCATGCCGGCAGCCAGCGCCGGACTGTTGCGGTTCTTCGAAGANGATACTCCCGGCGTAAAACTCAGCCCGCAGCTAGTGATAGTCTCTGGAGTAGGACTAGTTGCCTTCGCGCTACTATTCTTCTTTCTGCTTCCCGTCAGATAGATCAGTAATCTTCAGCAAGCGTCCTCTGCAGATAAGAAGGCACAGCTCTAGCGTCAAGCCCAAGCTTCGAACCTAGCGCCCTCCGCAAGTCCTCAGCAAACCCCGTGAAGACAAAGACCTGCTCCGGGTCACACGCTTTAACAAAAGAGATCAACTGGTCAAAATCCGCGTGACTACTCAGTGGAAAAGCAGTGATTCNGCCATGGAGCGATAACGCCCAACCAGTTGCGTAAGCCCTCGAGAACCTCCGTCCGATATGAGCCCGATCGCTAGGTGTCGTGAGATAGACGCAGGGATCCTTCTCGAGAATCGTCTTCCCATCCCTAGAGTCAGACGAAAACCAATCGAGAGGCACACCACTCCTATGATACGTCTCGTTGACACCATCAAGCCTCGGATTAACAATTACCGGCAGATTAGTGTAGACGTTGAACAGTCGGACGACCTCTTGCGCTTTTCCCGCCGCGTAGACGTGCAAGCAGGGTATTCTTCCCTGTTTTATCGTGTCTACCGCCCATTCCACAATCTCCGCGTAGACGGTTTCTCGGGATGGGAAACGGTATTGTGGAGACCCGTATGTGGCTTCAATGACCAGGATATCGCAGTGTTCGGGTTCTGCTGCTTTTGTCGTTAGAGTGTCGATGCAGTTGATGTCGCCGGTGTACAGTATCGACTTGTTCGGAGTCTCTATGAGAAACTGGGCTGAGCCTAGCATGTGCCCCGCGTCAAGCGCCTTGACCCGGATATCGTCGACCACGAAGTGATCATTGATGTCGAGTCCGCGAAAGTTCGAGATTCTATGGTCGTGGAGAGCGTGATGGATATCTCTGGTTTGCGGAGTAGACTGTTTGAGTCCCCTATATCTGAAACCGCCAGTGTGGTCACCGTGTGCGTGGGAGACGAGAACTCGAGCCGTCTTCGGAATTCTCCGAGTTGTAGAAGGATCAATCACCAAGGTCGCATTTGATGCGCCGATGAAGAGCCCGTCGAGCCAGCCTACTCTATCTTCTCGCGTTAGCCTTTGCCTCCGGAACAGTTTCTAGCCTCTGAACGGAGTCGAGATGAAGGAAGGTTTCTCCCTTTGATTCTCTATTTACGACCTGTGGAATTGGACTGACAACAGTCGAACGCAAGATAACAGCTTCGGCCTCAATGAGCCAGATCCCCGGCGGCTCGTGAGAGACGACAGCCAGTCGTCCTTCATAGCCGAAGTCGCGGTTTATCACCGCGAGGACTCGTTTGCCAACGAGCCGTTCGAGCATGTGAAATACTGTTGGGGATACTGAGGCCACTTTTTCTCGACCGGGCTCGGAGGATTCATTGTTGCGACCGTTTTCCCTTAAAAGACCGGCATTGAATTCGGAGAGAGTGCCGAAAATATGACGTATGGATTATGTTGAATGAATCATGAGGGATTAAGCGAGTTCTGCTACACTTCAGGTCACGGTCTGGCAAGCTTAATCTTGTAGATGGCTTAGAGTAGGGATCAGTACAGGCATCATCTTGTCAGACATTGTAGCATCAGCGGGCATCGAGGACGGCTTCGAGGATGGAGAGGAGGATCCTAACATGGTTCGAATCGGGAAGAAGCCTATCATGAACTATGTTGTAGCATGCATGACCCTTCTAAATACGGGAGTGGCTGATGTCATGGTAAGAGGACGGGGTCAGTCTATCACGAAGGCGGTTGAGGTTGTGGATATGCTGAGACGTGCGTTCATGAAGAATATCCGGATCCATTCAGTCGATATTGGGACCGAGGAAGTTAAGCGCGAAGACGGCTCGACCGCGAGTCTCTCCATGATCGAGATTATCGTCGGACACTAGTCGACAAGCATCTGATTTGTCAGAGCAATATTATTAGTAGTAGACCGTCCGAGCCAGTCGACGATCTCTTTGCCCGCCGACAAGTATCCCAAAATAGTAGTAACCCCACCCGGCCCCAAAGCGAGAGCACTCGTCAAGGAGGACGAGTCTGTAATCTCCCAATCCTTAGTCCGATTCTATCCACTAGCTGCTGAGAGTGGGCACGGGAGTATCGTCAAAGATGTCGACGGCAACGAGTTCATCGACTTCAACTCGGGACTCGTTTGTCTCGCGGTCGGTCATTCACATCCCCGGGTCGTCTCAGCGATCAAAGAGCAGGCTGAGAAGCTCATCCATTACTCATGGACCGATTTCTATTATGAGAAGGTTGTGAAGATTTCTGAAGAGCTGATTAAGATTACTCCCGGGAATTTTGCGAAGAAAGTGTTTCTGAGCAACAGCGGGACAGAGGCGATCGAAGCTGCGATGAAGCTGGCAAAGTGGCATACGCGGAAGCATGCGTTTCTCTCTTTCATCGGCGGTTTCCACGGACGAACCCTGGGAGCGCTGAGTCTAACTGCCAGCAAGCCCTACCAGCGTAGACACTTCTTCCCCATGGTTCCGGGGGACACGCATGTTCCCTTTGCTGACTGTTACCGTTGTCCGTTCAAGTTGTCTTATCCGGAGTGCGGGATGTACTGTGTCGATTTTATCCAGGAACAGGTCCTTGACAAGTATCTGCCGCCAGAGGATGTTGCGGCGATGTTCGTCGAGCCTATCCAGGGCGAGGGCGGATATGTTGTTCCGCCGGACGACTATTTCCAGCGGTTGAAGAAGATGCTTGACAAGAATGGGATCTTGATGGTGGATGACGAGGTCCAGTCAGGGATGGGACGGACAGGGCGATGGTTCGGCATTGAGCATTGGGGCGTTGAGCCGGATGTTGTCTGCACGTCGAAGGCTCTCGCGTCCGGTATGCCAATTGGGGCGACTGTTTCGAAGTCGGAGTTGATGGACTGGGATGGGGGATCGCATGCTAACACGTTTGGGGGAAATCCGGTCTCGTGCGCGGCGGCGTTGCAAGTGATCGGGATTATTCGAGATGAGCATTTGTTAGAGAATGCGACGAAGCAGGGGAACTACATGATGAAGCGGCTGCGTGAGATGCAGGAGAAGTATCCGATTATCGGGGATGTCCGGGGTAAGGGTCTGATGATCGGGGCGGAGATCGTTAAGGATCCGAAGACGAAGGAGTATGCTGGCAAGGAGGCGCACGAGATCATGATGAAATCGTTCCGTAGGGGATTGGCGATTATTACCGCGGGCCATTCGACGCTGCGTATCGCGCCTCCGTTGATCATTACCCGGGATCTTGTGGATTCTGGCCTCGATATTCTCGAGGGT
>JGI25385J37094_10000038_pt1 | contig 20752 bp, 22 predicted proteins | sample GraSoi013_1_40cm_FD_37094 | JGI IMG/M metagenome (IMG submission 37094) | reverse complement strand
TTGGAGCGGAACACCGGGTTCGAACCGGCGACCTTCGCCTTGGCAAGGCGACGCTCTACCAGCTGAGCTAGTTCCGCGAAACGAAGGCTGGATTAGCCTCGCTGTTCCCCCGTGTCAAGAGTGTAGAAAGCGCGCACATAGTCGACTGCAGAAGCGATGGAGGGGAACAACGAGAGATACAAAATGACGCTGCCGACCGCCTGGAAGTCCGTCACCACCGTCCCGAAAAAGTAATCGATCGCGAAGTGGTAGTGCAGCATCAGGCAGATGATCCCGCAGAGCTGCAGCGACGTCTTCCACTTCCCGCCCTGCGACGCAGAGATTACCAGCCCCTCCGACGCCGCGATCGCGCGCAGCCCGGAGATGAGGAATTCCCGCGCCACGATGATCACCACCACCCACACCGCGACCCGGCCGAGCCGCACCAGCATCACCAGCGCGGAGAGCACGATCACTTTGTCCGAGAGCGGATCGAGGAACTTCCCCAGCGTCGTCACCTTGTCCGAGACTCGCGCCAGCCAGCCGTCGAACCAGTCGGTGAGCGCGCACACCGCATAGATGGCAGCGGCGAGGAAGCTGTTCCGGCGGGTCTCGTAATAGAGCAAGTACAGGAACACGGGGACCAGCGCGATCCGCGCCAGCGTGATCAGATTGGGCGCGTTGAGCAGCTCGTCGCGCAGGCGCTCGCGGCGCGTCATCTTCACCTGGCGTGCGGGACGTCGAGGAGCGCGCGGCCTTCGCCGGCCAGCTCGAGCGCGACGCCGAGCTCCGGCGCTTCCTCGACCATGGAGACGAGGCGCGGCTGGATGAGAGGGCCGTGCCAGCCGACGAGCTGGTCCATCGGGATGCGCAGGGCCTCCCCCTTGTGCACCTCGACCGCCTGGGGAACGCCGTGGCTCACGAGGAGGAGCCTGCCGCGGCCGCGCAAGTGCACGAGGTGCAGATCGGCGCCCGACTTGGAGGGCACGCGGCCGTTCTCGAACAGGATCGACTCCTCGAACGCGAACAGCACCTCTTCACGAAAGTACGCAGCCTCGTCGTCCAGCTCCAGCGCGGTGAAGCAGCGGCCCTCGCGCGCGATCACGTACCGCCCTTCCCCGCTCGCGCGCAGCATCCGACGCGGCCCCTCGCCGAAAGGCTTGTCCGTCGCTTTGCCGCGGAAGCGCTTCAGCTCCGTCTTCATGGTCACCGAACCCCAGGAAGCGACGAGACCATCGAGCCTCGTGAGCATGTCGCCGCGCACGTGGATCAGCACCTCCGACGGGCCGATAGCGAAACCGCCGGCCGGATCGGGAACGGCGAGCCTCTTCGCCGAGGTGTACTGCGACATCGACGGCGGCGGAGTCGAGGACGGCTCCGCTTCGGCCGGCGAAGTAGCGGGAGGTTCCGACGGCTCCGGCGCGTTGGCGACCACCGTTCCGCGGGCAGTCCGGGCGACTTCCGGTGCGACCGGTGGAGCGGCAGCCGTGCCGGGCGTGGTCGCGACCCAACTCGCCCTGTCCGGCGCGCGCGCCGGGCTGGCAGGCTTCGCCGTCTCCAGCGTGTCGCCCTTCTTCCCTGACGCCTTCTCCTCGATCGCCGGCGTGAACGGCTGCTCGCTGGCGAGCGCCTCCGAGGCGCTTTCGGCGACGGCCCGGATGGGGCTTTGCTGCAACGCCTGCGCCATCCGGTCGGCCATCGCGTCGTTGCCGGCCTTGAGAAACCACTCGCGCGCGCGCGCCAGTTCACCTTTCTGCGCCAGCGCCAGCCCGAGATAGTTCTGCGCCTTCTGGTGGTCCGGGGCGAGATCGAGCGCGGTCTCGAAGCAGCGCACGGCATCGGCCGACGCGTTCTGCTTGAGGAACACCAACCCGAGGTTCACGCGCAGCGTCGGATCCGAGGGGTGGTCCTCGATCAGCGAACGGTAGATCTCCTCCGCCCTGGCCAGCTCGCCGATCTTGAACAGCGAAAGCCCGAGCAGGTTGCGCGCCCGCTGGTTGCGCGGCTTGTAGCGCAGCGCCTTCTCCAGCGCGACGCGCGCATCGGCGGGATTGCCCTGCGAGAGGGCCTCCGTGCCCGCAGAGAGCGCGCGATCGAATTCCTGGTTCTCGGCGAGATCGGAGTCGTCCTCGTCGAAGATGGCGCCCGCCGCGCGGTTGCGCGGATCGATCACTTCGCCGCCTCGGCGACCACCCTCTTGCGCGTCTCCGCCCGCAGCTGCTGGTAGTAGGTCACGACGCGCCGCACGTACTGACGCGTCTCATCGAACGGCGGCACGCCGCCGTACTTGCGCACTGCCTCCGGCCCCGCGTTGTAGGCCGCGAGCGTCAGCAGCAAGTCTCCGTTGAACTGGTTCGCCAGCCAGCGGATGTAGCGGGTCCCGCCCATGATGTTCTGGGCCGGATCGACCGGATCCTCCACATACATGGTGCCGGCGGTATGCGGCATCAGCTGCATGAGCCCGATGGCGCCCGCGCGCGAGACGGCGGCCGCGTCGCCCGCGCTCTCCGCCCAGATCACCGCGCGCACCAGCTCCGCCGGGATGTTGTAGAGCGCGGCGGCGCGGTCGATCTCGTCCGGAGGCGCATCGGACCGCCTCTCCCACCAGCGCTCGCCGCGCTTGGGCGCGGGAATGCTGACCTGGGCGGCGGGCGGCGATTTGCGCGGTGCACTACGGGCTTGAGGCGGCGGCGGAGGCACGTCCTCCACGTGGAGAACTCCCTCCTTGTCCGTCCATGTATGCAACGGGGCCCGCGCTGCCACGGGCAGCGCGAGGAGCGCCGAAACCAGGAGTGCCCGCACCATATTCAGAGTGGACGATAACCCCTCGCCGTCCCGGGGGGCAAATCTTCACGCGCCCGCTTTCTGATAGATGTCCGACATGCGCCACCAGGTCGACTACCTCGTCCTCGGCTCCGGAATTGCTGGGCTTTCCTTCGCCGTGCAGGCAGCCAGGCACGGGTCTGTGGCTCTGCTCGCAAAGCGAAGCCGATCGGAGAGCAACACCGCGTACGCCCAGGGAGGCATCGCGGCCGTGTTTGGCCCGCAGGACAGCTTCGACCAGCACATCCACGACACGCTCGTCGCCGGCGGGGGACTGTGCCGCGAGGAAGCGGTGCGGGTCACCGTCACCGAGGGACCGACGCGCGTGCGCGAGCTGATCGAGCTCGGGGCGGAGTTCACGCGCGACGCCTCGCCCTTCGGGTACCACCTGACCCGCGAAGGCGGGCATTCCCAGCGTCGCGTGGTGCACGCCGCCGACCTCACCGGGATGGAAGTCGAGCGCACCCTGCTCGGCGCCGCCGCTGCGGCGGGAGTGCAGTTCTTCGAGGATCACCACGCCATCGAGCTCATCCTCGCCTCGAAGCTCGGCGCCTCGTCCGAGCGCGTGGTCGGCGCCTACGCGCTCGATACCAGGTCGGGACACGTGCACAGCTTCGTCGCCAAAGCGGTCGTGCTCGCGACCGGCGGAGCGGGCAAGGTCTACCTCTANACGACCAATCCCGACGTCGCCACGGGCGACGGTCTGGCGATGGCGCACCGNGCGGGCGCGGCGGTGGCCAATCTCGAGTTCATCCAGTTCCATCCGACCTGCCTCTACCACCCGGAGGCGAAGAACTTCCTCATCTCGGAGGCCTTGCGCGGCGAGGGCGGCATCCTCCGGAACAAGGCGGGCGAGGCGTTCATGGAGCGCTACGACTCGCGCAAAGAACTGGCGCCGCGCGACGTGGTGGCGCGCAGCATCGACAGCGAGCTGAAGCGCCGCGGCGACGACTCCGCGTTCCTCGACATGACGCACCTGGGGAAGGCGTTCCTGGTCGAGCACTTCCCCCACATCTATACGACCTGCCTCGCCTTCGGATTCGACATGGCGGTGGCGGCCATCCCGGTGGTCCCCGCGGCGCACTACGTCTGCGGCGGCGTCTGCACGGATCTGCAGGCGCGCACGACGCTGCCCGGTCTGCTCGCCGCGGGCGAGGTGGCGTGCACCGGTGTGCACGGAGCGAATCGGCTGGCATCGAACTCCTTGCTCGAGGGGCTCGTCTTCGGCCATCGGGCGGCGGACACCGCGCGCGGGATCGCGGCAGAGTCGCCGCGGCCCCCACCGGTGCCGGATTGGGACCCGGGCGGGGCGGTCCCGCCAGACGAGGGCGTGATCGTGAAGCAGAACTGGGACGAGATCCGGCACCTGATGTGGAACTACGTGGGCATCGTCCGCACGGACAAGCGGCTGGCGCGCGCGCAGAGGCGCCTCGACAACCTCGCCGGGGAGATCCAGGAGTACTACTGGGGGTACCTGGTCGATCGGGACATGCTGGAGTTGCGCAATCTCGCGGAGGTGGCGCGGCTGATCGTCGCCTGCGCGCAAGAGCGGAAGGAGAGCCGCGGCCTGCACTACACGCTCAGCTGGACGGGGGACGTGCCGCCGCGGGACACGGTTCTGGTGCGGGGGAAACCCGCGCCATCCGCCTGGCCGCGGTAGCCGTCCGGTAGCGACGGCAACCGGAGGGTGGGCTCGTCTCAGCGGGTAGGGGCCGCTCGAGCGTGGTGCCCGGCAGTGTCCGGCTACCGGTACGCCCCGACACGTCCGGGGCGAGTTCACGAATGAACGTTCAGTTCAACCGGATGAACCAGTTCAACCGGATGAACCAGTTCAGCCGGGTGAACCACTCCCCCGCGCCTACGGCTTGGGCGTAGTGACCGGCTTTTGCTCCGGACCCGGCTCCGCCGTGGGTGGTTCCTCCGGACCGCCGTCCAGCCTCCAGCGGAAGAGCATCTTCCCGAGCGCGCTGGCCACGATGAGCTGCGCCTCGGTGGGGGTGAACCGCTGCGCNGCAGGGGTATTGGCCGGGATGGAAGCGACTGGATCGGGGAACTTGATCAGGTACCCGACGGAGTACTCGTCGAGATANGGATAGAGNGCGCGCAACTCGGCGTTGAACGGAACTTCGAAGCGCTGGACTNTTTCCGCTGCGCGCTCGCCGAGCCCCATGTTCAGCGCCAGGCGCCAGACCGACCCGGGTTCGTTCCAGTCGTTCGCGGTGCGGTCCGGGATGTACACCACCGCGAAGAAGCTGGGTTGCCGGTACTGCTCATGGAGCTTGGCCGCCGTCTCCGCGGCCTTGTCCGGCATCTCGGCTCGCATGCGCGAGATCTCCTTCGCCTGCGAGTCGACGAAGTCCGGCGACAAGTAGACCATGCGCACGAACGCGCGCGTCTCCAGCCCGCTGTAGAGCGCCAACTGGCGGGTCCACTTCTTCAGCGCCTTGCCGTACTCNCCGTGGAGCTCCGGGTCGGGAAATGGCAACGACCGGCAGGCGGTGGCGAGCGCAATGATCGCGAACGCAAGCAAACGCCTCACGGAAAATCGCTCCGCCGGAAAAGCGAGCGCAGCTCGACGCCCGCCTTCTCCACCGCCTCGCGCCCGCCCTCCTCGCGATCGACCAGGGCCACCACGCCGAGCACGTGCAGTCCTTCGCTGCGGCAGCGCTCGATCGCCTTCAGCGTCGAGGCGCCGGTGGTCACCACGTCCTCGACGACCACCACCTGGGCGGGCGAAGGCAACCCTTTCTTGCCTTCGATCCACTGGTTGGTGCCGTGTCCCTTTGGCTCCTTGCGCACGTAGAACGCCGGGAGCGGGCTGGCCTGCAGCCAGCTCGTCAGCGAGACCGCGCTCGCGATGGGATCGGCGCCCAGCGTCATCCCGCCCACGGCCTGCGCGCCGGCGAAGTGGCCGCGGATCTCCGCGAGCACCAGCCGGCCCACCAGGTAGTGGCCCTCCGCGGTCAGCGAAGCCTGCTTGGTGTCGATGTAGAAGTCGCTCTCCTTTCCGGAGGAGAGGACGACTTTCCGTCTCTCGTAGGCGAGCTCGGTGAGCAGCTCGAGCAGGCGATTCCGCTCGCTCATCTCGTGCCCGCCACCCGCGTCGAGGCGCCTCGCGCCCGCTCGTCGAGCCACCCCACCACGTCCCTGAACACCAGGTCCCGCTCGGGCTCGTGGAAGAGCTCGTGCAAGAGCCCGTCGTACTGCTTGTACAGCTTGTCCTTGGAGGTGGCGTGCTCGAAGAATTCCCGTCCGCCCGCCGGGTCGGCCACCGCATCGGCCGCGCCGAAGAGCAAGAGGAAGGGAGTGATGAACTCGGTGGCGCGCCGCAGGACCGTCTCCTGCGCCGCGGAGCTCTCGGTGTACCAGCGCGGCGTGGCGATCTGCTGGTAGAGCGGATCCGCGCGGGTGGCGTTCTGGATCCGCACGTCCCGCGTGAGCTGCTCGGCCTTCAGCTCGTTGCGCATCGGCAGGCTCGGCAGCACGCGGCTGAGCAGCTTGCCCGCCAGGATCTTGAGCGGTGAGACCTGCAGCTTCAGCCGGAAGTACGGCGACGCCAGCACGACGCCGCGTACGGCGTCCGGCCGATCGAGGAGATAGCGCGCCGCGATCAGGGCTCCGTGGCTGTGGCCGAGAAGAAACATGGGTATCGCCCCCGCCTGCTCCTTGACGCGGGCGAGAAAGACTTCGAGGTCCGAGACGTACTCGTCGAAGCGATCGACGTGGACGCGCTTTCCGCCGCTCTGGCCATGACCGCGGCAGTCGAGGAGGTGGACGGTGTATCGCCCCTCCACCAGGGCGCGCATGATCTCGGCGTGCCGTCCGAGGTGTTCGGCGTAACCGTGGACGAGCGCGACGTGTCCGGCCGGATCGGTGGCGCGCTCGGTATGCCAGAAGAGCCGGACGCCGTCGCGCGCGCTGAAGAAACCCTCGTCCGTCCTCTGGTCCGCCACGCTGGGCCGCCTCCTTCGCGCGCCGGGAAAGACCACGGCGCGGACGCGCAGTCAAGGCGCCAGCGCCTTCAGCTTTTTCTCGATTTCCGCACGCACCCGGGGCCCGTCGCGGTCGGCGCGATCGGGCGGATCGATCATCGCCTGCGCCTCCGCGGCCAACGGCCGCCGCTTCGATCCGGGCAGGAGCAGCGCCAACGCGCGACGAAACGCGGAGAGCGCTTCCTCCTTCTTGCCGGCGGCCAGCAGCGCATCTCCGAGGTGGCTGAGAATGACCGGGTCTCGCGGCGTGAGCCGGTCCGCGCGGCGCAGCTCCGCCAGGGCTTCCGAGGCCCGGCCGAGCTTGAGCAGACAGAACCCGTAGGAATCGGCGATCGCCCCATCGTCGGGCCGCAGCTCCACGGCCCGCGCCAGCAGATCCTCCGCTTCGCGCAGATCGGCGAGCTTCCCGCGCTCCGTCAAAGTATATCCAATGTAATTCAGCGCACCGGCGTGCTGCGGCTGCACAGCGAGCACTTTGCGCATGGTGGAGAGCGCCTTTTGCCGCATCCCCGCGCGATCCTGCGCGCTCCCGAGCGGGTAGAGGAGCGCGCCCGCCTCCGGATGCGCGCGCACGGAGGCGGCGAGGACCTGCTCCGCCTCGGCCGCCTTTCCCGCGCGATCGAAGGCCTCGAGCAGGGCGAGCGCCACGCCCTCTTCCGCCGGATGCTCCGCGAAGAGAGCGCGCAGCCGCCGGGTTGATTCAGGCGCCTCTCCGGCCCTGCCCCGGGCCAGCGCGCTTTGCACCTGCGCGTCGAGCAGAAGAGCATCCGGCTCGATCCCGAGGAACGCCGGCGAAGGCGGGTCCTCTCCCCGCGCCCTCAGCGACCGCTCCACCGCCTCGAACGCGAGCGCACCTTCGTGCGGGCGCCCGCGCTGGACCAGCGCCAGAGCCCGGTAGAACGAGAGCTCGGGATGATCCGGGTACAGGCGCAGCGCGCCTTCGAGCGCGANCTGCGCGTCGGCGCTGCGGTGGGCGCCGAGCAGGGGGACCGCGACGCGCAGCAGGGCCACGGAAACGTCGCGCCGCTCGTCCTCGCGATCGCCGCTGGCGCCGTCCGAAGGCTCGAGGTTCGCGGCGAGGGCGAGCAGCTTGCGGGCGTGCGCGGCGACCGCTTCGACGTCGCCCTCCGCGAGGGCGACCCGCGCCAGCGCGGCGATCACTTCCGGCGACTCCGGGCGCTGGGCCAGCAGGCGCAGGTATCGCTCGCGCGCGTCCGCGTACTTGCGCCTCGCTTCCAGGAATGTCGCTTCCGCGATCAGCGCCTCCGGATCGGCCGGAGATGCGCTCCGCGCCTGCGCGAATGCGCGCTCGGCGGCCCGCTCGTCGCCGTGTTGTGCCCACCAGCGNCCCATCTCCACGAAGACGGCCGCCGCCTGCTCCCGCAGNCGGTCCGCGGCGACGAGAGCNTCGTCGTCCTCGTCGGCGGCGCCCTGCGCAGGCTGCACCCGCTCGCCCAGCCTCTCCGCCACCGCCTGGGCCGCCGCAACGTCTCCCGTCGAGAGCAGCAGCCGCACCAGCTCGCGGTAAGCGTCGGGATCGTCCGGCTGGGCCTCGATGGCCGCCTGGAAATGGTCGCGGGCCTGCATGGGCTGGTTGCGCGAGACCGCAATCCGGCCGCTGAGCAGATGGGCTGGGCCGTGNCGCGGATCGAGCGAGAGCGCGGAGGCGAGCTCGGCGTCCGCATCGGCGATGCGGGCCTGCTTGATCAGCACGTCCGCGAGCACCGCATGGAGGTAGGCGGACTCCGGATCGTAGAGAAGCGCCTCGCGCAGCTCCTCGGCCGCGGTGACCAGGTCGTCCGCGTTCTTCGCCAGCAGGGCGTCCAGGTAATGATGGTAGGCCCTCGCGCTGATGTAGCGCTGTGGTTCCCGCGCGCCGCCCGAATCCCCTTCCGCCTGTACCGTCGCGCCCGGCGCCGCGGCACGATGAGCGCAGCCCAGAGCGAGCAGGAGGAGAGCGGCGGCGCTCCGGAGAATCATCCGCCGCGGCCGGCGATCTCTGCGAGCTGCGCGCGACCCGCGTCAGGAGAGAGCTTCCAGACCATCTGCCCGTTCGCGTCGAAATCCAGGTCGAACAATCCGCGCCCGGTCAGCTGCCGCATCCGCGCGGTCGCCTCCTCGCGCGACAGCCCGCTCGCTTTCGCGACCTGGTCCACCTGGATCTGTCCGTTGTTCTTCTTCGCCAGCGCGAGCGCCGCCTCGGAGAAGTGCAGGTCGTCGCTCTGTTGCTCGATCCGCGCCCGCTTGCGGCCCGCCGCTACCAGCGCGAGCCCGACGGCCGCCACCACCCCGCCGACCACCAGGCCCGAGAGGTCCACGAACCCCTGCCCCTTGTCCACGAAGAACGCCCTGAGCATCAGCAGCGCGAATGCGCCGCCCAGGATGGCGACGAAGGCTCCTCCGATGGTCAGGATTCCACTGGTGCGCATCGCCATCCCCTACTGGAACGAGACCTTGGGAACGGCGCGCGCCCCGCTCTCCGCCTTGAAGTACTCCTTCGGCGTGAAGCCGCCGATCTTCGCCCACCATGCGCCCGGGATGCGGCGGATGTCCGAGTTGTACTGCTGGACCGCCTCGTTGTAGCGCTTGCGTTCCACCGCCAGGCGGTTCTCGGTGCCTGCCAGCTCGTCCATCAACCGCTGGTAGGTCGTATCGGCCTTCAGCTGCGGGTACGCTTCGCTGATCGAGAGCAGCTTGCTGATCGCGCCCTCGAACTGGTTCGCCGCCTGGATCTTCTCCGCGCGGGAGGAAGCGCCCATCATCGCCGCGCGCGCGTTGGCGATGTCGTCGAAGACGCCTTTCTCGTGCCGCGCGTACCCCTTCACCGTCTCGACCAGGTTCGGGATCAGGTCGGCGCGGCGCTGGAGCTGGTTCTCCACCTGGCTCCAGGCAGCCTCCACCTGCTGCTCTTCGGTGACGATGCGGTTGTATCCGCACGGCCCGCAGCCGGCGAGCGCCAGGATGAGGATCGGGGCGTACCTGCGCATGCGCATTGAGCTTCCTCCCACGCGTNCAGTGTAACACGCAGCCGCCCCTGCGCCGTCAAACTGGAACGCGCTCCTGAAGGTACTCGCGGACGTGCCACCGAGCGGCGATCACCGCGTCGCGCAGCGGGTCTCCGCGAGCGAGTCCCGCGGCGATGGCGCTCGCGAGCCGGCAGCCGGTGCCGCGCGCTTCGGCGGGGATCCGCGGCGCCGCGAACTGCTCGATCCCCGAGGCCGTCGCGAGCACGTCCACGGGCTCTCCGGCCAGATGTCCGCCCTTCAGGAGCACGGCCAGCGGGCCCCGCTCGAGTAGCTTTCCGGCGTCCGCGGACCCGCCCAAAAGGGCTTCTGCTTCCGCCACGTTCGGGGTGAGGATTGCGCCGCGGGCGAGCTCGAGCAGCTCCCGCGGAGGTCCGGAGAAGAGCGGTACGCCGCTGGACGCCGCGAGGACGGGGTCGACCACNGCCGGAATCCCNGCGGGCAGCAGGGCGCGGATGGCGCGCGCGTTCGCCGCATCGCCCACCATGCCCACCTTGATCGCGCGCACATCCTCTTCCTCGAGGAGCGCTCGGATCGCATCGGCGATCAGCGAAGGGTCCACCGGTTGGAAGCGCCGCGCCGCCCGCGTCGTCTGCACTGTCAGCGCGGTCGCCACGCACAGAGGACGCGCTCCCATCGCGCGCAGCGTCTCTGCGTCGGCGAGAAGCCCCGCGCCTCCGCTCGGATCGAGCCCCGCCAGCACCAGGACGGCCGGCGCGCTCACCGCCGAGCTCGATCGACCAGGGCCCGGTACAGCGCCAGGTGCTCGCTTCCCGCGAGGAGCTCGGGGTGCCACTGCACGCCGAGCGCGAACTGGTCGGGCAGCTCGATGGCCTCGACGATCTGATCCGGCGCGATGGCGCAAACGCGGGCCCGACCCGCGTCCTTCACTGCCTGATGATGGGTCGAGTTCACCTCGATCTCGCTCTTGCCGACGACCGACGCCAGCTCCGAGCCGGCGACGATGCGCGCCTTGTGCCCCGGCTCGCGCGGGTCGTTGCGCTGCTCGTGATCGAGCGCGCCTGGCACCTCGTCGCGGATGTCCTGGAACAGCGTGCCGCCCAGCTCGACCGCGAGCAGCTGCATGCCGCCGCAGACGCCGAGCACGGGCACGTCAGCCGCCAGCGCCGCGCGCAGGACACGCTGTTCGAACGCCGTCCGGCCGGGTTTCAAGGGACCCATCCGCGCGCCCGCCTGCGCTCCATAGAGCTCGGCGGGAATGTCGAACGCCCCTCCGGTGATCACCAGACCGTCGCAGAGATCGAGCGCCTCCTGCGGCGCGGAGGCGTCTTCGCTGTACGGCAGCACGATGGGCAGCCCGCCCGCCGCGAGCACCGCATCCGCGTAGGCCTGTTTGAGCTCGTACTGCGCCGTCGCCGGCCGACCCGGACGGGCGTTGGACTGGCCGACGTCGGGAGTGATGCCGATGACCGGTCTCACCGCTTGAACGCCTCCGCCATCGCGCGCGTGGCTGCTTCGGGATCGGGGGCATTGCAGAGGTGCGCGATGGCGGCGATACAGCGCGCGCCGGCGGCGGCGACCTGGCGAGCGCTGTCGATCCCGATCCCGCCGATGGCCACGACGGGCACCGTGGACCGGTGCACGGCCCGGCGGAGGCCCTCGAGCCCATGTGGGTCTGGCAATGCCGCGCCCGGTTTCGAAGGGGTGGTGAAGATCGGCCCGAAGCCGATGTAGTCGACGCCCTGCGCCGCGTCGATCTCCGCGTCCGAATGCGTGCTGACGCCGATCAGGGCCTGCGGCCCGAGGATGGCGCGCGCCGCCTTCCAGGGCAGGTCGTCCTGGCCGAGGTGGACGCCGTCCGCTTCCGCCAGCCGGGCGACGTCCGGCCGGTCGTTGAGCAACAGGAGCGTCCGCCCGGAGCACAGCTTGCGCGCCTCGCGCGCTACCCTTAGAAGCTCACCCGCCCCGGCCTGCTTGAGGCGGAGCTGCACGACGGCGGCGCCGCCCCGGACGAAAGCGCCCACCAGGTCGAGCGGGGGACGGGCGGCCGAGCCGTCGACGATGGCGTAGACGCCGGCGGGCAAAGGGCCGGGCACGGGCTGACAATAACCCAGGGGTGTGCTAGAAGCCGCGCCCCCCTCGAAGGAGCTGCGCAGTGGCCGAGAAGAAGGATGAGATCCCGCTGAAGTACCTCGATCGCCGCGTGGTCGAGCGCTACATCAAGAAGGGGCTGCTGGACGAGAAGGAGTACCAGCGGCACCTCAAGTCGCTCGAAGACCTCGCCGGGAAGGCGAGCGACGTCGAGACCGAGTTCACCGCGCTCGGCGAGCTCGGCCCCTCGCGCTGAGTGGTCGCGTTCCTCCTTCTTGCCACGCTCACCACCGCGCCCAGCGCGGCGCGGCGCACACCCTTGGTGCTGGCCGTCGAGCGCGCCCGGCCGGCGGTGGTGAACATCAACGCCGAGGAAGTGGTCCGGGCATTCGCCTCTGACGATCCCTGGCAGCTGTTCTTCGGGGGTGGTCGAACCCGCGATCAGGTGCGCACCTCCCTCGGTTCCGGGTTCGTCTTCGACGAGCGCGGCTATGTGCTCACGAACTATCACGTGGTGGCGCGGGGTAGCCGCATCCAGGTCAGCTTCGACGACGGCTCCGACTACACCGCGCGCGTCGTCGGAACGGATCCGGGTGGGGATCTCGCCGTCCTCAAGATCCAGGTCGATCGGAAGTTCCCGGCCGCGCCTCTGGGCACCTCGTCGGACCTGATGCTCGGCGAGCCGACCATCGCCATCGGCAATCCGTTCGGGCTCAACCAGAGCGTCAGCATGGGCGTCATCTCGGCGCTGCATCGTCCGGTGCACGCCGAGGGCCGCAGCTACTACGACTTCATCCAGACCGACGCGTCGATCAACCCCGGCAACTCCGGCGGGCCGCTGCTGAACGCGGACGGCAACGTGATCGGAGTCTGCTCCGCGGTCCTGGCCACGGGGCAAGGGATCGGCTTCGCGATTCCCATCGATCGCGCGCTGCGCGTCGCCAAGGAGCTGCAGAAGAGCGGCGCGCTGGCCGAGGCGTGGTGGGGATTCGACGCGGAGTCTCTCGACAAGGAAGCGGCCGCGGCGCTCGGCGCGAAGACCGGGGCGCTGGTCACTTCCGTCGAAGACAATTCGCCGGCCTCCGCCGCGGGGCTGCGGCGCGGCGACGCGATCGTGCGCGTCGAGGGCTCTCCGGTGCGCGACGCGGACGAGCTGCGGTTCCTGCTGCGCGACGTGCCCTTGGGGACGCGCGTCCTGCTCGGCGTCGTGCGCGGAAAGAAGGAGATCGAGGCCCGGATCTCCGCTACGCCGCTGACCGCGGAACGCGCCCAGGGCGTCTTCGAGTCGCGCACCGGATTGACCGTCGCCGAGCTCTCGGCCCGGGAGGCGCGCTCGGCGGGGTACGACGTCTCGAAGCCGGTGCTCGCGGTGCACGAGGTTTCGCGAAACTCCGCGGCAGCGCGCGCCGGGTTGCGGCGCGGCGACCTGGTGCGGGCGGTCAACAGCGCGGAAGTGGACACGATGATGGACTTCCAGAAGGCCATCGCCCAGGCGCGCAAGAGCGGGCGGGCGGTCCTGCTGGTGCAGCGCGGCTACCGGCTGCAGGAATTCGAGTTCGACCTGGGGTGACCGATGGCGTCCTCCGACGAGAAGAAGGCTCCGGCTCTCGACTTCACCGCGCTCGTGCTTTCGCTCGGCTCGAGCGCCATCGTGCACCTGGGCGAGGCGCCCGACCCGACGACGGGGCAAAAACGTGACCAGCCCGAGCTCACGATGGCGCAGCAGAGCATCGACCTGCTCGCCATGCTGCAGGAGAAGACGCGCGGGAACCTGACCGCCGAGGAAGCGCGGTTCCTCGAGAACATGCTCTTCGACCTGCGCATGTTGTTCGTGCAGGTGTCGAAGCGTCAAAGCGCGCCGGAAAAGAAGACCTGAGCGCGAGCCGTCAGAGCCTGGCGAAGAGCCCATAGTGGCGCGCGCCGTCCGAGGCCGAAATGGTCCAGCCGACCTGAACACCGGCGAAGCGGTGCGGACCGAGCCCGCATTCCGGAGCTAGCAGGAACGAGAGCATGCGCCGCGCCCGGAGGGTCTCGATCCCGAGCGCTTCGCTGAGGAAGACAATCCCGGCCGCGGTGAACTCGTCGAGTGGAACGCGGCGGCCGTGCTCGTCCTCAGTAGTGCCCCCGTAGCTCACGTCGCTGCGACCCAACGACACGTCCATCGAGTCGAAGACGAAGTCGAGGCCTGCGATGGCGTCGCTTCGCAATTGCGCTCCAAGCTCCGCGAAGGGCGACCGAAACGTCAATGGATTCGCAATGTTGCGCGCTAGAGCAGAGCCGACCAGCGGACTCGCTTCAAGCCGCGCCAGAGGTGCGCCCAGCAGCCGCCGCGAGGCAGCGCGCTTCGCGGACTGCTCGAGCGCCGAGAGCCGCGCGGACAGCGCCGGCTGCGGACCGATTCGAGACAAGAGCTCGCGCAACTCGCTCGCGGCGCCCTCATCGTCGCCGAGCGCTTCGAGCGCCGCCGCCCGCTGCGCGCGCGCGCCAATATGTGCCGGATCAAGTGCGAGCGCTTCCGCCTGCGCGACGGCCGCCAACCCGACCTCGCCCGTCTCCAGCAAGGCGATTCCGCGCTCGTGCGGGATTTCCGGATCGCGCGGCGACAATTCCTGCGCGCGCCGGTACAGNCGCACAGCGGTCTGCGTCTCGCCCGACTTGAGCGCCGCCCGCGCCTGCGCCAGTACGGCAGCCAACTCGTCCATGAAAGCCGGATACCACAGCGAGCGGGTGGCCAAGGGTACGTGCTGTTTCACGCTTGCACGGCATCCGTGCAATCCGTATACTCAGATGCGTGATCGCGAGCTTTGGAGACAAGGCCACTCGCGACGTGTTCGACGGCACCGATTCGAAGGAGGCGCGTTCCATCCCCAAGGAACTGTGGAGGGTCGCCCACAGAAAGTTGGACATGCTGGATGCGGCCCGGGATCTGATGGACCTCAGGGCTCCCCCCTCGAACCATTTGGAGAAGCTGAAAGGGGACTCGGCGGGGTTCTGGAGCATCCGCGTGAACGAGCAGTACAGGGTGATCTTCAGATTCGCGAACGGGAACGCCGATGAAGTCCGGATCGTGGATTACCACTGAGGAGACCCTCTCATGCTGCCCAAGAACCGCCCACCGACTCATCCCGGCGAGATCCTTCTCGAAGAGTTCCTGAAGCCGCGCGAGATGACGCAGGTCGCGTTGTCGGAAAAGCTGAGGATTCCGCTTCAGCGCGTGAACTCGCTGATCAATGGCAAGCGAGGTGTGACTCCGGAGACGGCCATTCTCCTTGCCAGATTCTTTGAGACCACTGCCGAGTTCTGGATGAATCTTCAGACGAGGTACGACCTCTGGTTCGCTGAGCGGGCGATGAGGGGCGCCTAGGGCCCAGCTCGTCCCGGGACGAGTCGAAACCGGCCTCGGCGCGCGCCTTGCCACAGCGCGTCGCTGCGTTACCTTGGCGCCATGAAACTCGACAAGTTTACGGTCAAGGCCCAGGAGGCCCTGCAGGAGGCCCAGGCGATCGCTCGCAAGCGCGATCACCAGGAGATCCTCCCCGAGCACCTCCTCGCCGCCTTGCTCCAGCAGCAGGACGGGCTGGTCCCTCCGCTGCTCCAGCGCGTCGGAGTCGAGCCTCGCCTGCTCCAGCAGCGCCTCGAGGACGAGCTGCGGAAGGTGGCACAGGTGCACGGCGGCGAAGGGGGTCACCTCTCGCAGCGCGCACTGAAAGTCCTGGACGCGGCCGAGGAAGAGGCCCGCAAGATGAAGGACGAGTACGTCTCCACCGAGCACATGCTGCTCGCGCTCGTCGCCGAGAAGCGCGGCGCGGCGGCGGAGGCGCTCAAGAGCGTGGGGGTCACGCGCGATCGCATCGCGCAGGCGCTCGCCGCGGTGCGCGGCTCGCAGCGGATCACCTCCAACGATCCGGAGTCCCAGTACCGCGCGCTGGAGAAGTACGCCATCGATCTCACCGACCGCGCTCGCAAGGGCAAGCTCGACCCCGTGATCGGTCGCGACGAGGAGATCCGCCGCGTGATCCAGGTCCTCTCCCGGCGCACCAAGAACAATCCGGTCCTCATCGGCGACCCTGGCGTCGGCAAGACCGCCATCGTGGAAGGGCTCGCGCGCCGGGTGGTGGACGGCGACGTTCCCGAAGGGCTCAAGGACAAGCGCATCGTCGCCCTGGACATGGGCCAGCTCATCGCCGGCACGAAGTTCCGCGGCGAGTTCGAGGAGCGGCTGAAGGCCGTGCTCAAGGAAGTCACCGCTTCCGAGGGCCAGGTGATCCTCTTCATCGACGAGCTGCACACCATCGTGGGCGCCGGCGCCGCGGAAGGCGCCATGGACGCCGGCAACATGTTGAAGCCGGCGCTGGCGCGCGGCGAGCTGCACTGCATCGGCGCGACCACCGTCAACGAGTACCGCAAGCACATCGAGAAGGACCCCGCGCTCGAGCGGCGCTTCCAGCCGGTGATGGTCGGAGAGCCGAGCGTCGAAGACACCATCTCCATCCTCCGCGGACTCAAGGAACGCTACGAGGTGCACCACGGCGTGCGCATCCAGGACAGCGCCATCGTCGCCGCAGCGACGCTCTCGAACCGCTACATCAGCGACCGCTTCCTCCCGGACAAGGCCATCGACCTGATCGATGAAGCCGCCTCGCGCCTGCGCATGGAGATCGACTCCATGCCGGCGGAGATGGACGAGGTACGCCGCAAGCTGATGCAGCTGCAGATCGAGGAGCAGGCGCTCAAGAAGGAGACCGACCCGCTCTCCAAGGGCCGCCTCGACGAGATCAGCCGCGAGATCGCTCGCCTCAACGAGGAGATGAGCACGCTCAAGGCGCACTGGGAGAACGAGAAGAAGGCCATCCAGCGCATCCGCGAGGTGAAGGCGAAGATCGAGGACGCGAACCAGCAGATGGCGGAAGCGGAGCGCAAGGGCGATCTGGGGCGCGCCGCGGAGCTCAAGTACGGGACGCTGCCCGGCCTGCAGAAGGAGCTGGACACTCAGAACAAGAAGCTCAACGAGCTTCAGGCGCAGCGGCGGATGCTGAAGGAAGAGGTGGACGCCGAGGACATCGCGCACGTCGTCTCGAAGTGGACGGGGATTCCCGTCTCCAAGCTGATGGAGGCGGAGATGCAGAAGCTCGTCCACATGGAGGAGCGGCTGCGCGAGCGCGTGATCGGACAGGAGGAGGCGGTGCGCGCCGTCTCCAACGCGGTCCGGCGGGCGCGCAGCGGGCTGCAGGATCCGAATCGGCCCATCGGCAGCTTCCTCTTCGCCGGCCCGACCGGGGTGGGAAAGACCGAGCTGGCGCGGGCGCTGGCGGAGTTCCTCTTCGACGACGAGCAGGCGATGGTGCGGCTCGACATGAGCGAGTACATGGAGAAGCACTCCGTGGCCCGGCTCATCGGCGCTCCTCCCGGCTACGTCGGCTACGACGAGGGCGGCCAGCTCACCGAGGCGGTGCGCAGGCGGCCGTACACGGTGGTGCTGTTCGACGAGATCGAGAAGGCGCACCGCGACGTCTTCAACGTGCTGCTGCAGATCCTCGACGACGGAAGGCTGACCGACGGCCAGGGCCGCACGGTCGACTTCCGCAACACCGTCATCATCCTCACCTCCAACCTCGGGTCGCAGCACCTGACCGGCGGGGAGCACGAGCAGGAAGAGAAGCGGGTGCGGGAGGCGATCCGCGCGGAGCTGCGGCCGGAGCTGCTGAACCGCATCGACGAAATCGTCGTCTTCCACAGCCTCGGTCGTGACGAGCTGGCGAAGATCGTCGAGATCCAGCTCGGACGTCTCTCCAAGCTGCTCTCCGACAAGCAGCTCAAGCTGGAGCTGACCGATCGGGCGAAGCAAGCCGTGGGGAAGGCGGGCTACGATCCGGTGTACGGCGCGCGGCCGCTGAAGCGCGCGCTGCAGCGCATGGTGCTCGATCCGCTGGCGATCAAAGTGCTGCAGGGTGACTTCCGGCCCGGCGACACCATCCGCGTGGACGCGAGCGCGTCGAACGACGTGCTCTCGTTCTCGCGCGTCAACGGCGCCCGCGGCAAGGAAGCGGCGGCCGCCGTGCACTGACGGCCGCGGCGGGCGCCTCTACAATCCGGTCGCTGCGGCCGGCCCTTGCGCGGTCGTTTCCCGGGCGCCCGGTTTCAACCCGGTGAGCCGTTCGCTCTCCTGCCAGAGTCGTCGCGCGTCCCCATCGTCCCGGGCGAGCGGCGCCGGATCGACGATCCTGCCGTTCTCGAAATACTGGCCGGTGGTGCCGGACAGCTCGGGGCTCGCCACGAGCTGCACGATCCGCCGGCCGCCTTCCTCGGCGGAGATGAACGCGAACCGCCGCAAGACGGCGATGAGCGGTTTCATCCAGGCCGGGGTGCCGGACCAGATGGCGGTATCGACGATCCCGGGATGGAGGCAGTTCACCGTCACGCCGGTGCCGGCGAGCTTCTGCGCGAGCAGTCGCGTGTACAGCACGTTGCCCAGCTTGGAGCGGCCGTACGCCTTCATCAGCAAATAACCGCGCTCGAAGAAGAGATCGTCGAAGTCCATCGTCGCCCGGCGATGGGCGATGGAAGCGACATTCACGATGCGCGCCGGAGCGCTCTGGATGATCCGCTCGAGCAGGAGCTGGGTGAGAAGGAAGTAGCCGAGGTGGTTTACGGCGAAGGTGGCCTCGATCCCGTCCTCGGTCAGGGTGCGGGTCTTGAGCACCGTGCCGGCGTTGTTCACCAGGACGTCGATGCGATCGAAGCTCCGGAGCACCTCGTCCGCGAAGCGCCGCACCTCCTTCTGCCGGGAGAAGTCGCAGAGCAGCGACGACGCTTCCGCGCCAGGCGCGCTGGCACGGACGTCCGCGAGGCAGCGGGCCGTCTTCGCGGGCTCGCGCCCGACCAGCACCACCTTGGCGCCTTGTCTCGCCAGGCTGCGCGCAGCCTCGAGACCGATCCCGCTCGTGGCGCCCGTCACCACCACCCTCTTGCCGCGAATGTCCCAGGCCATGGTGGGCGCACGCATAACTGGTCCTGGGCGACGGCGCCAGGGTGGTTCCATTGCGGCGCGGCATCGCGCGCAGGTCTGCGTTCTTCCTGAAGATGAATCGGGACTCGGTTCAACCGGTTGAACCAGCGCGGCAGGAGAGTCTCGCGGCGCGTGTACTTGCCGCCGGTTCCGGTGGTCGGGCGACCGGACCAACCCATCGCTTGGACCGAGCGAACGTCAAGCTGGTGCGCCGAAAGGAGGTCCCTCCTCCGCCCCAGGAACCGCGGTGCGGAGCGTCGGCAAAGGCGCGGCGGCGAGGAGACCTGGACCTGTACAACTGAAATAGGTCGCGTCCGGCAGACGGATTGCTTAGCTTCAACGACATGGAATCCACGTCGAATTGGCGGGTCTGCTGCGCTTTGGTGATCGCTCTCGCTGCCGGATTGCCCGGCTGTCTGGCCGCGGGGGCTGCGGCTGCAGGCGCGGGAACCGGAGTCTATTTCACCAGCCGTGGCGCGGAATCCATCGTGGAAGGCTCGGTCGCGGATGTGGAAAGGCGCGCCCGCGCCGTCTTCGCTGCGGAGGGCATCCCGGTGTCCGGGTCGCAGATCGAGAACAGCGGTGACAAGCGCGAGATCAAGGGCACCAAGGGGGGTCTCGATATCACCGTCTCGATGGAGCGGCAGGGCGGCGGCCAGACCACGAAGACGGAGGTTTCGGCGCGGAAGAACATCGCCGTATGGGACAAGGACTACGCCCAGCAACTGCTCGGCAAGATCGTGAAGGAGAAGTAGGCCACGCCCGGCTGCATCAATTGGGTTTCAGGCGGTGCCCTTCGCGCGGTGCGTCCGTGCCATCCGCTGCGCGAGGCGGCCGATCTGCCGCTTCAATCGCGGTGGACCGATCACGTGGGCGTCGGGACCGAACCCGAGGATCCAGCTGACCAGCTCGGGGCAGACCCTCACCCGCAGGCGCACGTGCACCCTTCCCGAATGCACGAACGACTCCTGCGAACGGTGCCAGCGGTGGCTGCGGACGTACGATGTCCAGCGCGGCGCCAGGCTCATCTCGATCTGCTCGATGGGGTATTTATCGTCGACGATGATGCCGAAGCTGTCGGCGAAGACGCGTTCCGGGTCGTAGCTGTCCTTGTCCGGGTACGGGAAGGTGCCGCCCACGGTCTCCGCCGTCTCGATCCGGGAGAAGCGATAGGCGTGCGTCGGGCCGCCGCGAGGCCGCCCGATGACGTAGAGCTGATGATCGTAGACGGCGAGCGACAACGGCTCGATGCGCACCGATTTGCGCGCGCCGACGAAGTCCCGGTACCTGATCTGCAGGCCGCGGCGGCGCTGGAGCGCGTCGACCACTTCTTCGAGGACGTCCTCCTTCTCTGGGAGCGCCTTTTCGCCGCCGCGGACGAGGAACACGAATTGACGCCGCGAGTCCTGGAACCGCTCGGGATGGACGGCTTCCCTGCTGACGTACTGCACTAGATCGTGCATGCCCTTCTCGTAGGTCGTCCCCTCGAAGAGCTTGGCCAGGCTCGCGCCCACACAGGCGGCGATCATCGTGGCGATGGGGACGCGCTCCGCCCCGCCGGCGATCTTCGAGCGGTCGATGCGGACGTGAACCTGTCCTTTCCTCCGCTCGCGCACGAGCGGGACGTGCCGGCCGATCGCTTCGAGCTGCCGATCGACCGCGGCGACGCGTACTCCGAGCAGGGCCGTCGCTTCGGAGCGGGTCAGATCGCGTCCGGCGAGCAGTGCGGCGATGAGCTTCGCAGTCCGTTGGATGGAGCTGAGGCGTCCGAGGTCCGAGCGCAGCATGATCCTTGGAGGATCGTCCGATCCGCAGCGGATCTCAACTGCCCGAGGCGCCCCAGATCGACTGGCGGGCGTGCCGCGGCGGCATCAAAA
>JGI25385J37094_10000031_pt1 | contig 21597 bp, 16 predicted proteins | sample GraSoi013_1_40cm_FD_37094 | JGI IMG/M metagenome (IMG submission 37094) | reverse complement strand
CTCGGCTCCGATCAGATGAATCTGCCGGGCACCTCCAGACCTCGCAAAATCGACAGCCGCCAGGACCGCCGGAGCCGCGAGCTCAGGCTTCCACTCCGCGTCGGATGCGCCGTGGCCAGGCATATCGAAAGCCAGGACGCACAGCTCGCGGTCGGCGAGGAAGTGGGCCAGCGGCCGCCACGCATCCAGGTCCTGTCCCTCACCGTGGACGAGAACCACCCAGCGCTCGCCCGCGCCGAAGATCAAGCCTCGCAATATCTGGTCGGCGGGGCCGCGGAACTCGACCGGGAGCACCCGCGGGAGCGGTGTTAGGATCCTATGAATTATCGACTCACGCTGAGATTGTTGTGAGGGAAGCAAAGATGGACGGTGCCAGCAGTCGGCCGGCGGTGCAGGGTCTCGTCGATCAGTATGTAGGCGGCAGGTTGTCGCGGCGCGAGTTCGTGAAGGGCGCCCTGGCGCTTGGACTCGGTATGACCACCATCGGCGGAATCCTGGCCGCCTGCAGCGGGGCCACCAACACGACTTCCGGCACCCCCAAGAAGGGGGGTACCTTGAAGGAAGGCTACGACCTCGACTTCTCGCGCCTCGATCCCATCAACACCAACTGGTACGACCCTGCCTTTTACGCGGTCTACGAGTCGCTGGTGACCAACGACCCGCAGGGCAACTACGTGCCGCAGATCGCCTCGAGCTGGACCGCCGCCTCAGATGGCTTGTCGGTCACGTTCAAGATTCGCAGCGGCCTGAAGTTTCAATCGGGAGTGCCCCTCAACGCGTCCGCCATCAAGGCCGTGTACGACGGCATCGCCGACCCGAAGAACGGCTCGCCCTTGGGTTCGGTCTGGGTTCCAGTCGCCAGCACCGAGGCCCCTGATGACACGACGCTCGTGATCAAGCTCAAGCACCCCTATTTCGACCTTTTCAACATCGTCAAGACAGGCTACTGGGACATCATCAACATGGCCTACCGAACCCAGCTCGGCGACAAGTACGGCCAGCAGGGCGTCGACGGCTCCGGGCCTTTCACGCTCACCGAGTGGGTGCCAGGAAGCCACACATCGGTCAAGCGCTGGGAAAACTATCCAGGCACCGTCACACCGTTCATCCAGAACAAAGGCAAGCCCTACCTGGACGGCATCAACTGGCTGACCATCCTCGATGCTCCACAGCGCGCGATCCAGATTCAGAACGGCGAGATCGACACACTGCGAGGACCGGCGTTCCAGGACATCACCCGGCTGCAAGCGGACAGCAACCTGACCGTGACCCAGCTGAAGGAATGGTCCGGTTATTTCTTCAGCCTCAACTTCAAGCGCACGGATCTCGGCTTCAACGACGTCAACGTGCGGCAAGCGCTGTCACATGCGATCGACCGCGCGAGCATCGTCAAGGCCCTGCTCTTCACGCACGGCGAGCCGCTGTATGGGCCGATCACTTCAGCTGACAAGTCGTACACGAAGGACGTCGAGCAGTTCAATCAGTTCGACGTCGCCAAGGCCAAGAGCATGTTGAGCGCGGCCGGCTGGCAGGCCGGATCGGACGGCATCCTGGTCAAGGNCGGCAAGCGGTTCAGCTTCGAGATGATCATCCAGGCGGAGAGCTTCAACCAGCAGCTCGGGTCAGTCATCCAGGCGCAGCTGAAGACCGTGGGCGTGGACCTCAAGGTCTCTTCTCTCGACCGCGGCACGTTCTTCAACAAAGCCTTCGCCAACCCGGACTCGGTCATGTTCTTCTACCTGTGGCCGGTCCCCATCGATGTGGTCACTCTCTTCGTGAACAGCGTCAACGCCAACGGCAAGGGTCCGAACTGGGGCAACGCCGTGGTCCCGCAGGTCGACGCGGCGATCGCGGCCTGGCAGAGCGCCGCGAACCAGGACCAGCTCATCGCCGCCGGCAAGCAGTTCCAGCTCGCGGTTGCCGAGCAGCTGCCCTTCGTGCCGGTGATCAATCGAGATGCCTTCTGGGTCAACCGCAAGAACGTGCATGGCTGGCATCCCGACCAATGGAATCTCTACCCGTACTACAACGACGTCTGGCTCGACTAGGGACCTGACCGCGTAGAAGTTCACACTGGGTACCGGATAGGTGGCTTCGTACCTCGCGCGCCGGACCGGTTACATGGTGCTGATCCTGGCGATCTCGTCGGTCGTGATCTTCTACGCGCTCCGGTCGGCCCCTGGCGGCCCGAGCGGCGGTGGTGTGCTCAGCCCGCTCTCTTCGCAGGAGGTTCGCCAGGCCTACGAAAAGCGGTTGGGCCTGGACCAACCCATCTACACGCAGTACTTCATCTACCTCGGCCACATCGCGACTGGAGACCTGGGCACGTCCCTGGTGAACGGCACGCCCATCACGGAGCTCCTCAAGGTTCATGCACGGAACAGCCTCATCCTCGGCTTGAGTGCGCTGCTGCTCTCCTACTTGATCGCCATCCCGCTNGGAGTGCTCGCCGCGGTGAAACGCAACACGTGGGTCGACCAGCTCGCAATGGGCGGTGCGATCCTCGGCATGGGAATCCCAAACTTCTGGTTGGCGCTCATCCTCGTGTACTTCTTCTCGCTCCGCCTCGGCCTGCTGCCCTCGGCCGGCTGCTGCGATCCGCCTCAGCTCATCATGCCGGCTCTGGTGCTCGCGGCCGAGGGCACCGCGGTGACCATGAGGATGACGAGGTCCTCGATGCTCGAGCACCTGCGCGACGACTTCGTCCGCGCATTGCGCGCCAAGGGCTTGCCCGAGTGGCAGGTGATCATCCGCCACGTGCTCCGCAACGCACTGATACCGGTCATCAGCCTGACGGGCCTTCGCCTGGGTTGGCTCGTTGGCTACGCGCTGATCGTGGAGACGATCTTTCGCTGGCCGGGCGTCGGTTACCTTCTGGTCGACTCGATCATCCGCCGCGACTACCCGGTCGCTCAGTTCTTCTCGCTGCTCCTCATCNTGTTCGTCCTGCTGGCGAATTGGTTCGCTGACATCGCGTACGGACTCGCCAACCCCCGGATCCGGGTGGCTTGATGGCGGACCTCACAGTCCTCGACGAGAAGGCGCAGTGGGAGGCGAAGGTCGAACGCCTCTGGACGACCCGTCCTTCACGGTGGCGGGACGCCTGGTACGAGCTCGCCCGGAACAAGCTCGCGGTCGCCGGCTCGCTGATCGTCGTCTTNTTCACGTTGGTGGCGATCGTCGGTCCGGCGCTGGCTCCCTATGACTACGCAAAGCAGGTGCTGAGCGACGTCCTTCTCCCTCCTCTNAGCAAAGGTCACCTGTTGGGCACCGACGAGCTCGGACGNGACCTCCTCAGNCGCCTCCTGCTGGGAATCCGCATCTCGATGTTGGTCGGCCTGGGCACGACGGCGATCGCCCTGAGCGTCGGCACGGTGGCAGGAATGCTGGCCGGCTACTACCGAGGTTGGGTGGACAGGATCATCAACGGCTTTGTGGAGCTGGTATGGGGATTTCCGCTGATCCTGATCGCGGTGCTGCTGATCGGCGCCATCGGGCCCGGTCTCACCGGGGTCGTCATCGCAGTCGGGTTCGTCAACTGGGCCGGCTTTGCGCGCATCGTCCGGGGCGAGGTATTCGCTCTGCGCGAGAAGGAGTTCGTGGCTGCGGCTCGTGCGCTAGGCAAGGGCGATCTCGACATCATGNCGCGCCACCTGCTGCCAAACGTCGTCGGTTCGGCACTCGTCATGGGTTCCTACTACATCGCCATCGCGATCATCGCCGAGGCCGGCCTCTCCTTCATCGGAATGGGCGCCCAGCCGCCTCTGCCGAGCCTGGGGCAGATGATCAACGAGGGCAGCGGGTACATGCTTCTGAACCACTGGCTGAGCACCATCCCAGGCTTCGTCATCGTCCTGCTGGTCCTCGGATTGAACGTGCTGGGTGACGGTCTGCGCGATGTGCTCGACCCGCGCCTCAAGGGAGTGAGTTGAGCGCGGACGTCGCTCTCGAGGTCAAGGGCCTACGTACCACTCTGTTCTTGAGAGAGGGGCGTGTGGACGTCGTGCGAAACGTCTCCTTTCAGCTGAACGACGGCGAGACTCTCGCCCTCGTCGGCGAGTCGGGCTGCGGCAAGACGCTAACCGCCTTGTCGGTCATCCGCCTGCTGCCGGACCCGCCGGCTCGAATCACGGCCGGCAGCGTCGTGCTCGATGGCAGCGATATCACGGGCGTGCCCGAGAGCACGATGCGCTCGCTGCGCGGCGATACGGTTTCCATGGTGTTCCAGGAGCCGCTCACCTCCCTGGATCCCGTGTTCACGATCGGTGACCAGATCGAGGAGGCGATAACCGCTCACCGCAAGGTGAATCGCCGCGAGGCGCGAGACATGGCGGTGGAAATCCTCAAGGAGGTCCAGATTCCATCGCCTCGGCAACGGCTCGACGACTACCCGCACCAGATGTCGGGCGGTATGCGGCAGAGGGTGATGATCGCGATGGCTCTCGTCCTGGATCCCAAGGTGCTCATCGCGGACGAGCCAACGACCGCGCTTGATGTCACGATCCAGGCGCAGATCCTCGAGCTCATCCGCGCCGAGCAGGAGCGAAGGCAGCTGGCGGTCCTGCTCATCACCCACAACCTGGCCGTCGTATCGCAGGTCGCCGACCGCGTCGCGGTCATGTACGCGGGCGAGATCGTCGAGGAGGCACCCGCGTCAGAGATCTTCGCGAACCCTCGCCACCCCTACACGCAGGGGCTGCTCAGCTCGATCCCCTCAGCCGCCGGCGACAGCAAGCACCTCTACACGATTCCGGGCCGCGTGCCGGACCCGCGGGTCCTGCCGCCGGCATGTCTTTTCGCTCCGCGCTGCCCCTATGTGATCAGCCGGTGCTGGCATGACCACCCCGGTCTTGAAGCATCGAATGGTCACCTTCTGCGCTGCTGGAACCCGCAGCCTTTCATCGCGCTCAAAGCGGTCGAGCCCGAGGTCGATCGGAGCGTCGCTACTTCGGAGTGACTTCTCCGCCGAGGTAGCGCAAGGCCGTGAGGGCGTAGATCCGAGCCGCCTCCACGATCTCAGCGACCGCCACCCTTTCGTTTGGGCGGTGCGCCACCAGGAGTGTGCCCGGGCCGAAGGCGGGGATGCAGGCGCTGCCGGCGAGGTGCCAGTGGGTGCCATCCGTGAAGGCAGGCATCGTCCCCACCGGGACGTCGCGACCGAGCACGTCTCGAGCCGAGCTCTGCGCTGCCGCCACCAACGGGTGTTGGGGATCGATCGACGAAGGTGGAAACCATTCCAGATCCGGTACCGCCTCCGCGGTCACGTCCAGGTCGGAATCCTCCCGGCGCATCTCCTCCAGGAACGCAGCCAGATCGGCCTGCAAGCCGGCGAGCGTCATCCCCGGCAGCGTGCGTATGTCAAGGCCGAACTCGGCATGTCCTGGGTAGACGCCGAAGAAGACGCCTCCGCTCAAGGTCACGCCGAGGTTGACGGTCGGACCGCCGGGCACGAGCGGGTTTGCCGGGTACGTCGGTTTGAAGCCGGCCGCCATCCGCGTCAGCACCTTGGCCAGCTGGACGCTGGCGTTGACTGACGGCACCTGGTCGCTCAGGCTCGAATGCATCTGGGTTCCGCGAACCTTGACGAGAAAGCAGGACAGGCCGCGGGATGCGACGGCGACGTACGCCCAGGGGACCTCCATTCCCGTCGCCTCGCCGACAAGCACNGAGTCCGCCGCGAGCTCAGGCCGTCCGGCGAGGAACCGGGCTCCATATCGGCTCCCCGCCTCCTCATCGGCGGTGAGCACAATCTTGAGAGTCCCCGGCGGAGCGCCAGCCTCGATCAGCGCGGCTCCGGCGTACACCATCGCCGCGACTGCGCCCTTCATATCGGCCGAGCCAAGTCCGTGGAGCCGCCCGTCGCGGAGGACCGGGTCATACGGTCCGGGTGACCATTCCGCCACGTCGCCCGCCGGCTTGGTGTCGATATGGCCGTTGAGCATGAGGGTCGGCTCGGTGGAGCTTTCGAATGCGACTCCAACGACGTTGGGCCGCGCCGGGTCCATCGCGATAGTTCGCGTCCCGGCGTAACCGAGCCGTTCCATTTCGGCTCGGGCGAGGTCGGCGACCTGGCGCTCGTCACCGGGTGGGTTCGGGCTCGGCGCAGCGACCAGCGCCCGCGCGAACTCGATGAGCTCTTGCTCGCGTGCCGCGAGGGCCAGCATGACGCTGCGCTTTCGGGCCGACGCCGGACTAGACGGAGGCGTGGGCCTCCTCATACGACGGCCCGCCGGTTTCCTCGACCCAGTAGCGGCGCGCCCACCCGACGCCCTGCCATGTCTCGAAGCTCTCCGGCTTGATCCTGAAGAGCCAACGGGGTTGCTTCATCGTGGACTCCAGGTACGTGGGCCCGTTCTCACCAAGGTACCGATAGCTCATACGGGTCGCGATCGGCACCCATTCGCCCCCGATGTTGGGACGCTCGATGAGCTCCGCCTCGCCACTGCCAAGAACCTTGCCGAGCGTCTTGGGCTGCTCGACGACAAACGACACCCTGGGATCGTTGGCGAGGTACTCCGCCCATCGCGAGTGCTGACGCGGGATCACCCAGAACACACCGTCCCGCCATTCGTGCCAGCACACGGTGATGTAGGGAGTGCCATCCGGTTTGAGGCACGCGAGGTACATGTTGACCCCGAGCTCCAGGAATTCTTCGACCTCTTCCGGCGTCATGCCGCGGACCTTCCCCCGCCACGTCTCTTTGGCGTCTGACATGGGCACCTCCCTCACGAACGACGACGGCCGCTTTCATAGTAGCCGGGGCTAGTCTTAAGCCGTGATCATCGACGCCCACAATCACGTGCTTGCGGCCGGCCTCTATCCCGGTTACGAGCGCTTCATCAAAGAGATGACGATGGGTTACTTCCAGTCGCACGGCTCGCTGCCCGAGGACCGCGATCCTGGCGACGAGGACTGGAAAGGATTGGAGTACCTGTGGGAGCCGATCGACCCGGACACGCTGATCCGCGACCATGCCGGTGTCGGAGTCGACAAGTGCACGATCCTCGCCGTCGCCCCGTCCGAATACACGCGATACGAATCTCGCGGGACGGTCGACATCGCCGGCGTCACCGGTGTCGAGGGTCCTCCGAGCATCGACAAGGGAAATGATTACATCGCCGCGCTGGTCGCGAAGTATCCCGAGACGTTCATCGGCATGTCGGCCGTAAACCCGAAGTTCCGTGGCGTCAAGGCGGCGGTGGCCGAGCTCGAGCGAGCGATCACGAAACTCCAACTGACCGGGCTGAAGCTCTATCCGATGTACGACCATTGGGCGCCCAACGACCGCGACCTCGCCTTTCCGATTTTCGCCAAGGCGGCCGAGCTCGACATTCCGGTCATGGTCCATCTCTCCACCACCCCGGTCGGCGACACAGTGCTGCTCTACGGTTGGCCGGTCCTCCTCGACGACGTCGCGCGTGCGTTTCCCAACCTCCGACTGCTTGTCTGCCACGCCGGCCATCCCTGGGTCGACGAGTGCCTCGTCCTCATCTCGCGCCACCGCAACGTCTACCTCGACATGAGCTTCTTGAACAGCACGCTCGACCAGCGTGAGACGTACGGGTTTCTGCGCCGCGCCCGCCAGCTCGGCTGCCCGTTGAGCCGGGTCTGCTGGGCCACCGACTACCCTGGCTTCGAGTTCCCGGAGACGCTGCTGCCCAAGCTCGCGCTGGTCAATCGCGCCGCCGGGGACGATCCGCTGGTTCCTCAGGCCGACATCGCTCGCATGCTCGGTGGCAACTACGCACGCTTCCTCGGAATGGATTGGAGCCAGGAAGAGACCCTCGAGCAGATGCGCGGGCTCGAGGAGAAATGGACCGGGATCCTGACCGGCAGAAAGACCAACCCACCGCCCGCGCGGCCCCACCACACCTGCTAGCCCGCGCCGACTCCGGCGACTGCCATCACCGCGCGCATCCGATCGACNGCAAGTTTGGCGTCGCGGAGCAGACCGGCCTGGTCGGCAAGCACGAAGGTCTGCGCGAGGTGCATTGCCGAGCGGCCGCTCTCCAGCCCGCCGACCATCCGAAAGTGATCCTGATGTCCGTTCAGGTACGCGAGGAAGACCACGCCGACCTTGTAGTAGAAAGTCGGATGCCCGAAGACATGCCGGGAGAGCGGAACCGTCGGCGCGAGGATGGCGCGGAACGACTCCTCATCGCCTCCATCCAGNGCGAGCAGGGCGGCCGATGCGGCCGGCGCNATCATGTCGAAGGCGCCGAGGAGAGCGTCGCTGAAACGCTCGCCGTCGCCGGCGATCGTGGTCGGATAGTCGAAGTCGTCGCCGGTGAACATCCGAACTTGGCGCGGCAACATCGCGCGCATGCCGATCTCCCTCTTCTGATCGAGCAGCGACAGCTTCAAGCCCTCGACCTTCTCCGCGTTCTCCGTGATGATCTCCAGGCAGACGTTCATTGCGCGNTCGATGTCCCGGTACCCCCAGTAGCCGGCGAGCGCCGGGTCGAACACCTCGCCCAGCCAGTGGATCAACGCCGGTCGCCGCAGCTGCGAGAGCACACGGCCATAGACGCGGGCGTAGTCATCAGGGCCGCGGGCGATCCTCGCCAGCTCGCGGCTCGCCATGAGGACGACCTGGCCGCCCTGACCCTCGACGAATTCGCACTGCTCCTCGTACGCGGCCTCGACGTCGCGCACGGCCCGCGCGGATCCCGGGGCGAGATGATCGGTCTGGGCGCCGCACACGATCCTCCCGCTGGCAGCCTTTGCCTCCGCGACCGAGCGGCGGATCAGCTCTTTGCTCGCGTCCCAGTCCAGTCCCATGCCGCGCTGCGCTGTGTCCATCGCTTCGGCGACCCCGAGTCCGTAGGCCCAGATGTGCCGCCGGAACGCCAGCGTGCGGTCCCAGTCCACCGCGGCCGGCCCGACAGGGTTGGTGTCGGCCAGAGCATTCGCGACCACGTGGACGGCGGCGTACGGGAGCCGGGTGCGAGGCGGTGGGCCGCCTTCCGCGTAGAGAAACCTGCCGGCCGGCGTGTAGTCGTGCACCTCGCCGTTTGCGCCGGGCAGGCGGACGCTCTCAGGCATCGAGAAGGCCACCATACAATCGTTTCGACTTGAAGCTCGGCGTCTTTCTCCCGTCCTACCTTCTCCCAGGCCAGGAGCGCCACCACGCCGAAGAGCTCAGACGTTTCGCAGCCCATGCCGAGGAGCTTGGGTTCGAGTCGCTGTTCATCACAGACCACCTGCTCACGGCCCGGCGCTTCTACCGCGTCAGCTGGACCGAGCCTCTGATGACGCTGGCCCACGCGGCCGCGGTGACCTCGAAAATCAAGCTCGGGACGTCGATCCTCGTCCTGCCCACTCACAACCCCGTTGTGCTCGCCAAGGAGATCGCCACCCTGCAGCACCTGTCAGGGGGACGCTTCATCTATGGCATCGGGACAGGTTGGTACGCGCCCGAGTTCGAATCGACAGGCGGCACGATTCAGCAGCGCGGTCGCCGCACCGATGAGGTGCTGGAGGCCTCGATGCAGCTTCTGCGGGCGCCGAACCAGAGCTTTGGAGGCGAGTACCACAAATTCGCCGGCATCACGGTAGAGCCGCTCACCACCGTACCCCCGGTGTGGGTGGCGGGGGGTCGCCAGCTGGCGCACTCGGCCTCGCCGGAGCAGCCGACGATGGACGCCCGTGTGCTGCAGCGGATCTGCCGCTGGGACGGATGGATCGCGCGGCCGACCTCACCGCCTCAGCAGATCGTCCAGGACATGGCGGAGATCGACGGGGAGCTGGNGCGTCAGGGCACGTCCAGGGCTCGCAAGAATTTCACTGTCGCCCACGAAAACTTCTTGTGGCTCACCGAAACGACCAAGCGCGACGACGCGATCGCCGAGCAGCAGGCGAAGATGCTCGCCGTGGTCTCCGACGAGAGGCCCTGGGATTACATCGAGGCCGTGTATCTGACGGGGACGATCGACGAGGTGCAGCGCAAAATCCAGGAGCGGATCGACGTCGGCGTGGAGGAGCTGTTCTTGCACACGATGACCGCTGACCTGAGCCAGCTCGACCTGTTCGCCAAGCACCTGCTCGAGCCGTTCCGCGTGAAGGCATGACCGCTACCTGACCTCTCGNATAAAGCGCGGTTCAATCCAACGCCGCCATGATGGCGTCCGCCAGGCGCGCCAAACGACGATCCCGGACCGGCCAGCGCGACGCCCACGCTTGATTGGTCAGAAGGACCACCGCAAGTTCTTCCNCCGGATCGGCCCAGGCGATCGTTCCGCTGGCGCCGAAGTGGCCGAACGATGTGTCGTGCGCCGCATCGCCGAAGTAGTCGCCGGCGCCGCTGCCCTTNACCTCCCATCCCAGCCCCCACGGGACGCTCGCCCTCGGCTCGCTCGTCGGGTCCCACGTGATGTCGCGTTGCGAGGCGGCGACGGAAACCGGCGCCTCCGCGGGGGCGACCTGCGACCGGACCATCTCCTCGAGGGCCGTTTGCGATAGCACCCGAGACGAAGCGCGCCGCCGGCTGGGAAGGAAGGCCTGGATGAATGCGAGCACGTCCCGCGCCCTGGTGAAGAGCCCACCCCAAGGCATGCCGAGCGACCGGTAGTAGCGCGAGTTTCCGATCTCCCAGTCAAGACCTTCCTGCCCCGTGGATTCCACCCAGGCGCTCCGGGCCTGTTCCGGGTCGCCCGGCCTGAACGCCGCATCGGCCACGCCCAGCTTCTCGAGGAGATCCAGGGTGAACGACTCGTGGGCCTGCAGCGAGCGGGTGATGCCAGGCGCAGCGCCGGAGGCGATAAGCGCTCGGCCCGCCATCTCGGCCGCCAATCCGTAGCCGACCGAGCTGTAGAGGTGCCATCGACCGGGTTGGAAATGCAGATCCTCCTTCAGGAACGACGTGATGAAATCGTCGATCGGCGCGTGACGCTGACGAAGCGTGATGTTGTCGCGGCTGAATCCCGCCAGGCCGGATGTATGCGTCAGCAGGTGTCGCAAAGTCACCTCGTTGCGCTTGGGCCGGACATCACCGGGCGCGCTGAATTCGGGCAGCATCTCGACGATCGGCGCATCGAGGCTCAGCAGGCCACTGTCCACACACGCCATCACTGCGGCTGCGGTCACCGGCTTGGTGATGGACGCGATGCTCCACAGCGTGTCCCGCGAGGCGGCACGTTTGGTCTTGATGTCGGCGAGCCCCCGGTAGCCCTCGACGACGAGGTTGTCGCCGCGCGCGATCAGGAGCGAGGCACCTGGCACGATCCCGGTGTCCACCCAATTGCCGACCAGACCGNNGGCCCGTTGAAGTCGACCCTCATTGATCGAGCTCGAAGCCACGGCCTCCGGATCGACATCAAACATCCTGCGGCTCGTCATACCGCCAGAGGCCCGTCACCGCAAGACGTTCTTGACGGCAGCCAGGCCTCGTTTGGCAACCTGGGCAGGATCCTCGCCCCAGTACGACGGATTGAAGGTTTCGAGGCTCCACGGGCCAGAGTATCCACGTGAGCGCAGCTCGTTGATCAATTCGCGGAGGGAGATGACACCTTCGCCAGGAAGGATGCGGTCGGCATCCTGGATCTCCGAACCTGGCTTCGCCTGCGGCGCGTCGTTCAGGTGCACGAGTGCAAGCCGATCCACTGGGTAGTCGCCAAGCGGCCGGCCGCCGCTCGCGTGCCAGTGACACGAGTCGAGGACCATCTCAATCCCCTCCACGCGGTCGACCACCTCCGCCGCCAGTGCCGGTGTGTTGACTGGGCAGTCTCGGAAGCCGAGGAACTCGAACGCGACGCGGATACCCGCCCGACGAGCGCCCTCCGCCACCAGCTCGAGCGCGTCTCGCAGGCCCACCATCGCGTCGTTGACGCCGAGGCCCGGAGCACGAGGCGCAACCGCCAGCAGATAAACCGCGCCCAGTTCATTGCAGATCGCGACGCGTGGCGGCAGGTCTGCTTCCAGCACACCGCGATCCATGTGGCCGTCGGGCCGTAAGGTCAGCGAAATACCGTTTAGCGAGAACACTTCACCGGACGCAGCCGCTAGGGCGGCTGCTCGGACCTCATCCGTGTGGTTGAGCAGTCGCTCCGCACGCGCCTCGATCCCCGCGAACCCGGCGTCGCGAGCTATAGCCAGCACGCGTTCGGTCGGCGTGCTCATCACCGTCGCGCCGTTGAGGTAGATCGACGGTGCTGTCACTTTTCACGAATGACGCCGAACGTCAGGCCCGCGACGATGTACCTGCGGCCGATGATCATGAGCACAAGCGGCAGCGCCATCGCGATCACCCCTGAGGCGGCCATGTCATTCCAGATGATCTCGAACTGGGTGACCAGGCCTTGCACCCCGACAGGAAACGTCTGCGAGTTCGGCGTGGCTGTGAGAATGAGGGCGAACAGGAACTCGCTCCACGCGAACGTGAAGATGATGATGCCGGCCGCCATGATTCCTGGAGCGGCAAGGGGAAGCAGGATGCGCCAAAACGCGATCCAGCGGCTGGCGCCGTCGACAAGCGCGGCGTCCTCCAACTCGAGCGGAATCTCAGTGAGGAACCCCTTCAGCATCCAGATGGCAAAGGGCAGGTTGAACAGAGAGTAGATCCCGATCAAGGCGATTGGTTGGTCGTAGATCTGGACTGTGCGGACGATCGCGAAGTAAGGAATGACGACGGCGATCGGCGGCAGGAAGCGCAACGACAACGCCCACGTCAGCACGTTCACGCGCAGCCGTGCTGGAAGCGGCAGCCTCGTGATCGGATAGGTGATCAGCAGACCGGTTGCCAGAGTTATGACCACCGTCGAGACGCACACGAATACGCTGTTTTTGAGGAGCACCAGAAATCCGCGGTCGATCAGGACGCTGGTGTAGGCGGCCAATGTTGGATTGTGCGGTACCAGGTGCACGGTGCTCGCGAACAACTCGCCCTTGCTCTTCAATGAGGTGACCACGAGCCAGTAGAGGGGAAAGCCATAAACAACCCCGGCTAGGGCGAGCGCAATCGCTGCGAGCGCGCTTCGCAGAAACCGGCCGGAAGCCATCGCGCTCATGCCCGCTCCAGGGGAAGCGCGCGTGAGATCAACGAATAAAGGAGGCTGAACGACACGAGCACGAGCACCGCAAGGGCAGCCGCCTGGCCNGCGTCGAAGAACTTGAACTCGACTCGGTACATGTAGAGGCTCAGCAGCTGGGTCGTGGTCCCCGGTCCGCCGCCCGTGAGGATGAAGACGTGGTCGAAGACACGCAGGACATCGGCGAGTCGGAAGAAGATGATGAGCACGAACAGCGGTCGCAAGTAGGCGAGGTCGATGTAACGGAACTGCGCCCACCAGTTCGCGCCGTCGATCTGGGCGGCCTCGACCGACTCACGAGGGACGGTCTGCAGCCCGGAGAAGAGGACGAGGTACACGAACGGCGTCCACTGCCAGACGTCGACGCTGGCCACGGCGAGCATGGCGAGCGTCGGGTCGCCCAACCAGTTGACCTCCTGGTGCATCAGACCGAGACGTTCGAGGATCACATTCAGCACGCCATAGCCAGGCGCGTAGATGAGCCGCGCGACAACGCCGATCGCGACCGGTGGGACAACAAGCGGCAAGATCGCCAGTACGTAAATGGCAGCCCGCAATCCAGGACGGAGCACCGTCCGATGCACTAAAAGCGCGAACGAGAGGCCGAGCAAGATCTCGACCGGGAGCACCAGTACGGTGTATTCGGCGGTCGCCCGGATCGCGTCGTAGAGCAGCGGGTTTTCAAGGGCGCGGGTGAAGTTGCGCAGGCCGATCAAGGTCCCGTCTTCCGAGCTGATCGACTGGATGACGACGAGGACGAATGGGATTGTGACGACGACAAAGACAGCGCCGAGAGACGGCAGGATAAGCAGATAGCCGAGGCGCTCGTCTCGGCTGAGACGTCGCCTACCGACCCTCACCGAGGAGGTGCGGGCCGGTAGGACGTTCACCGACGGGTCAGATCGTGACTCAGGACGGGTAGCCGGCCTGCTTCATCGCGGTCCGAACCTGGGCCGCGGCCGCGGTAAGAGCGTCTTTTGGAGACTTCAGGCCGGCAACAGCCTGGTTGACGGCGGTGCCATAGATCGTCTCGACCGCGTTCCACTGGTCCGTCCGCGGTCGCCAGTTCGGCTGGGCCGCGAGCGACTGCGCAAGCGCCGGGAAATACGGGTTGGCCTGGCCGAGGGTAGGGTCGTTCAACAGGCTCGTCCGGGTAGGAATGCCGCCGTTCTGGACGTACGTCTTCATGTTGTCGCTCTTGATCAGCCACTTGATGAAGTCAGCTGCCGCCGAGCCGTTCTTCGAGCCCTTTGGGATCCCGAGCAGCCAGTTGCCCATCATGCCGAGACCTTTGCCGCTGGGGCCTTTCGGGATCGGGATGTAAGCCATCTTGCCGATCACCTGGGAAACGCCCTGGGCCTCGACGACGCCGGTGACCTCCGCCGGCCAGGTCGTGGACTGGAACGCCTGCCCGATGGCGATCAACCTGTCGCGGTCGGCGGCATCGATGTTCGCGGCGCCAGGCTCCGCGTACTTCTTCAACGATTGGGTGAGGAACGTGATGGCGTCGATCGATTCGGTGGAGTCGAGCATGACCTTCCAGCTCGTGTCGAATATGTCGCCACCAAACGACCANAGAATGGGCAGCGAGTCACTGCTCGCCGGGTTGGTCGCCTTGCCGCGGATCACATATCCATAGAAGTTCGGTTTGTTGAACTTCATCGCGTTGGCGAGCACGTCGTCCCAGCTGCTCGGCGCGGTGGTGGCGAGGTCCTTGCGATACATGAACATCTCGACGTTGCCCACGATGGTGATCCCGTAGAGGTGCTGCGATTTGCCCTGCTCGGACGGAGGCACGGGACCGTGTGGGGGCGGCCACGTTCCTACGTCGTAGACGATGCTCGGTATATCGGAATCGCGAGTGAACCCGAAGTTCGAGTCGAGCGGTTGAAGCGCGCCCATCGTGCCGAACTTGGGCATCCACGGGTCGTCCATCATGCACAGGTCGTATGAAGAGCCATTCGCCTGGAATGTGGTGACCAGCTTCTCGAACAGCTGGTCGTAGGGGAACTCGACGATCTCCATCGTGATACCGCTCTGCGATTGATACATCGGCGCGACTTTCTTCAGCGGCCCATCCTCGGCTCCTTGAACCGCGGCGATCGTCAGCTTGGTGGTCTTCGTCGTCGTCGGTGTGCCGGTGCTGCACGCCTCGAGGATTGCCGGTATCGGGGTCAACAGCGCTCCCGCCAGGGCTGTGCGCTTGACGAACTCACGCCGGGTGATTGATTGCATTCCGACCTCCTCTGAGGCTGAACATGCCCTCCCTCAGGAGCGGCTCCGCGAGCAGAAATTCGTGGCGCGATCGTATCAGGTTCGGTCGGGGGGCCAATTTCGGCGACCCGTCCTATTTGCCCGCCTCTCCCTTGAAGAAACTCCTCGCTTAATAGCCCGGAAAGTGCTCCAATGGTTCGCGCGGGCCGGGCGGCTGGTAAGTCGCGTGGCCCTGGTCGACCCGCTTTTCCGGCAGCGGGTTGGCACCAGCTGTGATGTTCTCTGGAGGAAGAGCCGGAAGTTTTGAGTCGGCCGAGGCGAGCAGCCGTTTCCCTGATCGCGCTCCTGGTATCGGTTCTGGCACCCCTCCACAACGACGGATTCGCAGTCGGGTTCCTGCCCTCCCTGGGGACACCCATCAGGGTCGCCGCCGCAGCTCCGATCCTGCTCCGTGATCCGTACCTGACGGACGCCACCGGGTCGTCGGCGATGGTCAACCTGGCGACCGATACCTCCTCCCCTGCGCCAATCATCTCGTGGGGTCCCGCCGCGGGCAATTGCGCGTCGCCGCCGAGCTCGGTCACCGCAACNTACGTGACCTCGTTCGGAACCAACGACAAGCAGTTCAAGGCCCAGTTGAGCGGCCTCCAGCCGAACACCAACTACTGCTATCGGGTCGCGCAAGCCGGCGTCGACATGCTCGGAGCGGCACCGGTATTCACCAGCGCGCTCGGGTCAGGCGCCACCGACCCCTTCAGCTTTGCTGTGATCGGCGACTGGGGCGCGGGAACCACGGATGAGGCCAACGTCCTCTCCCGGATAGCGACCGCCAAGCCCGCTTTCATCGTCACGGTGGGGGACAACGTCTACAACTCGGGCACGCAAACCGAGTATGGCGACCTGCGGGGAGGCAACGCGTTTGGTCCCCAATACTGGCCGCAGGTCGGACGGACAATCCCCGCGTTCCCGGCGACGGGAAATCACGGCTTCAGCGGCAGCGTGCCCTACTTCCAGAACTGGCCCCAAGACGCGACCATCGCAGCCTGCGCGCAGAGCGGCTGCCGTTATCAGCGCGACACCTACTGCTGCACCGGGACGCTGGGTACGACGACCAAGACCTACCCGAGCAGCTGGTATGCGTTCGATTGGGGCGGCACCCGGTTCTACATCCTCGATGGGGCTTGGAGCGATTCGACGGGTGCTTACCTGGGCGACCGGCAGGCGCACTTCAACGGTCCGGTCGCAGGCTGCGCGATTTGCGGAGCCGAGCTGACCTGGCTCACCAACGACCTGGCCAGTCACCCCGCGGCGCACAGGTTTGCGTTCTGGCACTACCCCCTCTACGCGGACAGCAGCTCGCAAGGCTCGGATTGGTTCCTCGATGGCCCAGACAACCTTGAAGGCGTGCTCGCGTCCTACGGAGTGAACATCGTCTTCAATGGCCACGCTCACTTCTACGAGCGGAACTATCCGCAGATCGCAGGCAATCCGATGTTGAGCTACGTCACTGGCGGGGGCGGCGATCCGCTGGGAGGAGTGTCGGGACACAGCAGCTTCGACGCTTATGCCAAGGCGATCTACCACTATCTCCGGGTCACGGTCGCCGGCGCGTCGGTCACCGTGACGCCGACGGATGAGAACGGCGCCACCTTCGACGTTCAGACCTACAACTTTTCTCCGCCGTCGGGAACCAATGACTTCTCGATCAGCGCCAACCCGAGCACCCTGAGCGTCATTCAGGGTCAGGGGGCAACCAGCACCATCAGCACGGCCGTGGTCAGCGGTGCGGCGCAGACGGTGACGCTCAGCGCCAGCGGGCTACCCGCTGGGGCGACGGCCACCTTCAGCCCGAGCGCGGTTACAGCCGGCGGCAGCTCGACCTTGACCATGACGACGGCGTCCTCGACCCCCGTCGCGAGCTACTCGATCACGGTGATGGGGACGGGCGCCTCGGCGAGCCATGCCACCACCATCTCGCTTGCCGTCAACGCGCCGGTGTCCGATGACTTCTCGATCAGCGCCAACCCGAGCACCCTGAGCGTCATAGAGGGTCAGTGGGCAACCAGCACCATCAGCACGGCCGTGGTCAGCGGCTCGGCGCAGACGGTGACGCTCAGCGCGGGCGGGCTACCCGCGGGGGCCACAGCCACGTTCAATCCGACCGCGGTCACAGCCGGCGGCAGCTCGACCTTGACCATGACGACGGCGTCCTCGACCCCGGTCGGGGACTACTCGATCACGGTGACGGGGACGGGCGCCTCGGCGAGCCATGCCACCACCATCTCGCTTGCCGTCAACGCGCCGGTGTCCGATGACTTCTCGATCAGCGCCAGCCCCAGCAGCGTGACCACGCTTCAGGGGCAGAGCGTGACGTCGAGCATCACCACCGCCCTGGTCAGCGGCTCGGCGCAGACGGTGAGCTTGAGCGCGAGCGGGCTGCCCGCGGGGGCCACAGCCACTTTCAGCCCGAGCGCGGTCACAGCCGGCGGGAGCTCGACTTTGACCATGACGACGGCGTCCTCGACCCCCGTCGGAAATTACTCGATCATGGTGACGGGCACCGGCTCGTCGGCCACCCACAGCACCAGCATCACGTTGACTGTGAATTCGCCGCCGCTTGGACCGCGCCTCGTCCAGGCGACCGCCGCCGGCGAATCCGTCAGCTCGACCACGCTCATCGCAACTTTCCCCACCGCGACCGCCGCTGGCCATCTGCTCGTGCTCTCGGCCAGCGTCTATAGCGGAGCCACCAACCAGATCACCAGAGTCACGGACACGGCCAACAACGCATGGGTCAAGATTGGTTCCTTCTACACCGCGGGCCACTATTCGGACGGTGAGATGTGGTATGCGGCCAACGCGAACCCGGCCACCAGCGTCACAGTGACGCTGGCCACCGCAACAGTGGTCGCGATGGAGGTTCAGGAGTTCTCAGGCGTGGCCACGAGCAACCCTCTCGATGTGAAGGCGGGGGCTTCGAATACGGGAACCAGTGCGGCGTCCGGGCCCGGCACCCCGACGGCATCCACCGATCTCGCGGTCGGCTTCATCGCGGGCCACGGGTCGATTCGGGCCATCACGATCACAACGGCGGGCTACACCGCGCAGCCACAGCAGACGAGCACCAATGCCGGCGCGACGCCTGTGAGCGTGATCACCGGCTACCAGGTCTTGACTTCGATGGCTCCCCTGGACTTCGCGGGCAGCTTTCCCGGAGCCATGTACTGGGCGGCGGGGATCGCCCTCTTCAAGCCGGCCTGACGGACCACCCTTGGTGGCTGACCCTCAAATCGGCTACAGCGCCTGGTGAACCGATTCGTAGAACAGCGATTGGATCTCGCTTGGCATTTCGAGTCCGAGCTCGTCCAATCGGTCAAGGACTCGAGGGCGAACGCCCGACGCCGTGAACCTGCCCACAACTCGTCCCTGGCTATCCATTCCGCTGCGGACGAACCGGAAGGCCTCCTGCATCGTGATCACGTCTTCTTCCATCCCCGTGACCTCGCTGATCTGCATGACTTTCCGGGTCCCGTCGCGCAGCCGCTCGAGGTGGACGATGACGTCTATNGCGCTCGCAATCTGCGACCGAATCGCTCGCACGGGCAGGTCGAAACCCGCCATCAGGACCAGGGTCTCGATTCGCGCCAGCACGTCTCGCGGTTTGTTGGCGTGAAGGGAGGTCATCGACCCGTCGTGTCCGGTATTCATCGCCTGCAGCATGTCGAGGGCTTCTGGCCCACGGACCTCACCGACGACCAAACGGTCTGGCCTCATNCGCAGCGACGAGATGACCAGGTCGCGGATGCTGATCTCTTTGCCGTTGGACCCGGCTGGACGAGCTTCGAGTCGAGCCACGTGGCGCTGGCGCAGCTGCAACTCGGCCGCATCCTCGATGGTGACGATGCGTTCATCGTCGGGCAGGTAGCCCGAAAGCACGTTGAGCAGCGTGGTCTTGCCGCTGCCCGTGCCTCCGCTGACGACTATGTTGGCCCGCGCGAGCACGCACGCTTTCAAGAAACCGAAAGCCGTCTCGCTGCAGCTGCCAAGCCGAACCAGGTCGGCCATGACGAGTGGGCCCCTGACGAACTTGCGGATGTTGAGCAGCGGCCCATCGATGGCTACCGGCGGAATAGCGACATGGACGCGCGATCCGTCGGCCAGGCGCGCATCGCTCAGCGGCGATTCGGCGTCGATCCGCCGGCCGACCGACTCCACGATGTGCCGGATCACCGCCATGAGCTCGTCCTCGGTGGAGAAGTTGATTGGCGTCAGAACGACCTTGCCGTCGACCTCGATGTAGACGTCATGGACGCCCATGACCATGATTTCACTGACACGGGGATTTGCCATCAGCGGACCGATTGGCCCGAGTTGCGAGTAATCGGCTGGCCCGGGGGCGGGCGGGGAAGGTGGTTGGATNTTCATTGGGTCAACCGAACAGCCGACGGCCAGGTACGCAGTGTCGGGTCGGCCATGATCGAAACACCTCCATTGCCTTTCACGGTCGCGGACCAGGCGATGACGCCTCCCGCGATTGTCGCGAGGTAGTTGCTGCTCCCGATGATCGTCACCGACGCCGCCGGGGTGTAGAAGATGCCGATCAAGCTTGTGATCCCATGACCGGCGACGTTGTTCAGACATGTGTTAGCGGGAGGCGGCTGCTCCGGGCCAGGCTCAAACAGGAGGATGCGCTGGTACTGGTAGCCGCTGTAGACGAAGATGTCGCCGCCACCCTGGAGGTTCAAGCAAGTCGAGGTGTTTCCGCCACCAGGAATGAAGAATTCCACCGCGCCCACGGTCCAGGCGGACGGGCACGCCACGTTGGCGCCGGTGGCGGGGTTGACGCAGTGCCCCTCATTCGCGAGGTCACCGCGAGGCGGAGTGGCGGGGGCGGGATCCCTGTTCGGGAGAGCGGGCCCGAGCGGCATGCCCTCCTGATCCGGCGGCGGGGGTTGACCGCTGGGGCAATTGTTGATCGTAACGCTCGCGTTTCCGTTTCCGGTATTGGCGCAGTACGTCAGCCCGGTGCAGCTGCCGTTCGGCGCGAGGTAGATGTAGAAATCCTGTGCCCCCGGATCATTGGTCACATCCACCTTGACATTGCCGCTGCTTGCGACGGTCAGCGTCTTGCACATCGAGGGCGCGCTCTCTCTCAAGTAGCAAGTGGGCGAGATGGGTCCGCTACAGCTCGCGACGCCATTCGCAGACCACCGGACNGCAGTAACCTCCACCGAGTACGTGCCGGCGGAAAGACTCCCGGATCCCGGTGAGCTCAGCGTGAAGGTGCTGCTGCAGCCGACCCCGTTCGAGTCCCAGAACTGCGGGAAGGCCCTCACTGTAAGCACCGTTCCAGATGGGATCGTTCCGCTCACGTCTTGCCTGTTGATGCTGATGGTCTGGTCGGCCGCGTTTGCGAGCGTGGACGTCGTAAACGTCTGGCCTCCAACAAAGACGGTCGACCCGGCCGGTATCGATCCAGCCAACGCGTTCACCAGAATCGACGTTTGTCGGGTCCCGGTGAGATTAGCCCTCAGCGTGGTCAGGTTCGGTTGGCCGGCCGATGCCACGTTCGGTTCGTCTGGCGGTCGAAGGAGATTGCTCACAAATCCGCCGTTCTGAGTGAAGCCCGCCGAAAAGGTGTAGATCCCGCCACTGAGGAAGTAGCACCCCGCGCTCCCCGCGAGGTGAGGGTCGGAGTTGTACGTCCCCGGCGACTCGGTGCTCCCGTTGGCCGAGGCCCACGTCCGGGTCGAGGTGTTCAGAGCCGGCTGCTGGTAGCCCGGGTCAGGGATGTTGAACCCGTTCGCCTGCGAGCCGCTGACGCTGAAGTTGGACAGCGCCGACGGCGGATACGTCGGACAGATGTCGATCACGTTCCCGTTCACCGAGCCCGAGGCCGAGCCGCTGTCGGAGATGCTTCCGTTCGACCAGACATCGCCCGTGATGCTCGTGGTCGAGGTTCCCGTGAACGTCAACGAAGGCGCAGAGCCATTGCAGCTGCCTGGGCTCAGGGTCTGGATCGCGGCGCCGTACTGGCCCGGCGGCCTCGCCACCGCCGTGGCGGTCGCGCCCACCCGCATGGTCTGTCCGGCTCCGAGCACCTGCATGATCGTGACCCCGACCTGGTGCACGGCCGTGACCCGGAAGCTGACACCCGCGATGGAGTGGTCGATCGCGGTCAGCGTCAGCGTCTGGTTGGTGGGGTCGCTGAAGGTGCAGGAAACGGACATGCTGCCGTAGCCGCTGCAGTTTGGCGCCATGTACAGGCGCTCGTTGTTGGCGAACTCAGCCACCGCGGCGACTTCGGCCTGCGCGTAGTCGGTGTGATTCATGTAGTTGTAGGCCGCGGCCAGCGCGG
>JGI25385J37094_10000030_pt1 | contig 21710 bp, 19 predicted proteins | sample GraSoi013_1_40cm_FD_37094 | JGI IMG/M metagenome (IMG submission 37094) | reverse complement strand
CCCCGCGAGGACAACCAGGATAGGACATCGGGCTCCGGCACCCATAAAGTGGAGAGACCCGAAGGTCGTGGGTTCAAATCCCACCGGTCCCGCACTTGAGTTCTAGCCCTAGCGATTCTGTAGAACTAAGGATCAAAAAGAGTCCACAGATTGTTGTTGTTTCGCCCTGAGAGCTGCTTCGCGAAGTCTCTTGGATTTTCTTTGTATCGTGAACCCCACGTACTCTGCGAATCTTGGTATGCTTTGGTTCCTTACGCTGAATTGAAAACAATCTTTCTTTCTGACGTAGATTCTCCCCGTTCTGGGATCTTTCAGATTAGTGCCTGCGCTGGTATTTAGGCGCATGAGGTTGTTTCGATGTTTGCCTGCTTGAGGAGCGTCTGAAGGTAGCGCAACAATTCTCTTCTAGTGTTACTGACAACGAGCCTTCGGCTGATCGACCCTTCGCTGTCGTAAAATGCTCGGAGAAACGCGCCCCGGCATCTGTCGCAGTGTTCAACCCACTTCTTGAAACTCTTCCAATCGCAATTCAGAAACTTGTAGAGGAGAATGCTTGAGCCCTGCACTACCCATCTGTTTTTTCTCTCACTCCAACGAATTTTGTAAGGTCTTTCTCTGTGGAGGATCTTTGCAAGAGATCGGCTGAACTCTTCCGCAAAGTCATGGTCAGTTACCGCCAGAATCAGTTCAGCGTTGTATCCATGAATATTGAGATTTCCATCACCGAGGATAACACCAATGACGTATGCAAGTTCGGGAGTTGGGTTTGGCCGAAAACTGTTAAGTCTCCCTGTTGGCTCGTGGAGACCATTGACCCACATACTTATCGTGCTCTTGGATAGTCGCACTTGGTGAGCCTTGAGAACAGCGTCTTGTATTTGTCTGTAGCTGAGACCAAGTCCGGCCAACTCGCGGACCGGGGCATACACTTGCATTCTTGTATCCAGAGGTAGGTAATTCCCGTTACCACATTGAGAAGCGGTCATGTAAGATCCGCTCGATCGCATGATTTGCCTTCGTGTGTTACGCGTGAGCGACCATGAATTATCAGAAACGCATTCCCACGACGATCCCGTGTCGCGTCCTCGTGTAATCACCGAGAGCGGTGGGTGAAAGTAATGAAACTAATAGAAGTGTGGAAGACCACTCGTAGACCTAACCGTTTGTCTGAAACGGCCTAGGCAACTTCTTGTTTGACTTCTTTGGACATTCCTCCGGGGGAGAATCTTCGGCTGATTAGTAGCCCTGACTATTCGATAGTTTGACCACAAACGCATGATGGGCTCCCAGACTAGTCTGACCCTGAAACACACCGGTCCGCCAGCCACATAGGTGCCTGCTGAGTTATCGCTTGCCGGTCCGAGACAAGTGGGTGCATTGTTTAATACACTCTGAGTGGGTTNACAAATTGGCCCACAGCGCGGATCCTTCAGAGGCAAGATTGCTCTATCTAATGCTAACATGTGTCTCTTTCCGCGGGAAGAGAAAGTCAGCCATCTCTTCAGGCGGTCCTCTATCATCTTCAAGACGTTTCTTTCAATGGGCACGAGAGTTTGCACGTGAATGGTCGGACCCCTACCACTTGCGGAGAATCGCCATAATGCTGCGATTTCTCCCTCAATAACCACGGTCGGAGCAACGGATCCTCCTCTATACGCCCTCCCTATCACTTTGTGACGGCCAAACCTCTGTCGCTGTACGTAGCCTTTGAGAAGTGGGTCCTCATATGGAAGAAGAGCGACTTGAGGGAAGTCTGCGCGTGCATTGTAGAACAATGCTAGCTGTCCCATGGGCATTATCCAGGGGGACTGAAAACCCTCAACCCAGATTTGTGCCAAGTCTGTAAACCGGGAAAGAACAATCTTCACGGTTGACGAGGGCAACCCCGTCCACCAAGAAACGTGTTCTCGGGTTGCTGCCGAATAGTTTTCCAAATACCAGCGAAACCAGGTCTCTCTGAGCTTCGCTCTGAGGAATACTCGGAATCATGCCTAGTACTTCCGTCGAAAGGATGTAACGATTCGGTAGCGACTCGATGTCCGAAGCCGGCCGCTTCACTTTCAGAGCATCCTGTAGTGTGCCCACCTTCTGGCTCAACACGGTCCCCGTCGTCACGAGCCAGTTGACTACCCAGGTTACGTTGGATGCACTTCGAACGACAGACCTGCTCGCTCTGAAGGAAATTGTCCTGATTTTTGACGTAGGCACTGCCCTCTTGATCTCTTGGATCGAAAGGGACCGTTTCTTCAGTGCATCTAGGACAAGGCTCCGTAGTTCGAAAAACTCTTGCCTTCGCATCCTACGCAGAGAATACCATCTTCGGGTTGGCTCTCTCGGTCTTCCCAACGCATTTAGAACCAATGCTACCTTTGAGCGAGGCAGCACGAACAGGGTTCCTCTGATTCCCCGGATTCTCACAAGTCTGCCATTTTCGCCTAGTTCGGAGTCTAGCATCTTTGGATCGAATTTCTTCATTCTACTCAATAATGAGAGATATGGGGTCAAGGTGCTAGTTGCATGAAGACCGCATAGATCGTCAACAACCTTGAGAAGGTCCGACGCTTTGCTTGACACTTCAAGATGCTGACGCGACATGCAGTAAGTTTGAAGCTGCTCGATCGGGAACCAGTCTATCGGGAAATCGACCCTTGGTTTGCTANCCATTCCGTTGAACCTCACGAGGACTTCTACCCAAGGCTAGGACCCATTCTGACCGCTTCCCGGTGACGGCTGCCTCTGCCGGTCTCATCCGTCTACAAAGGCATTGTGAGGACGAAGAATCAGACACGAGAGAACAAGCCCAGAAGGAACTATTTGCGAGCCGGGTTTGAACCGTTTTGGGTATAGGTCCACCCAGCCCCACCATTGTCGCCGGGGACCCACCGTTTGGATTGTAGATTCAGAAAAGTTTGGAGGTGACTAGACGGTATGGCAACCCCGCTCGGGTTCTAACCCCAAAATACGCTCAAAATAAGCGGTTTCAGGTTTAGATGTGAACCAGTTCTGGTTCACACCCCACCGGTCCCCGCTATGCTCAGCTGACGACTGTTCGAGGGCAATCTTCAGATTTCCACTTCGGTAGCTGTGAAAGGTTTCTAATCTTGGCTCTTTTGAGGATTGTTCCCAAGGATAGTTTCGATCCGCTCTAGGACGACTGAATCAAGTCTTGGTGCGATCTCGAGCGCCTTCATGTTTTCCGTAACTTGCTCTGGTCGGCTCGCGCCAGTGATGACGGTGCTCACGTTTGGGTTCTTCAGGCACCAAGCTAGAGCAAACTGAGGTAGAGTACATTCGAGGTCCCGTGCAATTGGTTCGAGCTGTTTGGCCTTTTCGATGTTGTGTGGGCTGAGAGTATTCTTTCGAAGCCATTCGTACCCTGGCAATGTTGCGCGGGACCCTGGCGGGATGCCCTTCGCATACTTTCCGCTCAGGAGCCCGGAGGCAAGTGGGCTCCATATCGTGGTTCCGAGTCCGATTTCTCGGTATAGGGGTAGGTACTCTTTCTCAACGCGTTCGCGGTGGAGCATGTTGTATTGTGGTTGTTCCATTTGTGGAGGAGTCAAATCATATTCTCGAGCAAGCTCGTGCGCTCGCATAATGTCCGCAGCGCTCCATTCAGAGGTTCCCCAGTAGAGTATCTTCCCTTGATGAACTAGATAGTCCATGGCACGAACAGTCTCTTCAATCGGAGTGTTCGGATCAGGTCGATGACAGAAGAAGAGGTCTAGATAATCCAGTTGTAATCGTTTGAGGGATTTGCGGCAGGCCTCATAGATGTGCTTGCGAGACAGGCCCTCGTCGTTGGGCCCGTCCCCGCCCCAGAAGACCTTGCTAGAAACAACAATGCTCTCCCGAGCCCATCCCAGTTTCTTGAACACGTTTCCCATAACAATCTCGGCCTTCCCGCCAGCGTAGGCCTCTGCGCTGTCGAAGAAATTGACGCCTTGATCATATGCGATGGACATGCACTTCACGGCGACTTCCTCGCCGACCTGTCCACCGTAAGTTACCCAAGAACCAAGAGATAGTTCGCTCAGTTTGAGACCTGCGGAACCGAGTCTTCGGTAATTCATACGTTAGCACTTGGTGGGAAAAATCGAGAGTCGTCATTAATATGTTCCTGCCGCGAAATTGCGGTTGACGACTGGAACGCAGAGCTGCAGCATGCACTTGTCATTCTTTATGAACCACTCGTGACCTACTACATGATCAACCCCTTGACCCTCGAACCTCCCGTGATCATCGGAAGAGGAACATGGCTCGACAAAGTCGCGGCAGATATCGTCGAGCGGGAGAAGAAGCTCGGTAGAAAGGCAGATTCTTTGCGAGTGGAGAGCGGGCTGGGAGCGTCAGGCATACCCCATATCGGGAACTTTGGGGATTTCGCGAGAGCTCACGGGGTCAAGATGGCCTTGGAGAACATGGGTGTCTGGACGGAACTCATTGCTTTCTCTGATGACAAGGATGGGTTGAGAAGAGTTCCCGCCGGGTTTCCAAAATCATTGTCAAAATACCTAGGGTTTCCTGTTTCTAGCATTCACGACCCTTTCGGTTGTCATGACAGTTACGGCAGTCACATGAGTTCGCTTGTTCTTGATTCTCTGGACAAGACCGGGATAGAATATCGTGCAGTATCGGGGACCCGAGCCTACAAGGAGGGTTTGTTCAATGAACAAATTGACAAGATTCTTCGCAACGCTACCAAAGTTGGTTTGATAATCAAGGAAACCATGGGCCAAGAGAAATACACCGAAATTCTCCCATACTTCCCTGTTTGCAAGAATTGTGGCCGGATCTACACAACGAAAGCCCTCGAGTACATCCATGAACGACACGTCGTCAGGTATGTTTGTGAAGGGATGAAGCTTAGAGCAGAAACGCTAGAAGGTTGTGGTTATCGCGGTGAGGTTGATGTTCGAAGCGGAGATGGAAAGCTCAGCTGGAAGGTCGAATTCGCGGCCAGATGGTCAGCCCTCAAGGTCAACTACGAGGGATATGGAAAAGACCTCATCGAGGCCGTAAAAGCAAACGACCGTGTCATGGAAGAGATATTGGGAGAGATTCCTCCATTCCACACCCGGTACGAGCACTTCGTCGACAAGACAGGTTCAAAGATCTCCAAATCGGTCGGAAACGTCATCGCTCCTCAGTTATGGCTGAAGTATGGCTCTCCGCAAACATTACTGCTTCTGATGTTCAAGAGGAGCGTTGGCTCTAGACATGTTTGGGTTAAGGACATACCCACGTATATTGGGGAGTTGGATGAGCTGGAGGACATCTACTTCGGCCGCAAACAGGTCAAGGATTCGAAGGAACTCGCGAAACTCAGAGGGCTCTACGAATACTGCTGGAACATGAAACCGCCATCGACGCCCTCCGGCCACATTCCGCATAACCTGCTGGTCTACCTAGTCAAAGTCGCACCCAAGGGTAAGGAGAGCGAATTCGTTCGAGAAAGCCTCGCGAGATCAGGCTACAAGATAGACCCGACGGACCCTGACTTTTCAGCGAGGTTGGAAAGAGCATCGAATTGGGCACGAGACATCGACACTATCTCGACAAGAGAGATCAACATCGAGAGCAAAGAGAGAGACGCAGTACTCGAATTGGCTGGTGTTATCAACGCGAGTGGCGACGAGTCGTATCTACAAAACGTCGTATTCACCATAGCGAAGAAACACGGCCTCGAACCGGGCAAATTTTTCAAAGCCCTTTACAGGATTCTGATCGGAGCCGATTCTGGTCCCAGACTGGGACCCTATATCCTTGCCATGGGTAGGGAAAACGTAGCAACAGCTCTAGTCGCCGCCGCAAAATCGTCATAAGATGAACCATCGGTTGCTAACAATCGAGAGACCAAGCATCCGCCCGGCTACGCAGGACGACACTAATGCAATATCTCTCCTCGAAGAAGCAAGCTTCAACGATCCATATCCCTCCTACTTTCTGTCCGAACTCGCACGGGACAATCCTGAAACCTTTCTCGTACTCACTTTGAACAACGAGATCGTAGCCTACGGGGTTGTGGATCACTGGGAAGACCATGATCACTTGATCTCGATAGCCGTCCGCCCAGATAGCAGAAGAAGGGGCTTTGGAGAGGCACTGCTAGTGGAACTTGAAAACCGCCTTTCAAAAGAAAGGCCAGTGAGGCTGGAGGTTCGCCAAGGCAACTTGGCTGCTATTGAGCTCTATTCGAAGAGGGGGTTCACGAAGACCGGGGTGGCAGAAGGATACTATGGCGACGGAGAAAACGCGATTACCATGGAAAAGACGTTCGTCAAGGAAGTCTTGGTCGATTGTTAGTAATCCTGAGGCTCATCTTCATGATGCTGAGGTCTGGGATCCTCTGACTTCTGATGGTACGTTGTGCTGGTTGCTCTCAGGGATTGGAGGCTTGATAGGGTGAGATGCTCGTTGCGGGCGAACCCTACGTGGTTGTTGATCATGCAGTGTAACTTTCGTAGTATCTTTCAGACCGAGCTTTTTCAGCATCTCATCTAGCATTTCGACCTGCTCGAGAGTCAAGTCTCGGTTCACCTCGATGACTATTCTCCTTACTCCAATTCGGGTCATCATCGGCAACTTGGTCAAAGTCTGGGCCTTCTCGATCTCGATTCGAATCTTGGGAGTGCCTGGGGGTCGATGGATAAGTTCTGATTGTTACTTTGGTTCCCTCGTTTGTAAGAAACTCGAAAACGGGCCGGGTGGGATTCGAACCCACGATTTGCGCCTCCGCAGGGCGCCGTCTTGGTCCTGGCTCGACTACCGGCCCCGCGTCGTCAACCGAATCATCTCCTTATAATGGGTTGAGACAACGGACATTTCGCTCGACGTACAGAGTGCAACAGTTAATAGCCGATTTACCTCGCTCTTAGGCTATGCCCGATCAGACGAATGCTTGGAAGATCAGAGTAAGGAAGGGGAATTACGAAGTGGAAGTTGCGGGTCCATCTCCAGAAATCGTGCAGAAAATGTTCGAGGATCTTGTAAAGAAGTACATGACCAAGCTCGCCTCATCTCGGTGATGTCTCACCAAAACAGATTCGATGGCCCCGTCCGAGCCGGATTGTCGGACGAATATTATCCGATGATAATCGATGCGAAGGAACATTCTCGCTGCTGGAGCCGCCCTGCTCGTCTTAGGCCTGGTCACCGGAGCCTCGTCTCCGGTTACTCTCATAGCTACCGTGCCGGTTGCGGTTGTTAACATCATCTTAGGCTTAGGGACGAGTGCTTCTCCAGGGCTGGAGACTCAGCCTGAGTCAGGTAGGATCAGATTAGCGATGGATAGGGGAGTTGTACGCGCGACCATTTACCAAGTTGTGTTCCTGGACTCGAAACTCGTACTCAAACGTCTAAGCTCTGCAAGCGTAACTATCATCCTTCCTCTAATGCTTGCGATTCTCGGATTTGAGATTCTCTTCATCGTTGGAGCCCTGATGGGAGGAATCACCGGATTTTCTTTGCAGGAGTTCTTGACTCAACGAAAGCGAAACAAGATTGAAAGCGAAATGCAGCTGTCCTCCGTTGGAAAGGGCGACATTGAAATCTCATATGGTGATTTGTTGGAGGTTAAGCTCGCCAAAAGCCGCCTCTATCTAGTAAAAGACACCTACTTGCTATCCGTCGGCTTTCCAGGACGCTACTCGCAGGAGATGAGACCCATACTGGCGAACATTTTCAAGTCGAAATTCAAAACGACGGAATCAGTCAGAACGACCGAGGCTTCGGAGAAAGAGAATGAAGAGAGCCAGCATACCCGTAGCGACCGTGGCAAGTTCCCCNGCCGCTAGTACTCTGTTNGGTTCTATGAATAACGCTCCTCGCCCGGTTGTTTCAACGTAGAANGCCCAGGCCATGAAGATCATGCTCGCCAGACCAGTGGCCAAGGAATAGATCCATAAGCCACTCCAGAAGATCTTTTCACGGGACGAGTCCAAGGGTAGGACTCATAATGCTCGTCTGCATAATTAACATCGCGATGTGGGGAAACTCCACACCAAACTCAACTCGACTCTAAGCAGTCTTACTTTCGTCGTTGAAATGCTCTCACAAGATTTTTGGTACCTTTGACGCGCCAGAGTTGCAATCCGGCAATGATTAGCGCGCCTAGAGCCGCAATCATCTGCGAAATGATGAACCTAGTTGCGCCGTCAATCTGCGAGACATTGAANGCCCAGTTGTAAAATGATTCCGTTGTTGGCTTGAACGCTTGGATCGATGCTACCGCATTCACGAACCAATCCGCCTCGACTATGTACGGCGCGAACAAGATAATCGTAAAGGGAGCAAGCACTAGGGCCGCTGTTCTAATCATCCTGAGAGGGTACAGGATTCTCCGAACTTGCTTGTCCGGTCCAGCCTTGACGTAGGCGGTGCTTTCAAACACGTTCATCCAAAGGGTGACTACCACTAGAGCGTTTCCAAGAGTGAGAAACAGTGCGATAGAAATCGGCAGTGTCCATTTGCCTATGGGGATAGACACGGTCTTGTCAACGAAGCCAGTGTTCAACGTGTTGTAGAAGAAGAGAAGTTCTAAGCTTACGCAGATCGCGGCGAAAATGATTGCTGGAATCCAGCCGCGGAGAACTTCCCAGCGCAAGAAGAGCCTATGGTATTGTTCGGACAATTCCCTTTCTCCGCGTTTCCTTTTGAACCGCTCTTGGCCTTGTTTAAAAGCCAATGGACCCTGTAACCAAATGGTTTCTCTCGGGGTTACGGGACCTTAGTCTATTCCTCGAACACCCCTCCTTCTTCGGAACGCGATTCTATGGTCGCGCGCTAAGTGTTAGAGTCTAAACTCAAGAGATCGACGCTTTAGTTGAAAAAACGGATTGGTGTGCTAGCCGTCCTCATGATGACAGCAATGGCCTTGCTAGTCTCCCCAGTCTACCCCGCCACAATGAATCCCCAAGAGAACGTGAACCTCTACACTGGTAACAAGCTCATAGTCCAGTCAAACCAGGCATCGATAAAATCGGTCGTCGTTCGAGGAAACCTTAGTGCAGCTACTCTCTCGAGTAACGCATATCCCTCCAAGAATTTCACGCTTACAACCAATTCAACCCAGCTGTACACGGTCGACCTCTTGCTCTCATATCAATCCCCCTACACCTCAGAAATAGTCATCAGCGATCCCTATTCGGGATCAATGACCCAATACACGTCCTACTTTGTCTCCGGTGGAGACCTGAACGTCACAATATTCGCCTCGTTCCAAGCCGCTCCCTCAGCCGGGCCCACCGCACCTCTAGGTTGGTCATCTTTCTACGGTTGGGTGTCCCAGTTCGGAGGAGCGTTCCCCTTGTGGATCAAAATACTGTACACGGTTCTAGGGGCCCAGTTCGCCTTCGTTGGATACAGGTGGATAAAATTCGAAGATGAGCGCAGGAGGATAGAGGGACACCTGCCCCCGTTGGATCGGGGTAACAAGATCTATCTTTGGACCGAAGTTGTTTTCCGTACTCTTATCGCCGGTTTTGCCATCAGTCTAGCAATAATGATCGGCGAGGTCTTGGNACTCCTAATCGCTCAATACCTCCTCTTCGTCAACCTGAACCTAATATCGCTCGTCGACTTCTTCTCCATATTCTTCGTGGCAGCCCTGGGAACGCTAGTCTATCTTACGAGAGAGGGCCTTGAGCGCATCTTCGATCTCAAACCAATCATGGAGGACTAATCTGTGGCATCCAAGATAAGAGTGGCATCAAACGATGATCAGCTGTCCGAATTCCTCTTCGGGTCCGTAAGACCATGGTGGGACAGACAACCATGGTTTAGACGATTATTTGTTATTCCCCTCAAATCGGTCGACAAGTCCTACTCCAGATGGAGCAAAGCCAGAGTCTCCCCCAGAAGATTCCGGAAAATCCAAGAACGCTTAGACAGGGAATATCCACCGGATAAATTCTCGCCGGCAAACCTGATCGGCCGAGACAAAGAATTCAACACTCTGATGGATTCCTTCAGACTCCATGTGTTACGACACCCGATGCTCGCAAAATACTTCGGCCGAGACGAGCTTCCAAAAGCCATCTGTCTCGCCGGTGACAGCGGAACCGGGAAGACGTTTCTGACCATGGTCACGNTGAGACAAATGCTCNTGGAAGGATACCGCGCGGGCGTGCTAGTCACACCTGTAATCCTGAAGGGATCGGATGTCTACTCCGAATTCTACGGAAAAAGCACCCGACAACTCGGCCGATTCCTAGACTACGCAAGCTCAGTCCCATCAGTCGTGTATATCGACGAGTTCCAGAGCTTCGGTAGAAAGGTCAGAGGAGAAACCGGTGCCGAGATCGAAGATACAAGACTCCAAGACGAGTTGAATCGCTGGCTCGACAAGATCGTTAGCGGAAAAACCCGGACGCTCGTACTCGTCGCGACCAATGCTTACGAGAAGATCAGGGAGGACATACGACGACGGCTAACAAAGGTCAGCCTCAACGACGGAGTGACACGCGAAATGCTTCTCGCTGTTGTGGAAGACTCGATAAAACGAGAGGCCTGGCTAGGCTTGAAGGCGGAAGATCTTCTCGATCTTATGGAGCGAGAGGTCACCATGAGACGTAGAGCCTCCCTCACGCCCAGTGACATCCAAGAAATCTTCCGCGAAGTGAGAAAATCCAAAGAAGCTCCATTACGAGAGAAATTCAGAGACAATCGCAACCTCTCCGCCAGCATCGAGAGACCAAAATATCTGTCAAGATAGATGACTTTGTAATTGCTGCAAGGAACATCAAGCTCTACTCCGAACAAGAGAAATCCCAAGAAGTGACAGACGCGGTCTACGTGAGTAAACCCAAAGTGAACAGAGAAGACGTTGGGGGCCTGCACGATGTTAAGAATAAGATTCTGAACCACATCGCACTAGCCTTCAATCCGTCAATGGCCGAGCTAGGACACCAGTCCAACCCCAGGTTCTTCCTACTGGGCCCACCGGGCACCGGCAAGACACTCCTCGCCATGGTAGCTGCAGCAGAGAACAACGTGGGATTCATCAAAGTCAGAGGTGGGGAACTCATGAGCGGAGCGAACTACATGGGTGACCCTGAGAAAAGAGTCAAAGACCTATTTTCGCTAGTGCGGCAGAAGAGCCCCTGCATATTGCTACTAGACGAGGCAGACGCGATCTTCTGGGGAGGAGACCCCTCGAGCAACAAGATCCTTGCCCAAGTAAAGGCAGAACTGAGCGAGCTAAGACCGGAGGACAAGGTAGTTGTCATCGCTACTTCAAACAAAGAACAATTGATCGACCAAGCAACCCGGGACAGGTTCGAACCCAACATCTACTACGTCCACCCACCACAAAACGATAGCGAATGGAACGAGGTCGTCGGAATTCACATAAAGAAATTCAGCAGATACCTCCATCCAGAAGTGGATGCAGCTAAAATCACGAAGATGTTTCGGCGACAACGAATTCTCAGCCCAAGAGGCGTTGCGGAGACGGTATCGGAGGCTCACCGTATGTGGGCATCGGAGGTCGCTGCGGCCCGCGAGGTCACGCAGGCCAAGGGCCAAGAGACGTCGCTCCAGGCTATCACTCTGAAGTATCAAGATGATCTAGACCGTTTGGACCAGTTGCTGGCTATTTACAAGAACGAGGGAAGCTCACTCACCCCCGACCAAATCAACCAAGACAACTACAAGATACGACTCTTCCACTTCCAACGGGCCATCTCAAGCCTCGAATCCTTAGAGGACAAAGAACACCGGGAAATCGCCGAGGCATTGATTCTGTCCCAAGAGATTCCAGGGGTAACTTACGGTCTCTACACTAGCGATAGAGGCAGCGGTGGAATTCTGACCATACAATGCACCGTGAGGCCGATTAACCCTGGTGAGAGGCATGTGTCGGTTACTGGCCAAGCAAGTTCGATGATGATGGGACAGAGCTTCGTGCCGGATGATTCCGTCATTCAAAGTGCTACGAACGCTGTTGAGGCAGTAAGATCGTGGCTGTGGTTGAAGGCTCGGGCGAACCTATCCAGGTTCCATGTCGCGTTTCAGATCCGATCCATTCTTGAAGGCGCACCAGGCCAGGGAGTCTCGGGTCCAAGCGCGGGCTACGCGATGCTCAACGCACTAGTCTCCGAACTGTCAGGAATCCCGATTCCACAGTCCAGAGTGATGACCGGAACGATAGGACTGAAAATGGACATCGGACCTGTCGGCGGGCTAGGCGGAAGAGGAAGAGAAGCTGGGAAACTAGTTGGCATCCTGAAGGCCGAGAAGATCAAAGTCACNGACNTACTGGTGCCGGAGTCTAACTTCAAGAACGCTTCAGATGAGATGAAGATGATTCAGGATGAAGGAATCATCGTCCACCCCATTGCGAACGCTCCTGACGGATGGCCGATCCTATTCTCGACGAACGCCGAAGACCTTGCGAAAAAGATTCGCGCATCTCTTATAGAGAGAGAGTCCGTAGTGGACATGGGACCCAGTTCGTCGCGACTCGTTGGAAGTACGAGTGCGTAATCCTACGACAACCCTAGGGTCAGCGAGAAGGGTCTATTACGCCTACCATTGAACCCCTTGAGAAGCCAATCCTTCTGAGTCTAGACGGCCGAGGATTCCATGTATTACGATACTCAGCAGTTCCTGAGGAGACCATGACTAGGCTGAGCTTCGAACTCGTGGACCCTAACAGCGGCGAAGGGGCGTCTGCAGAGGCTGTCGTCGATCAGAAGCTGATTGAGGACCTAAACTCTTACCGATCGCAAGGGTCAACCGGCAAGGCGTTCCTGATATGGATCGATACTGTAAAGGGCGAAGTTAGTTGGCAGCTTAGAAAGATACCGGACCCCTTTGAATAATCGTCCCCACGCAACGGGGCTAAGTTCACTTATTTTCCTCGACGATACGTAGGAAGTTCTTGAACAAGTTCACGCCTTTCAGTGTGTGAGATACTTCGGGGTGGAACTGAACTCCAAATATGGGTCTATTGTCATGTCGCATGGCTTCAATTGCACAGTTGTTTGATTTAGCAAGAACGTGAAAACCGTCGGGTGCCTTTACCACTTCATCGTTGTGAGACTCCCACGCGGTGAAACTTGGCCCTAATCCCTCAAGAATTCGTCCTTCGTCGATGACCGAAATTTCCACCGGACCAAACTCTGGTTTCCGGGCCGCTTCGGTGACTCCACCAAACGCCGTGGCAAGTAGCTGGTGCGTGACACAAATGCAAAGCATGGGCAGTTTGACTTGTCTGATTAGTTGGGCTGCATCCGCCAACTCGCCAGTCAATTGGTCGGGAGATCTTACGCTTTGCGGACCTCCCCCCATTACCAGCGCGTCAGGGTTCATCGATTCGAGCCGTTCGAGGGGGACAGATGGTGAAAGTAGTTTGGATTCTACTCCCAGTTCCTTGAGGTTTCGGACGATCAGGTGATTGTACTGTCCTTTGACGTATACGACCGGTATTGTCGTCATGTCTTATTCGAACTCGATGGTTCCAGGTGGTTTGGGCGTAATGTCGTAGTAGACCCGGCTCACGTTCTCTTCCCTCAGGACCTGTTGGCCGATGTCTTTGAGGATTTTCCAAGGGACAGAAGATACTGCGGCTGTCATAAAATCCCTGGTTGAAACCGCCCTAACGAGAATGGACATGTTGCCTCCGCCTCTTCTTTCCTTTACAAGCAATGCAACCCTGGTGACCTCCGGGAATTGTTCCACAATTCCGGTTTGTAGCTGGCGAAGCCTATCTTGGAGCCACCCGTAGGTCTCGCGGGATTCTTCGGAGAGCTTGACGCCGGCCAGCAGCCCATAGCATCTTTGGTCCCCTTTCACCCCCGTCACCCTGTCTTCAAAGACCTCCACCTGAACCTCGGACCTTGGAAGCCCAAGTGCTTCACGTGCAGTTTCCGAGATTGCCTTGAGCGAGGAGTCCTTAGCGAACCTGTTCTCTATTACGGCTGCGAAGTACTGTTCGTAGTTGAAAGGGGCAAGGCTTGTCTCGACTATCTTCGTTGCCTCTTTGAGCACGCGGATCTTCTCTTTGGTCACCTTCCCGATGCATCGGACGAGAAGTCCTGGTCCCGGGAACGGTTGCCTTTCCGACAGTTCGCTTGGGAGGTTGAGGTGGCGTCCGAGCGTTCGCACTTGGTCTTTGTAGAGGTCAGCTAGAGGCTCGATGATCTTGAAACCATAGGTTGTCGCGGGATCGATTCCTACCTGTTCTAGAATGTTGTGCTGGGTTTTGATTCCGCCCTGCGTCTCAATCCAGTCCGGTGCGATCGTCCCTTGGAGGATGTACTCGCAGCCTTCCTTCTCGGCTTCTTCTTTGAGGACTTGGTAGAAGGTCTCTCTGAACTTCTTCCGTTTTTCCTCCGCTGTTTCTTCTCCTTTGACCGAGGCGAGGAATCGACCGCTGGCATGGACTAGACGTACCTTGAGTGAGGTTGGAGATATGGCTAGTCTTTCTTTGACCCGTTCAGGTTCGCCAGCTCGGAGAAAACCTGTATCTATCATTATTGGGAGTAGTTTGTCGCCGAGGGCTTCTCTGGCGACTAGAGTCGCGACGGTGCTATCGACGCCGCCGGATACAGCTGAGATGACTTTTTTGTCTTGGGCGAGTTCGCGGAGTCTTGCGGTCTCTTCGGACAAGAAGCTTGAAGGGTGGAACCCCTGAACCGCCACCGACAACCGTTTGCCCATCTAAGCAAGACCCGGCCCCGACAATTTATTCCTTTTTTTCGTCGTCTTCCCCGTTAACGACCTAATCTCCTATCTTGAACAGGCTAAAATGCGACCACAGAACCATGACTTGGTCCGGGAATTCAGATGGTAATTGTGGAGGTGAGGATGTTGCCGGGAGAAGCAGGAGCCGCAACCAAGTTTCTGCAGTCCAAGATTCCAAGTGGGATCAAGGTCGATGGCAGCAAGATTGAGATCGAGGATGAGAAGGCCGAGATGTCAAGCTGCTTCTTCACAAGTTCCTACATCATGAAGGTCTCGACGGTTACAGGGTTCTCAGCGAGACCGGGACCACGCTCAGGGTCGTTCCGTATGACGATTCCTCTCCGGGGGCGTCTTAGCGATCGCGTCTCGCGACGCGGGAGTGGGTTAGGGAGAATCTTCTGATGCCCGAAATCATCTTCTAACCCTTGTGAAGTTCTGGTTCGACAAGCCTTGAGAGGTGAACTCGCGCGTCCTAACCACTATCTAGCGTTCCTAGAACCTCTTGGCTTCCTATTTCCAGAGGATTCTCTCGATATAGTGAGAAAAATCAGATTCAATGGAGCAAGGCTTAACTCTTGACCATAATAAGGACTGCTCGATAGAAGTGAGTTTGAGAATTCTCGAAAAACCAGGCATACTTGCATCCACATTCACTGTGCTGGCTGTTCTTGCAGTGTTCCAGTCTTTCCCACCTCGCGTGGAAGCTGCCTCAACAGGGATTGTCTGCACAGCACAGCCAGTGGACCTGTACTGCCGGCCTACAGCCCCTATTTTCAATGGGCCTCTCACTACGCCCGAAACCTTGCTTAGAGTGCCGATAGTTGTCAACAACACGGACGTCATAAACGGCTTCGACATCACGCTCAAGGTCAGTGATGTTACGAAGCTCAAGCCGTTTGATGCGGACTTGACCGGAACCGTGATGCCTACTAGTGTTGTACTAGGAAAGTGCATCGGAGGGGTCCTGTTACAAGGATCCACCTGTGTCTCAGCCACAGACACGCCGGACACCCTTCATCTCTCTCTTCTTGATACCGGGAATCCTCTGCCCGCGGGAACTACTGGTCTCTTGTTCACAGCAGTCTTCAGCATCACCGGAACAACTCTGGTTGGTGGCATAACCATCGGGTATCAAACTGGTTGTTTGAATTCGAGCGTCTCAGGCACAACCACATGCGTCTCCATGCCAAATGGGACTACTCAGCCGACTGCGGAAAGTGTGCAGAGCGGAGGCTTCGATAATAGCAATCTTGCTATCCTCCCGTACGTAACTATGAGTCCTGCAAAAAACAGCCTGGGCCAGTTTCTCCAGGGTCTTTCATCGTCTACAACCGATGTTCTCACTCTTACCTCGGTGAACCAGTTTAACACTACAACTACTCCCACAGTATCCCTGGTCTCGACAGTTACTGGGAAATCCGCGTTACCNGTAGCCTCTCTATCACGGCCGCAGGTCGACTTTTCAAATCCGCCTGTCACGAGAACAACCTCGACCTTGACCGTCAATGTTTCCCGTACGACTGCAAGGGGGAATGACACTGTTACGGTCGGGGGGATCTTTACAACCCAGGACCCTAAAACTTTCATCACATCCTCACTAGAAACAGTTGTCGCACTCCCTATGGGAGTTATCGATTTCGCGATGACCGCAAACCCCAATTCGTTGTCGATTAACGTATTGACAAACAACAGTGCTCAAGCAGTCATTACTGTTTCACCTGTCACCTTTGCCGGGCAAGTAGCTCTCGGCGTCCAGAAGGCTACTCTCCCGAGCGGGGTCACCGCGGCATACAGCGCAGCGGCGATAACATTTCCAGGGACATCTACTCTGACAATAACAGCATCAACGAGCACGCCCCAAGGTACCTACCCGATCTCGCTTACTGCTAACAGCACCCTCAACGGCGTCACGAGAACTCACTTTACGGCGCTTATGTTGACAATCGGATCCTCGGAGTTCCAACTTACGGCCAACCCATCGAGTCTAATACTGACGACGGGCAGCACTGGATTCTCAATTGTCACTGTTACGGCCCTAAACGGCTTTGCTGGAATAGTCACTCTGTCAGCTACGACGGCGCCCTCGTCAGGATTGAAGTGTAATCTTGGCCCGATGACGATAGCGCTAAGCTTCACGGCGTCAGGAACAAGTACCGTGTCCTGCGCGGGGTCCACTGGAACCTATGCTGTCGCCATAACAGGTAGTGGCGGTGGACAATCTCATCTTATCACACTCGAAGTAACGGTTCAGAGCAACAGTCAGGGGGCCGTAATCTCCGTCGACCCATACGCTACAATCGATCTTCCCAGAACATCAAAGACGATAACAATCACGGTTAACCTAACGAACGCTCCGGCAATCAATGGGTTTGCTGTCATTCTAGCTTACGATTACAAGGTTCTTCACGCGTCGAGTCTTAACTATTCGACAAACATCTTCGCACAGCTCCCCTATGCCCTATTCATCACACGGAACTGCTTAGATGGGATCCCGTTCGGCGGCTCCTCAAATTGTCAGGGAGAAGATGGTCCGGGAGTTACGTCGTTCGCCATGACTATCCTCGGACCTTACGAATTCAATGGAACAGCAGGGCCATTATTCAGGCTAACTTTCGACGTCGCCAACACCACGGCACCCAATTTTAGTCAGATCCAGGTAATGCAAGCCCAAGTATTCAACGGAACCCCAACACAGCTATCTACCACGGCCATCGATGGTTACTACACTAGCCTAGCCTGTAACGGAATACCATGTACTCCACCCAAGGTTGACTTCAAATGGTCACCGGTGACACCTGAGCTCAATCGATTAGTGACATTCAGGGCCAACGCCTCCATCAACGGTTCGAGTGCAACGATAACAGATTATCTCTGGACTTGGGACGATGGCTTCAGCATTGAGACTGATAGCGGAACCACTAGCACCTCTACACACATTTTCTCTACTTTCGGCAATCACGAGGTCACCTTGAAGATTACCGAGAGCAACGGAGTGAAGTGGTCCAAGACAATCCCCGTTGTTGTCGCCACTCCGATCAACTTCGATGTATCTGCTCCTCAAGAAATCGTAATTAACTCTGGCCAACATCTCACCATCCCCAATTCCGTGATTGTCCAGAGCTTCAACGTGAGCGGCACTATCTCCCTCTTCGCTTCGACTCCACAGGGTCTGACGGTGTCATTCAATCCTACCGTTTTGACCCTTACGCAATCATCAGTGGCATACTCGTCATTAGTGATTTTTGCATTATCTGCTATCCTTCCTGGTACCTATGTTTTCACAATAACAGCATTTTCCGCAGCGGCAGGGGCTCGTAGCGTAATTGTCACAGTAATGGTACCCCCGGGGGACTTCTCCTTGACCATTGGGTCAGGTGGGATCACAATGAATCCAGGGTCAAACGCAACTGTCTTTGTTAGCCTCTTCACCACCAACATCAATGCAACCGTCAACCTCTCCCTCCAATTTTCGAATCCGGCCTTCAGCGTTCTGTTCTCACCCTCCAGCCTAGCAATTTTCCCGAACAGATCATTCTCATCACTCATGCTCATAAGGGCGAACCCAGGGATTCAACCCGGCAATTACGTTCTGAACGTTCTCGCTACCACGAGCTCGATCACTCGCGTCGCCTTTGTGTTTGTAACAATTACGAGTCCTCCAGATTTCACTATTCAGACTTTCCCGCTCACAATTCAGATACTCGACGGCTCCCCGGGATTCCTCGAAGCCAATGCACAGCGATCCCTCTGTTGTCCTTTCCCGCAACCCCCTCTCAACGTCACTCTTAGCGTTGCGATCTTCCCATTAGCTCCCAACGGTCCAATAGTTTCTCTTCAAGACAATTTTCTGATCGTTTACGGGAGCAGTTATACCACAGTGCGGGTTCTGACGAGACCGAATACTCAGACCGGCAATTACACCCTTACCGTGACCGGTAGAACGGACTCGTTCGTCCATTCATCGACCTCGACTGTTATGGTCCTACCTCCCCCTGTACTAAAGACAACTCCATCCAGCGGCTCGGTTGGAACAAAAGTCGACGTCAGGGGTTTAGGGTTTGTCTTCTTTTCCCCTCCTGGATATTACCCTCAAACTCATACTTTCTGGGTGACCTTCGACGACCAGTTCCTAGGCGAGGCGTTCACGTCAAACCGCTCGTTCGTTTTCACATTCAATGTCCCGGACGCGGAGCCAGGACCACATCTCATCAAAGCCCTCGACATCCTTACAGGAGTTAATGCGACAGCTCCGTTCCAGGTCCTCGCCGAGCCCGCACCGCTAACTGTCTCGATCGACACTGGCACGATATACTTCCCCGGAGACACCGCAACAGTTTATGTTCTCATCTCCCAGAACGGATTAGCTGTCCAGGCTCCCGGCGTTCAGCTGCATTTGACACTGATCAAGCCTGACGGATCAAACGTCTCACTCAATGCCAAGGGACTCCCCGGAGGCCTCTTGATGGCCGTCTACGCTGTTCCGACAACTGGTCCGATCGGCACCTACGCGCTCTTGGCAACCGCACAAGGTCCCAACTCCGCGCACGGCACCGCGCTGCATACTTTTGAGGTAAAACCATCGTGGTTATCCTCGAAGAGTCAAGCCTTGGTCTCGGCTACTGGGGCGATCGGCGCAGTAGGGCTCGTCGCCTTTGCCTGGAAGAAGGGATATCTCAGGCGTAAACAAGGCGACCAGGAGATATTCGCCTAGCAGTCCCCGGTTCCCAACCCATTTCCAGCATCCAGAGGCACAATCGGCACCAAGTGACGACGAAAGCCAGTAGCAAGGAACACGGGACCGATACCACTTGACCTCACCATCAGACCGCTCTCCACTAACTATTTTTTTCTGTTAACTAAATCATGACCCCCCGGTGAGGGCCTGTTTTTCCCGCCCCGCGCCCTTCGTGGACCCTTGAGAATGCCACGTTCACCCGATCCCTGCTTGATCTGGCTTCCTTCATGGCCCGAGATTCCCAACAGTAAATCGCCTATTATCAGCCCTGTTTTCGATTCCAGGACCCGGTCGCTAGAATTCCTAGCAAACCCCTCTTGATGGGTGCTAAAATGCGAGATCAACAAACCCGGATCAAGCCCTGAATCACGAGACTCGCCCAGAATCCCCGCCAGACAGCGAGAAACCCTCGATGGGAGACGGGGGATAAGAGCCAGAACATCTCGCGACGCGAGAGTGGTCGAAACCAGCTCTTCTCTACAAATTGACCGCCAAGCACGCCTAAGCTTTCGAGATCAGAATCTCGGCGATCTTGCTGAACGCGCTTAATGAATCCGTTTCTACCGTTGTGAATTTCTGGCCCGAGAGACTTTGCGCGCCTCTACCGTACGCGATGATAGTTATCTTGCCGCCCGTGTCCTCGATTAGAGTGTTCGCGTTCACGAGTTTTCTCGCGGCCGTTTCTGTTATCAGGGGTACGGCTAGGATGTCGGGTTTGTGCTGCTTTACCTTGCCGGCTACCTGTTCCGGTGAGAGATCCGTCCCGCCATCGATGGCTGTGAATCCCCCGATCTCGAGCATCGTTAGGAGGAGAGTTCTATCAAAGCTGTGAGGATCCTCGGCGAGGGAGGACACCATGACACGTCCCTTGATCTTTCTATGATCAATCTTGATCTTGGGCCTAACAGCGGCTAGTGATTTTTCGGCCGCATTCTCGCACCTGTCTACCTCCGCAACCGAGTATCGTTCCATCTCGTGAAGGTCAGATACGATATTCATCGCGTCTGAAATCGTGTCGACAACATCGTTCGCGCTTCCGCTCTTAGTAACTATCTCGACAGCAACTCGGGCAGCATTTTCATGATCACCTTTCAAGATGAAATCTGTGAGCTGCCTGGATCCGTCATCTGGGATCTGTGCTTGTTCTTCAGTAGTCATAGAAGCCCCTCTTGGTCTTTCTCCCTAGTTTTCCTTCCTTGACCATTTGCTCGAACAAAGGTGTAGGGGCAAACGTCTGGCCGAGTTCTGCTTCGAGAACCTTCAATGTCGAGAGCACCACGTCTATTCCGATAAAGTCGGCAAGCTGCAAAGGACCCATGGGATGGTTTGTTCCGAGAAGGAATGCTTTGTCGATGTCATCGCGCGTGGCGACGTTCTCTTCGAGAAGCTTAACGCTTTCGTTGATGAAAGGCATCAGGGCTCGGTTCACTATGAAGCCTGTCCTGTCAGCGGATTGGACAACGGTCTTTCCTAGGGTTTCCACAAATGATGTCGCGGCTTTGACGGCATCCGGGGACGTGTGTTCTCCTTTGATGAGCTCGACGAGTTTCATGGTAGGGACGGGATTGAAGAAATGCAATCCTAGAACCTTTTCGGGTCGTTTTGTCGCGGATGCGATCTTGCTGATGCTTATTGATGAGGTGTTTGAGGCTAGTATCGTGTTTTTGGGACAGACCTTGTCAAGGGTGGCGAAGACTTGCTCCTTTATCCGGGGATCTTCGAATACAGCCTCTACGACCAGGTCAGCGTNGTGGCAGGCTTTTGCGAAGTCAACGCTTCCTCTCACATTAGAGTGGATCTTGGACGCCTGCTCTTTAGTTATGTGTCCGCGACTTAGGTTCCTTTGAACGTAGTCGTCGACTCGATGCATTCCCTGGTCGAGAAGCTTTTGATCCTGCTCGACAATCGTTACTGCGTGTCCGGAAGCTGCGGAAGAGTAGGCGATGCCTGAGCCCATTGTGCCTGCTCCGATGACGACTACGTTCATGTGGTCTCTTGTCCGAGACTAGTTGGATTGGCTCATAGGGTTTTCCACAACGGAAAAGGGCAAAGTCAGGAACGGAAGATCTTCGTCATAAGGGGTTACGCTGCTTAGAAAGTTTGGAAGTTTCTCAACCGAAACGAGTGCAGCGCCTTCAACGAATTGAGCGGGAGGCTCCGATAGTGTCAGAATCATGGGGAGTGCTTGCCGTTCGCTCTCTCTTCCAAGTCTCCTTTCCCGCAGCATAGCTAGGAGATGCAAAGTCGCAGTTCGTTGATGATCAGCAGCCGGCTTGAACCTTGAGAT
>JGI25385J37094_10000029_pt1 | contig 21954 bp, 26 predicted proteins | sample GraSoi013_1_40cm_FD_37094 | JGI IMG/M metagenome (IMG submission 37094) | reverse complement strand
GCGGGCCCCAACGCGAGTGACACCGCTAGTTCATGGGGATCGTCGGGGAACCAGTTCACCCAGCGGCCGCCGAACCGGCGCTTCAGCTCCGCGACCTCGCCGGGCTCGAGCTTGGTTCCCTTGAACACGAGCACGACGTCCGCCGGTGCGCGCTCGAGCAGCCCGCCCAGTCGGGCGCCGAGCGGCCGGCGCAACACGGCGTTCAGGCCGCGCAGCCGCTCCTCGCACCGCCGTACCTCGCACCCCACCTCGGCGAGGGCGCGGGCGAGCGCGAGGCCGCTGCGGTGGTAGCGCGGATTGAACGCCGCCACCAGCGTCACGCGCAATCCCGTGAAGGGACGCGCCGTCATAGCTCGACGTAGTTGCGGTATTCGAAGACGCGGGCCCCGGTGAGGCGCTCGATCCAGTCCGACGCGTACAGCCGCAGGTCCCTGAGTCGGAGTCGCTGCGGGGCCACGGCGTGACCCGGGGGCGAATGGCGCCGCGCGGCGATCCACTCCTGGGCCACCCGCGGGTGTGTGCCGTCGAATCGTCGCAGCAAGGGGGTCCACTCGAGGCCGCGCCGGGCCGCGCTGCGCCGCTCCAGCTGCGCCACCGCTTCGGTGAAGATCTCCTTGGACACCACCAGCTTGTGGTTGAGCGACTGCGGGGCGCCGGCCCAGCCGTAGTGGAACATCGGCGCGCCCGTCACGCGTGCGCGGACGCGCCGCATTTCGGGCCCGACGCGGAAGCCCTGCGCGTCCTGGTAGGAGTGGATGTCCCGACCGAGCCGCACGCAGCGCACCTCGCGGCGGTACCAGTGCCGGTTCGTCGCCACGGTGTCGAAGTCGCCGTAGAAGTGCCGGTAGTCCACCAGCAGCCCCTCCACCCGCGGGTCCGCGTGGCACGCCGCGACGCTGTCACGCAGGATCGCCGCGCCCGTCTCGTGCAGCACCTCGTCCGCCTGGATGTAGAGCCCCCAGGCGCCGCGGCACGCCCGCATGGCGCGCTCCGTCTCCTGGGCGAGCACGCTCGAGCCGCGCGAGAAATCCCAGACGGTGTCGAGGATGCGCACGCGCGGGTCGCCGAGCCCGGCGACCAGATCACGCGTCGCGTCGTCCGACTTCCCCACGTTCACGACGACCTCGTCGCAAATCTCGAGGATCGAGCGGATCGCCGGGACGATGGGGTAATCGAGCCGCACCGCGTTGCGGACGAGCGTGAAGCCCGAGACCATGTCAGGCGCGGAACTGCATGTCGTACAGGCGGCGGTACAGTCCTCCGGCGGCGAACAGCGCATCGTGCGTGCCGCGCTCGACCAGCCGGCCGTCGGCGAGCACCACGATCAGGTTCGCGTGCCGCACCGTAGCGAGGCGGTGCGCGATCACGAGCACCGTGCGGTGCGCCATCAGGCGGTCGATCGCCTCCTGCACCAGCCGCTCCGACTCGGTGTCGAGGGCGCTGGTCGCCTCGTCGAGGATCAGGAGCGGCGGGTCGCGCAGCAGCGCCCGCGCGATCGCGATCCGCTGGCGCTGCCCGCCCGAGAGCCGGGTGCCACGCTCGCCCAGCAGCGTGTCGTAGCCCTGCGGCAGCTGGGCGATGAACTCGTCCGCGTTCGCGGCTCGAGCGGCGGCGCGCACCTGCTCGAGCGTGAAGTCGCCGCGCCCGTACGCGATGTTCGCGTGCACCGTGTCGTTGAGCAGCACGGTCTCCTGCGACACGATGCCCATCAGCGCCCGCAGACTGCGGCGCGTGAACCGCGTGATCGGTACGCCGTCCATCAGGATCTGGCCGCCGGTCGGCTCGTAGAAGCGCGGCAGCAGGTCCACGAGCGTAGTCTTCCCCGCCCCCGATGGCCCCACGATGGCAACGATGTGGCCGCGCCGCACCTCGAGCTCGACGTCCCGCAGCACGGGAGCTTCNCCGTCGTAGGAGAACGTCACGCCGCGGAACTCGATCCGATCCCCGAAGCGGGCGGTGGTCTCTCCCGCCCGGTCGCCCTCGTCCGCCGGGACTTCGAGCACCTCGAAACAGCGGTCCGCCGCCGCAACCGCGCCGGCCATGATCGTGGGATACTGCGTCACCGCCTTGATCGGCGACATGAGCCGCAGGGCCACGGCGATGAACACGATGAACACCTCCGGCCGCAGCGACGCCGACGCCCCGAGCGCGAGGCGCGTCCCCACCAGGAAGATCGCCACGATGACCAGGCCGGCGAAGATCTCGCTCACCGGGCTCGTCAGGGTCGACGCGGCCTGGGCGCGTAGCACTCGCTTGCGGTACCGGTTGGCGAGGCGCTGGAACCGGTCGACCTCGAACGCCTCGGCGACATAGGCTCGCACCAGCTTCACCGACGCCACCATCTCGCTCACGAGACTGGTCAGCTCGCCGCGGTCGTCGGCTTGCTCCCGCGAGCGGCGTCGCACGCGCGCGACGAGCGGGCGGATGGTAAGGACGAGGGCCGGGGCGAGGGCCAGCGTGATGATCGCGAGCCGCCAGGAGAGGCCGATGAGGATCGCGAGGTACACGACGATCAAGCACACGTTGCGGAGGAACGAGGCGAGGGCCGCGGTGACGGCGGTCTTGACCTGATCCGTGTCACTNATGATGCGGGCGAGCAGCTGGCCGCCCTTGGTGCGCTGGAAGAAGCCGAGCGGCAAGGTCTGGAGGTGGCGGAACAGGCGGACCCGCAGGTCGCGCACCACGCCTTCTTCGATCGCCACGCTGCACATCGCGGCCGCGTAGGCAGCCGCGTTCTTGATGACGAGCGCCACGANGAGCACCAGGACCACGTTGCGCAGCGCCACCTCGGGCGCCCCCACCGTGAGCAGCGGCCCGGTGATCTGGCCGAGCACCTTCTCCACCGTGGAGGAGCCTGTCGCCGGCAACGCCTGCAGCTTGAACAAGGCGCGGAGGAACGGAAGCACCAAGACGAACGTCGCCCCGTCCAGGATGGACGACACGATCGTGGCGACGATGTTGGCGCCGAAGAGAAGCCTGTAGGGGCGGAGCAGGCCGAGCACGCGGCCGCTGCGCCCCATTCTAGCGCGTCCCCCCGCTCCCGGATCCCTTGGCACGGCCGCGCGGCGTGAGCAGCGCCACCGGGAGGATCATCTCTTCGGGCGTTACGCCGCCGTGCAGGAAGGAGCCGCGGTAGCGGGCCTGGTACTCGCGCAGCTTGGTCGGGTACACGAAGAACCGATCGCCGGCAGCGAGCAGCAACCGCACGCCGAGACCCATTCCCGGAAGACCGTAGGACTTCAAGTCCTCGACGGAGAGCGCGGCCTCCGGGTCCTCGCTCCGCAGGTCCTCGCCGAACTTGTAGCGCAGGTTCGCGGTGGCGTCCCGCTTCGCATACACCGTCGCCGGCGTCTCGCAGTGGATGGAGCCGTGATCCGTGGTGAGCAGCACCGTGACGCCGCGCCGCTCCGCCTCCTCGAGCGCGGCGCGGACCGGCGAGCGCTCGAACCAGGTGCGCGTGAGGCTCCGCAGCGCTGGGACGTCCCGGGCCACCTCGTACAGGATCGCGCTCTCCGAGCGCCCGTGCGTGAGCTGGTCGATGAAGTTGAACACGAGCGCCGTCACGCCGTCCTGTGCGAGATGCGCCGGGAGCCGGCGCAGCAGGTCGCTGCCGTCGGCCGAGCTGAAGAGCTTCTCGTAGCGCACCGGCACCGGTGCCCCCACGAGCTCCGCCAGCTGCTCGGTGAGGAGCTCCCCCTCGTGGGCGTTGAGGCTCTCGTCGTCCGAGGCCTGGCCCCACCAGTCGGGATGCCGGGCGGCGATCTCCATCGGGAAGAGGCCGGAGAAGATGGCGTTGCGCGCGAACGGCGTCGCGGTCGGCAGGATGCTGTAGTAATACGACTCCTCGACCTCGAACAGCGGCGTCACGAGATCGCGCAGCTGCTCCCACTGGTCCAGCCGCAAGCAGTCGATGACGATGAACAGCACCCGNCNCTGCGCCTTGAGGACNGGCACCAGGAACTCGGCGCCCACGTCCACCGAGAGGGGCGGCCGGTCGCCCTCGGGATTNGCGAGCCAGCGCGGATACTGGCGTGCGATGTAGCCCGCGAAGTCCTTGCGCAAGCTCGCTTGCAGGGCGCGGAGCGCCTCCGACAGGCCGGGCTCGTTGGAGGCGGTGAGCCGGACCTCCCAGCGCGACAGCTCGACCACGAACTCGATCCACTCGCGCCATGCCAGCGTCGCGCCGCGGCGACCCTCGAGCTCGCGGAAGCGCGCCACGAAGTCGCGGGCGATGCGCTGCTGCCGGATACGATCGCCCTCGAGCAGGCGCGTCACCACGGACAGGATCTGACGCGGCTGCACCGGCTTGACGAGGTAATCGTCCACCTCGACCCCGATCGCGTCACGCAGCGTCCCTTCGTCCTCGCTCTGCGTCACCATCACGACCGCCACACCCGCATCGATGGCGCGGATCTCGGGGAGCAGCTCCAGGCCCCGGCGCCCCGGCATCTGCTCATCCAGCAGGACCACGCTGTACGGCTCCCGTCGCAACATCGCGAGCGCGTCGTCGCCGTGGGCCGCCGATGCGACCGTAAATCCCTGCGCCTCGAGGAAGCGGCGGTGCGGGGCGAGCCCGTCGACCTCGTCGTCCACCCAGAGAATGCGCTTTGGCCGCGCCATAGGCGAAAGCTAATGACGACTGGCGAACGGCGGCAACGCGACCGTAGTTTCCGGCTCCGTGTTGTGCGTCCTGCTGGTGCGCTTCAGCTCCATCGGCGACATCCTGTTGACGACGCCGCTCGTGCGCGCGCTGTCCCGGCGCCACCCGGAGGCGCGGCTCGTCTATGTCACGAAGCGGGCCATGGCTCCGCTGGTCGCCGACAACCCGCACCTCGCGGAGGTGGTGGCGCTAGAGCCCGACGAGCCGATCCGTCACCTCGCCCGGCGCCTGTCGGCGCTCGCCCCCACGCACGGGCTCGACCTCCACGGCAGCGTGCGCAGCGCCTTGCTGCGCCTGTTGGTCCGCTGCCGCTGGTCGGGGTACCGCAAGCGCAAGCTCCCCCGCACCCTGCTCATCGCCACCAAGCTCGATGCCTACCGCGCCCGCGTCCCGGTCGCGGAGCGCTACTTCGAGGCGGCGGCTCAGCTCGACACGCGCCCCGATGGCGGTCCCCCGGAGTTCCACCTCGGTCGCGGCGCGACGGAGCGTGTGGCGCAGTGGCTGATGGAGCGTGGGCTCGCGGACGCCCGGCTCGCGGCCCTGGCTCCCGGCGCGGCTCACGCGACCAAGCGCTGGCCGGTCGCTCACTGGAGCGCGCTCATCGAGCAGCTGCGCGACGGCGGCTACCGGCCCGTTGTCGTGGGCGGGCCGGAGGACCGCGGCCTCGCCCAGCAGCTCGTCGCGAGTGGGGGGGGGGCCGCGGCCAGCGCGGCGGGAGAGTTCTCCCTCCAGGAGACCGGCGCGATGCTGGCACGCGCGACCGTGCTCGTTTCGGGCGACACGGGGGTGATGCACATGGCGACCGGCGTAGGCACGCCCGTCGTGGCGCTGTTCGGGCCGACCGTCGAGCAGTTCGGGTTCTTCCCGTACCGCGGCCCCGCCGCCGTGCTGCAGCGCGATCTCGACTGTCGCCCCTGCTCCGCCTCCGGCACCGCGACCTGCCCGCTCGGCCACCACCGTTGTCTCCGCGACATCGCACCCGCCGACGTGGCGGCGGCGGTGGCGCGCCTCGTCGCGTGATCCAGGCCACGACCCCCGCCGAAGGCCGTTTGATCGTGCTGGTCGGTGCGGCGGCGCGCGGCCCGAAGCGCGACGGCTTGTTCGCGCTCTGGCTGATCCTCCGCGCGGCGGAGGGGCTGCTCCCGCCGGGCGCCGTCTCGCCCAGGAACCACCGGCGCCGCCTGCAGGCCCTCGAGTCCAGGCTCGCGAGTCTCGCGCTCCCCGCGCCGCTCAAGCGCGCGCTCACCGCCGCGCTGCAGCACCTCGAGCCGGCGAGCCCCGCCGCCGCGGCGCTGGTCCTGTCGCAGCTCGTCGCCCCAGCCCGCGAAGTGCTGGGGCCGGAGGCCGGAGACGCCATCGCGGTTGCCGCCCGCTCCGCCCGCATACATCTATAAGGCNAGACGGATAGACGGGTAGACGGACAGGAGGGTCATGCCGCCACGTCGCGTGGAACGCGCTCCTTCGCCTGAGTCCCTCGTCGAGCGCGTGGACCAACAGCGCCCGGGGGAGCTCCCCGGGGANACCGTCCCTACGGGCTTCCCCTCNGTGGACCGGATCCTNGGCGGGGGGCTGCGCCGCCGGGACCTGGTCGTGCTGGGCGGAGACGTCGGTTCCGGCAAGTCAGCGCTCGCCCTGGGGCTGGCGCTGCGGGTGGCGCGGCAGGGGGTCGGCGTGGCGTTCTTCTCGGGAGAGATGGACCAGGAGCGGCTGATGGAACGGGCGCTCGCGATCGAGGGTCGGGTCGCAGTGGACGAGCTACGCGCCGCCCAGCTCAGCGACCAGACGCGCGCCGAGGTCGGTGCGGCAGCAGTCCGGCTGCGTGGCTTGCCGCTCACGATTCTGCCGCTCGCCGCTCCAGACTTCGAGACGCTGGCGGCGCGGCTCGACCCCCTGCGCCAGCTCGGCTTGGTCGTCGTCGACTACCTGCAGCTCGTGCCGACGCCCGCCGGGACGACCCGCTCCACTCAGGACGAGGACCTCGCCCTCGTGCTGCAACGGCTCAAGGCGCTGGCGCTGGAACGCCAGGTCGCGCTATTCGTCGTGTCGCAGCTCTCACGCTTCGCGGCCAAGCGGGAGCAGGTGCGTCCCGACCTCGACGACTTCGGCCACCTGGGCGCGATCAANCAGCACGCCGATGTGGCGCTGGGGCTGTTCCGCGAGGAGATGTACCATCCGGGCTACGGCGTGGAAGGCGCGACCGAGCTGATGATCCTGAAGAACCGCAACGGCCCGACGGGGTTCGTGGACCTCTACTTCTACCGNCGCTGGATGCGGTTCGAGGACATGCTCGACCCCGACCGCTGAGCCCGCGCCGAGTCGGCGGAAGGAAGCGTGCCCACCAGCGTGTAGGTCGTGCCCGGACCACCGTTATTGCGCCGCAGGGTGATCCACAGCGGCTTGCCCCGCCGCACGGCGTACAGCGCGATCGAGCCGTCCGCCATCAGCTGATCGCCCTTCATATCCCAATCGTTCAACTTGAGGTTGACGCGGTACCACGCCGCCACGTTCTGGAGGGCGGCGGGCGTCGTGAACGCCGCCTGAGCGGCGTCCTGCCCGGCCGACACGCTCACGACGGCGGATCCCGGGAAGGCCAGGACGTCCTGTAACGCGGCGGCGGCGAGCTCACGGTCGGCCGCGCCCTCGCCGGCACGCTCGCACGCCGCGAACAGGACCAGCGCGATCAGGGCGCACCGCGGACGATTCATGGGCCGGTATCCTACCTGTGGCGTGGCGGTGTGGTCAAGTTGTAGGTTAGAGCGACGTCGCACGGTCCACGTCGCACGTTGCACGAGGGCGCCCGGCCGTGGAACGTGCAACGTGGAACCTGCAACGGGTGCTCCCATGGCCGGCCACAGCAAGTGGAAGCAAATCAAGCGCAAGAAGGCCGTCACCGACGCGCGGCGCGGGGCGCTTTTCACCAAGCTGATCCGGGAAATCACCATCGCGGCGAAGCAGGGCGGCGGGGACCCGGACGGCAACGCGCGGCTCCGGACCGCGATCGATGCGGCCAAGGCTGAGAACATGCCGCTCGACAACATCGAGCGCGCCATCAAGAAGGGCACCGGCGAGCTGGANGGCGTCCAGTACGAGGAGGTGTCCTACGAGGGCTACGGGCCGGGCGGCGCCGCGCTGTTCATCGAGGCGACGACCGACAACGCCAACCGGACGGTCGCAGAGATCCGCCATGTGTTCCAGCGGTACGGCGGCAACCTCGGCGCCGCGCACTCCGTGGCGTGGATGTTCGACCGCAAGGCACAGATCGCGCTGGACGCGACCAAGCTCGATGAGGACGCCGTGCTGGAGGCCGCGCTCGAAGCGGGCGCCGAAGACGTGGTCCGCGACGCGGACACGTTCGTCATCACCGGCCCGGTGCAGCAACTGCACGCCATCACCGAACAGCTGAAGACCAAGCGGATCCCGGTGCAATCCGCCGAGATCACCATGATGCCGAAGAGCACGGTAAAGGTCGACGGCAAGGACGCGAAGAGGCTGCTCGAGCTGATCGATGCGCTGGAGGCGATGGACGACGTCGCGAAGGTGTCCTCGAACTTCGACATCGACGCCGAGGCGCTGGCNGCGGCGACGGCGTGACGTGAGAGTCCTGGGCGTCGACCCGGGAACCTCGGTCACCGGCTACGGCGTGATCGAGACCGGGAACGGGGCGCCCACCATGGGCCGGCTGATCGAATGTGGTGTCATCAGCTTCGCCCGCCGCAGCCCCCTGCCCCACCGACTGCACCAGCTGCACCTCCACATCGCCGACCTGATCGCGCGCCATCAGCCGACCGCGCTCGCGCTCGAGAACGCGTTCTACCATAAGAACGTGCAGACGACGCTCGTCCTCGGTCACGCCCGCGGCGTGATCCTGCTGGCCGCCGCGCAGGCGGGCCTCGCCATCGCGCAATATCCGCCCGCCACCGTGAAGAAGACCGTCGCCGGCGCGGGGGGCGCCCCCAAGGCGCAGGTCGGCGCGGTGGTGGCTCGGCTCCTCAAGCTGACGCGCGCCCCGACGCCGCCGGACGCGGCCGACGGCGTGGCGGTCGCACTCACGCACATTCTCCGCTCATGAGCGCGCGATGATCGCCCAGGTCAGCGGGCGCCTCGCCGCCAAGCAAGCCGACCGCGTCGTGGTCCAGACGGCGGGTGGGGTCGGTTACGAGATCGCCGTCCCGCTCGGCGTCATGGAAGAGCTGCCGGCGGTGGGCGAGAGCGTGAGCCTCGCGACCGAGCTCGTGGTGCGGGAGGACGGCTGGGCGCTGTACGGCTTCCGAGACGCGGCGGGGCGGCGATTTTTCCAGCGGCTCATCGGCGTCACCGGCATCGGTCCGAAGATCGCGATCGCGCTGATGTCGGCACTCGGCGTGGAGCGCGGCGCGCGGGCGGTCCGGGAGCGGAACATCGGCCTCCTGGCATCGGTCAGTGGCATCGGCAAGAAGACCGCCGAGCGCCTGGCGCTTGAACTCGCCGACAAGCTCGGCGAGTTTGAGGAGCCGGAGGGCGGCGCGGCCCCGAGCGACGGCACCGCCNAAGCCGCCCTCAAGGCGCTCGAGCGGCTGGGATACGGCACGGCCGAGGCGGACCGGGCGCTGCGAGACGTGCTGGCCGCCGACGGCGGTGCCGACACCGAGGCGCTCGTCCGGCGGGCGCTGCAACTGCTCACCCAGAGGTGACGATGGCAGCCACCGCTGAATGGATCTGCACGCGCTGCGGCTCGACCAACCGGCGGCTCGTCCCGGACGGCGCGAGGCGCGCGGTGGACGAGTGTCTCACGTGCCACACGCGCCACGAGCTCGAAGCCGACGCCCGGCCGGTGCGCTGGCGCGCGCGGCCGCTGGGAAAGAAGGCCGCGTGACTGCCTTCAGGGTGGGAACGCGCGGGCAGTTGCCATGAAGCCGGCAGGTCGCACCCAGATCACCACCCCCGAGGCGCTCCCCGACGAGCGCGTGACGGACGCGGCGCTGCGCCCCTCGCGCCTGGACGAATTCGTCGGCCAGAGCAAGGTGAAGGAATCGCTCCAGATCGCCATCGACGCGGCGAAGCAGCGCAAAGAACCGCTCGACCACACCCTGTTTTTCGGCCCCCCCGGCCTCGGCAAGACGACGCTCGCGTTGTTGATGGCTCGCGAGCTCGGCGTGAACGTGCGCACCACCTCGGGACCGGTGCTCGAGCGCCCGGGCGATCTGGTCGGCCTGCTCACGTCGCTCAAGGCGGGCGACATCCTGTTCATCGACGAGATCCACCGGCTCCGCCCCGCGCTGGAGGAATTCCTGTACCCCGCGATGGAGGAATTCCACGTCGATGTCCGCATCGCCGACGGGCCGCACGCGCAGACCATCCCGATGGCGCTGGAGCGCTTCACGCTGATCGGCGCGACGACGCGGTTCGGCTTGCTCACACCACCGATGCGCGCGCGCTTCGGCCTGGTCGAGCGACTGTCGTACTATCCCCCCGACGACCTGGCCCAGATCCTCGTCCGCTCGGCCGGAATCCTCGCCGTGCCCGCCGACGCGGCGGGCATCGCCGAAATCGCCCGTCGCAGCCGTGGCACGCCGCGCGTCGCGAATCGGTTGCTCAAGCGGGTGCGCGACTTCGCCCAGGTTCGTGCCAACGGGAAGATCACCGCCCAGGTCGCCGGCGAGGCGCTCAAGCGGCTCGACGTGGACGAGTTCGGGCTCGACGACATGGATGGTCGCATCCTGAAGACGATCATCGAGCAGTTCGACGGCGGGCCGGTCGGGCTGACGACCATCGCCGCGGCCGTGGGTGAAGACCCCGGGACGGTGGAGGAGGTGTACGAGCCGTTCCTGATGCAACGCGGCTTTCTGGCCCGCACGGCGCGCGGCCGCTGCGCCACGGGCGCCGCGTATCGACACTTCGGGTTCACCCCCCCTAAGAGCGCCGAGCAGCCGACGATGTTCGACGGCTGAGCGCGGAACGCGCAAGTCGGAACGCGGAACTGAGGTGCGCCTGCCTGTTCCGCGTTCCGCCTTCCGACTTCCGCGCTTCACTCATGCACTCCTCCGACTTCGAATACGATCTCCTCCCTGCGCTCATCGCGCAGCACCCCCTCCCCGACCGCGCGGCGAGTCGCCTGCTCGTTCTGGAGCGCTCGAACGGCGTCATCCGCCATGCCCGGTTCCGCGACATCGTCGAGCTGATCGCGCCCGAAGACGTCTTGGTCCTCAACGTTTCCCGCGTGATCCCTGCGAGACTGCACGGGACCCGGGTCCCGGGATCCGGGACCCGGGGCCCGAGTGGTGCGGCCGAGCTCCTGCTGGTGCGCGAGCTGCCCGACGGGACCTGGCTCGCGCTGGGGCACCCCGGCGGGAAGCTCAAGCCCGGGCGCACGGTACGATTCGGCGACGACAGCGCGGTCGAGGTCGTCGAGGTGCTGGGCGGGGGCCTGCGGCGCATAAAATTCGTCGGTGCGCTCGATGCCCCCGCCACGCTCGCCCGGTACGGCGAGGTGCCGCTGCCGCCCTACATTCGCCGACCCCCGCGCCCCGAAGATCGCGACCGCTACCAGACGGTGTATGCGGCACACGACGGCAGCGTGGCGGCGCCCACTGCCGGATTGCATTTCACGTCGGAGCTGCTCGAGCGCGTGCGCGCAAGAGGCACGGCCGTCGCGGCGCTCGATCTGCACGTCGGCCCCGGCACCTTCAAGCCGGTCGAGGTGGACGACCTCGCGGACCATGTGATGCACGCCGAAGCGTACGCGGTGAGCGAGGACGCGGCGGCGACCGTCAACGAGAGGCGGCAGGCGGGAGGCCGGCTATGGGCGGTGGGGACGACCGTGGTGCGCACGCTCGAGAGCTGCGCCGCCGCCGACGGCTCGATCCGGCCGGGGGCCGGCGAGACGCGGGCCTTCATCTATCCCCCCTACACGTTCCGCGCGGTGGACCGGCTCCTCACGAATTTCCACCTGCCGCGCTCGACCCTGCTAATGTTGGTGTGCGCGTTCGGGGGCTACGAGCACGTGATGGGGCGTATCGGGAAGCGATCGCCGAGGGGTACCGGTTTTATTCATATGGGGATGCGATGGCGGTCACGTGAACGCGGAAGTGCGAACGCGGAACGCGGAACGGAAGGGCGAGCACCTGTTCCGCGTTCCGACTTCCGGGTTCCGCGTTGACGTCGGCTGACCCATGTTCGAATTCACGCTCGACGCCACCTGCGGCCCCGCTCGCGCCGGTANGCTCGTCCTCCCCCACGGCACGGTCGAGACTCCGGCCTTCATGCCCGTTGGGACACAGGGGACGGTCCGCACGCTGTCGCCCGCCGACCTGCATGCCGTCGGTGCGGAGCTGGTGCTCGCNAACACGTACCACTTGCACGTGCGCCCCGGCGAGGGCGTGGTAGCGCGATTGGGCGGCCTGCACCGCTTCATGAGCTGGGACCGACCGCTGCTCACCGACTCTGGGGGCTTCCAGGTGTTCTCACTCGAGGGGTTCCGGCGCGTGGACGACGACGGCGTCGAGTTCCAAAGCCACGTGGACGGTGGGCGGCGACACCTCACTCCGGAGCGCGCCACGGAGATCCAGTGGACGCTGGGGGCAGACATCGCGATGGCNTTCGATCACGTGGTGCCGGGGGGGGCGGATGAGGCCACCGCGAGGGACGCCATGGAGCGGACGCTGCGCTGGTTAGGACGGTGCGCCAAGAGGCACGCGGAGCTGAAGGAACGATGGACGGATGGAAAGATGGAACGATCGTTCCCACGTTCCAACGTTCCATCGGTCCCCCAGACCCTCTGGCCCATTCTCCAGGGCGGCACCCACCTGGCGCTGCGGGAGGAGGGCCTGCGCCGGATCTGCGACCTCGACTCCTGGACCGGCCTCGCGATCGGCGGCCTGTCCGTCGGCGAGCCGAAGCCCCTGATGTACGAGATGCTCGCGAGCCTGGAGCCCCGGCTGCCTCCCGCCGGGCCGCGTTATCTTATGGGCGTGGGGTTCCCCGAGGACCTCGTCGCGGCGACGGAGCGCGGCATCGACCTGTTCGACTGCGTGGCGCCCACGCGGAACGGGCGCAACGGCTCCGCCTTCACGCCGGACGGTCCCGTGAACATCCGCAACGCCGAGCACCGCGAGGACGCGCGGCCGCTCGACGCGACGTGCGACTGCGAGACCTGCACCACGTTCTCGCGCGGCTACCTGCGCCACTTGTTCGTGGCCGAGGAGCTGTTGGGGCTGCGGCTCTTGTCGCTGCACAACGTCCGGTTCCTGATCCGGCTCGCCGCGGCGATGCGCGCCGCGATCCGCGCCGGGACTTTCCCGCGGTGGGCCGCCGAATGGCGGCACCGCTACACTCGATCGGACTGACCATGCCCATGTACGCAGTGCTCTTCACGCCCTCCGGCCAGGGGGGGCCAGCCGCCGGGTGGTTCGTGTTCCAGCTGGCGGCGGTGTTCGCCATCATCTATTTCCTGATCCTCCGTCCGCAAAAGAAGCAACAGGAGCGCCATCGCCAGCTGCTGGCCTCGCTGCAGCGCGGGGACAAGGTGCTGACGTCCGGTGGCATCCTCGGCGAAGTGGTGCACCTGAAGGACGACGAGGTGACGGTGAAGAGTGGCGAGGCGCGTCTCATCGTCGCGCGGTCGAACATCGCCAACATCCTCAACCGGTCCGCCGAAGCCAAGCCGCAGTGACCGTCCGGAAGCTCCACCTNCTGGGCTCGCCCGTGCTGCGACGGCCCGCGACNCCGGTCGCCGCCGTGGACGACGCGGTTCGCGAGCTCGTGGACGACCTGTTCGAAACCATGCGCGCGGCCAAAGGGGTGGGGCTAGCCGCGAACCAGGTGGGCGTGGCCCAGCGCATCGCCGTCGTGGACGTGGGAGAGGAATTCCCGCCGCCGCTCGTGCTGGTCAATCCCCGCATCGTCCAGGCGAGCGACGTCACCGAGACCGCCGAGGAGGGCTGTCTCTCGATTCCCGACATCTATGGTGACGTGGAGCGTNCGCTCGCCGTCACCCTCGAAGCGCTCGACCGGGACGGCCGGCCGTACCGCACCGAGCTCTCCGGCTTCAAGGCCCGCGCCGTACAACACGAGATCGATCATCTCGACGGCATCCTGTTCCTCGATCACTTGAGCGCCGTGAAGCGGCACCTGCTGATCGCGAAGTGGAAGCGCTCCCGCAAGGGGCAGTCCGGTTACATCAAGGACGTGACGCCGGAGCCGGCGGGCGAGCTCTAGGTGCGCGTCGTCTTCTTCGGCACGCCGGAATTCGCCGTCCCGTCGCTGCGCGCCCTGGTGGGCGAGGGGTTCGACGTCGTCGCCGCGGTGACGCCGCCCGATCGGCCGCAGGGCCGCTCGCGCTCGCAGCTCGTCCCCCCGCCGGTGAAGCTGGCCGCCGAGGCGGAAGGCGTCCCCGTATTGCAGCCCGCGCGCCCGACCGATGCCGGCTTCCTCGACCGGATCCGGGAGCTGGCGGCGGATGTCGGNGTCGTGGTGGCGTACGGGCACATCCTCAAGCCTGAGCTGCTGCAGCTCCCCCGGCGCGGGATGGTCAACGTGCACCCCTCCCTCCTTCCCGAGCTGCGTGGAGCGGCGCCCGTGGAGTGGGCGATCCTGANCGGCCTCGAGAAGACGGGCGTCAGCATCATGCAGCTCGACGAGGGCCTCGATTCGGGNCCCATCCTGCTGCAGATCCCGCACCGCATCGATCCGGACCAAACCGGGGGCGAGCTCTCGGCGCATCTCGCCGAAGTCGGCGCGCAAGCCCTGGTCGAGGCGCTGGCGCTGTGGGAGCGTGACNCGCTCCGNCCGGTCCCGCAGGATGCCGCCCGCGCCACCTACGCGCCCAAGCTCACGCGCGAAACGGCCCACATCCGCTGGAGCGAGCCCGCCGATCGGGTCGCGTGCCTGATCCGTGGCCTCGACCCGAAGCCCGGCGCCTGGACGCAGCTGGACGGCCAGGAGATCAAGCTGTTCGGCCCCCCCCGGCGCGTGGAGCAGCGGGGCTCTCCCGGGGAAGTGCTGAAAGCCGACCGCCGGCTGCTGATCGCGGCGGCGAGCGGCGCGGTGGAGGTGGAGGAAGTCCAGCCCGCCGGCAAGGCCCGGCTGCGCGTCGCNGATTGGGTGCGTGGNCGCGGCGTGAAGGTGGGCCAGCGCTTCGCGTGACGCACCCCGCGCCGTTGCCGCGGCTGCACGCGATCACCGACGAGCGCATCGCCCGAAGTGCGGACCTGGATGGACTCGCGCAACAGCTCGCCGCCGGCGCGGGTGCCGAGCTGGCATTCCACGCACGCGGCCGTGCGCTCACCGGACTCGAGCACTACGATCTCGCTGTCCGTCTATCCGTCTACCCGTCTACCCGTCTATTCGTCAACGACCGCCTCGACGTCGCGCTCGCCGCCAGCGCCAGTGGGGTCCAGCTCGGCNCCGGGAGTCTCGATCCGGCGCACGCGCGCCACCTCGACTCGGGCTGGTGGATCGGCAAGTCCGTGCACGATTTGCGCGAGGCGCTGGCCGCACAAGCGGCCGGCGCCGACTATCTTTTGGTGGGGCCGGTGTACCGAACCGCCACCCACCCGGGGCGCGAGCCGCTGGGATCAGGGCCACTGGCCGAGATCAGCGCACTGGGGCTCCCGGTGCTCGCGATCGGCGGCGTGACGCCCGAGCGGATCCGCGAGCTGCGCGCCGCCGGCGCGTACGGGGTGGCGGCGATCCGGGCGTTGTGGGACGCGCCCGATCCGGAGGCCGCGGCCCGAAGCATGGTGCGGGAGCTGACACGGTGAACGATACGATCGACATCACGCTGAACGGGGAGCGCCGCGCGGTGGCGCGGGGGGCGACCCTGCTCGAGCTGCTCGCCGCGCTCGACCTCGACCCGCGCGCGGTGGTCGTCGAGCATAACCGCGCGATCGTGCGGCGGCTCGCGCTGGGCGACGTACGGGTCGCCCCAGGGGACGCGGTCGAGCTGGTGCATTTCGTGGGAGGAGGGTGAGCCGATGGCCACAGCCGTCGAGACCCTGCGTGACACGCCGTTCGCCATCGGTGGGCGCACGTTCCACTCGCGCCTGNTGGTGGGGACGGGCAAGTACTCGGACAACGAGACGATGGTCCGCGCCATCGAAGCGTCGGGGGCGGAGATCGTCACCGTCGCGGTGCGGCGCGTGGATCTGGACCGCACGAAGCAGGCGGGCGTGCTGTACCACCTCGACCCCAAGCGCTATTTCCTGCTCGCGAACACCGCTGGCTGCGCCACGGCGGAGGACGCGGTGCGGTACGCCCGGCTGGCCCGTGAGGCCGGCTTCAATGAGTTCATCAAGCTCGAAGTGATCGGCGACCAGGAGACGCTCCTCCCCGACGTGCAGGGCCTGCTCGAGGCCGCGCAGCTTCTGGTGCGGGACGGTTTCAAGGTGCTCGCCTACACGAACGAGGATCTGGTGACGGCGCTGCGACTCGAGGACGCGGGCTGCGCCGCGGTGATGCCGCTCGCGTCGCCGATCGGCAGCGGGCTCGGGCTCTTGAACCCGTACAGCGTCCGCATCATCAAGCGGCGACTCAAGGTGCCCGTGGTGGTGGACGCGGGCGTCGGGACAGCGTCGGACGCCTGCATCACGATGGAGCAGGGCGTGGANGGAATCCTCATGAACACCGCGCTGGCGGCGGCTCAGGATCCGGTCGCGATGGCGCACGCGATGCNTCTCGCGGTGGAGGCGGGACGGACCGCGTACCTCGCCGGTCGCATGCCGCGGCGCGAGGTGGCGGTGCCCTCCTCCCCGCTCGAGGGGATGCTGGATTAGGGACGCCACCGCCGCCCGGCGCGCGGCGTTGCGGATCCTCGAGGCGGTGCGCTCGGGCGCCACCTTCGCGACGGCGCGCGATCAGTATCTGGCAGGACTCCACGACCGCGACCGCCGCCTCGCCTACGAGCTCGCCGCGGGCGTGCTGCGCAGCCGGGCCGACCTCGACCGGGCACTCGAGCTCGCGACGGCTGATCCCCGCCTCCACGACATCCTGCGACTCGGGGCCTACCAGCTGCGCGCACTCGCCCGCGTGCCCGCGTATGCCGCCGTGTCCACCAGCGTGGACCTGGCGCGCGAGGTCGCNGGGGAAGGCGGCGCCGCGTACCTCAATCAGGCGCTGCGACGACTCGCGGAGTCTGGGAGCCGGGAGCCGGGAGCAGTACCCTCCCATCCCGAATGGCTCTTGGCCCGCTGGCGGAAGCAGTTCGGCGACGACGAGACGGCGCGGCTCGTCGCGTGGAACGACGCCAAGCCGCCCCTGACGCTCCAACCGGCTCGCTGGAATGCAGAGACGCTACGCGCGCGGCTCCAAGCGGCCGGCTTCGGGGTACGAGAAGCGCCGTGGGGCGCGGGGCTGCTGCTGGCACCGACAGCGACCGCTCCCCGCTCCCTGCTCCCCAGCCGTTTGCCCGGGTTCGGGGAGGGCGCGTTCATCGTGCAAGACTCCGCCCACGCGCTCGTCTGCCGCTTCGCGGCGATCCCGCCCGGGGCGCTCACGTACGACGCCTGCGCCGCTCCCGGCGGCAAAGCCGTCTTGCTCGAGCGGCTGGGCGCGCGGGTAGTGGCCGGCGACGCGCGCCGCGACCGGATGGAGCGCCTCGCGCAGACGGCGCGGCGCGCCGGAGTGGCAATTCGGCTCGCCGTCGCCGATCTTCTGTCGGCGCCGTTCGCAGCGGGGATACCGGTCGCCGTGTTCGTGGACGCTCCGTGCACGGCGACGGGAACGATGGCGCGTCACCCCGATGCGCGCTGGAGGATATCCCTGCGCGCGATCGCCCGCGCGGCGGCGCGGCAGCGCGCCCTGCTCGACGCAGCGGCGCGCCTGGTGCCGCCGGGCGGCCTGCTGGTGTACGCGACCTGCTCGCTCGAGGCGGAGGAGAACAGCGACATCGTGAACGATTTCCTGGGACGACACCGCGAGTTTCGGCGCGACCGAGCGCCGGGCACGGTGCCTGCCGAGCTGCTGACGGGGGAGGGCGACTTCCAGTCGCTCCCACAGCGGCACGGCATGGACGGCGCCTACGCGGCGCGCTGCGTGCGGGTGCGGTGATGCAATTCCGGCGCCATCTGCCGCCGATCCACGAGTGGCGACTGCCGGGGCTCGATGCGCGCGGCGCCAAGCGCTGGGGCGCGGCAGTCGCCGCGGCACTCGCCGCCGGATATCTGACGGCTTACCTGGTGATCTTTCCGGCGCCGATCCTGCACGGGCACCAGGTCGTGCCCCGGGTGCTCGGGCTGTCGCTGGCCGAAGCCTCGGCCGCGCTCCGCAAGGCCGGGCTGCAGGTCCAGGACGGCGGCTCCGAGCCGCATCCNACGGCGCCGCAGGGGACGGTGATCTGGCAGGATCCGCCGCCCGGTCTCTCCGCGCCGGCGGGGCTGCGGGTGACCCTGGTGGCGAGCGACGGCCCCCCCAAGATTCCGGTACCGGACGTGGCGGGGCTGGACGGCGCCCTGGCTCAGCGTCTGGTGGCGGCCGCGGGCCTCACGGTGAGTCAGGTCGAGTCGGTGCAGGCCGCGGCACCGCGGGGCATCGCGATGCTCACTCGCCCGCCGGCGACCACCGTGCTGGCGCCGGGCGCGCCCGTGAGCGTCGTGGTGAGCCGGGGGGCGCCAACCATTCCGGTGCCGGACCTCTTGGGGATGTCGCAGGCGGACGCGCGCACCCGGCTCGAACTGGAGGGACTGACGCTCGGCACGGTGACGCGACGGCGCACGGCCGACGCGAACCCGGGCACGGTCGTGGCCCAGCGGCCCGCGGCNGGGACGCTCGCCGCCGCCGCCACCGTGGTGGACATCGTCGTGGCCCGGAGCCCGCAATGAATAACGGCATCCGCATCGCGCCCAGCGTGCTCTCCGCCGACCTGACCCGGCTCGCCGAGCAAGTGGGCCAGGTCCTGGCGGGTGGTGCCGATTGGCTGCACGTGGACGTGATGGACGGCCGCTTCGTGCCGAACCTCACCTTCGGCGCCAACATGATCGAGGCGTTGCGCAAGCTCACCGATCGGCCGATCGATGTGCACCTCATGGTGGTCGAGCCGGAGCGGTACATCGATGCCTTTGCCGCCGCGGGCGCCTCGGTGTTCACACTGCACCCCGAAGCGACGCTGCACGTGCAACGCCAACTCGCCGCCGCACGCGACCGCGGGATGCTCGCCGGCCTGGCGCTCAATCCGGGCACGCCGCTCGCGCTGGCGGAGGAAGTCGTCGCTGACTTGGATCTGCTGCTCGTCATGACGGTGAACCCGGGGTTCGGCGGGCAGGGGTACCTCCCCGCCTCGAACGAGAAGATCCGGCGTGCTCGTGAGCTGCTCTCGGCGCACGGCTCGCGGGCGCTGCTGGAGGTGGACGGCGGCATCACACCGCAGACGATCGCCGCGGCGCACGCCGCGGGTGCCGACACGTTCGTGGCCGGAAACGCGGTCTTCACCAGCCCCGATCCCGCCCGCGAGGTACGGGAGCTGCGGCGTCAATGCCTGGTGACCGCGTGACGCCGCTGCGGCAGTGGTCCATCGCGATCAGCGCCGTCACGGCGCTGGGGTTCGGCACGGCGCTGGCGGTCAAAGTGTGGCCGCAGCTCGATCTGGTGGGCGCCGGGTCGCGCGCCCCCGGGTTCCACGCCGTGAACCTGCGTACGGCGCAGCCCGCGTCCCTCGCGAGCTACCGCGACAGGGTGATCCTGCTCAACGTGTGGGCCACCTGGTGCCCGCCGTGCCGCGTCGAGATGCCGTCCCTGGAGCGGCTGCAGCGAAAGCTCGGCGGCCCGGGCTTCGCGGTGGTCGCGGTGAGCATCGATGAGGGCGACTCGAGCGAAGTGATGAAGTTCGTGCAACAGCTGGGGTTGAGCTTCGACATCCTCCACGACAAGGGCGGGGCCATCCAGCGCATCTACCAGACCACGGGCGTGCCCGAAAGCTTCGTCATCGACCGAGACGGCGTCATCATCAAGAAGGTGATCGGCGCGGCGGAATGGGACGGGCCGGTGAACGAGCTCCTGATCCGGAAACTCATCGATGCCCGTTAACATCGGGCAGCTGTTCGTCCGCAACTGGCCGATCAAGCTCGCGGCGATGTTCTTCGCCGTCATGCTGTACGTCGCGGTCGCGGCGCAGCAGCCGCTGTCGCAGCGCTTCGCCCTGCGGCTCGCGGTCACCGTACCGCCGGGGCGCGCCGTGCGGCAGCAGCCCGCGGGGGTGACGGTCACCGTGACCGGCAAAGGCAGCGAGATCATGAAGCTGCGCTCGTTCCCACGCACCATTCGCAAGACGATCTCCGACACCTTCTCCGGATCGGTGTGGAGCATCCATCTGCAGGCGTCCGACGTGGACATCCCCAAGGGCACCGACGTGCAGGTCGTGGAGATCACCCCGCGCGACGTCGACGTGGTGCTCGACCCCGTCGGGAAGAAGGACGTCAGGATCGTACCCCTGGTGCGCGTCGAGGCCGAGTCGGGCTACGTGCTGCGGGGCCTGTCGATCGTGCCGAGCGTGGCGCGCGTCGTGGGGCCGGAGAAGAGCCTCGCCGCCGTCGACTCCATCACGACGCTGCCCACCGTCATCTCGAGCGTGAACGGCCCGTTCTTCCGGACCGTCCCGCTCGACACCACGCCGCTCGGCGTGGTACGGGTCGCGCCCAAGGAGGTTCGGGTCGCGGGTGAGGTGGCGGCGATCGTCGAGCGCTCGATCGGCGCCGTGCCGATCACGACGGCGGCGTCCGGCTTCGCCGGGTTCCTGCTCACGCCCGAACGGGTGAGCGTGTGGGTCCGCGGCCCCGAGTCGAAGGTCAGCACGCTCACGAAGGACAGCGTGCGCGTGATCGCGCATCTGGTCGGCAAAGCGGGACCGGGCGGCTACGCCCGTCTCAGCGTCACCGCGCCGCCCGGGATCCGGGCGCGCGCCGTGCCCGACTCCGTCGGGCTGCGGCGCAAGACGGGCCGTGGCTGACGTCGTCCTGGGGATCGAGACGTCGTGCGACGAGACCTCGGCCGCCGTGCTGGTAGCCGAGCGGGCGGGGCGCCCGCCCGAGCTCGCGAGCCTGGTGATTCTGTCGCAGGACATCCACAAGGTGTTCGGCGGCGTGGTCCCCGAGTTGGCGAGCCGGGCACACCTCGCGGCGCTCCCCGCGGTGGTGGAGCGCGCCCTCGTGGAGGCGGGCATCGGGTGGAGCGCGCTGGACGCGGTCGCCGTGACCCAGGGACCGGGGCTCGTGGGTGCGCTGCTGGTCGGCGTGGTGTACGCCAAGGCGCTCGCCTACGCCGGCGATCGCGCCGTGATCGGGGTGCACCACATGGAGGGACACCTGTTCGCGCCGGCCCTCGAGGATCCCGAGCTCGCGCCCCCGTTCGTCGCCTTGCTCGTCTCGGGCGGTCATACCCTGCTGCTCGACGTTCTCGCGTGGGGCCGCTACCGCCTGCTCGGCGCAACCCGCGACGACGCCGCCGGCGAAGCCTTCGACAAGGTCGCGACGCTGCTCGGGCTCGGCTATCCCGGCGGGCCAGCGATCGAGCGGCTGGCCCCAGAAGGTGACCCGGCGCGCTTCAGCTTGCCCCGCCCGATGCTGGACGACGGATTCGAGTTCTCCTTCTCGGGTCTGAAGACCGCGGTGCTGCACGTGGTGCGCGCGAGCGACGACCTGAGCCGCGACCGGCCGCACATCGCCCGTGCGTTCCAGGACGCCGTGCTCGACGTGCTGGTGACGAAGCTCGAGCGCGCGGTGCGCGCCACCGGTCGCTCCACGGTCGTGCTGGGCGGCGGTGTCGCCTGCAGCCGCGCCCTCACGGCCCGCGCCGCCGAGCGACTCACCGGCCTGGCGCGCGTCGCCGTCGCGAGCCCCCGGCTGAACGCGGATAACGCCGCCATGATTGCGCGCGCCGGCTGGCATCGTCTCGGCAGGGGCGAGCGCAGCGACTGGACCCTCGACGCCCGCGCCGACCTGCCGTTCCCCGGTCTCGAGCCGGCGGCCATGCCGCGCGGCGTCCCACACCCATGAACGTTTACCCGCTCGTCGTCCACCTGCCCTTCTGCCTCGGGATTCCCGGGAAGTTCTGCATTGAGGAGCTCACCGGCTACGGCCTGATGATGATGGTCGCGTTCCTGATGGCGGGCTGGGTNATCCAAGTCGACCTGCGGCGGCGGCACATGAATGAGGACTACGCCGCGGACATCGTGTTCGGAGCCGTGATCGGCGGCATCGTCGGAGCCAAGATCTGGTACGTGCTGCTCACGGGCGCTTGGGACGCCCTGTTCGGCCGGGGCGGCTTCGTCTGGTACGGCGGGTTCCTGGGCGGCGTCGCCGGGGTGCTCCTGAACGGCTGGCGGAGACGCATCC
>JGI25385J37094_10000024_pt1 | contig 23213 bp, 19 predicted proteins | sample GraSoi013_1_40cm_FD_37094 | JGI IMG/M metagenome (IMG submission 37094) | reverse complement strand
GTACGGTTACAGGCTCTACCAGGGCGGAGCGGTCCCAGGCTCCAAGATCCGGGTGGTAAGAATCCAAGGCTGGGATGCAGAAGCTTGTGGAGGAACACACTGCAAGAGAACCGGGGAACTAGGAGTCTTCAAGATCGAGAAGATAAACAAGTTGCAGGACGGCGTCGAGCGAATCATCTTCTCAGCTGGAGAGCCCGCGCTGAAACGGATCAACCAGCAGAGCGAAGTAGTTGCAAAGGCTAGTGAGCTCTTGAAAACAACGCCCGACAAGCTTCCAGATTCCATCAAGGCAATAGTTGCCCAGAGAGACTCTCTGGAGAGAGAACTCGAAAAGGTTCACGCGAAGACCATGGAAGCACATGTCAAACAGCTTGGCAAGAAAGCGATAAGTCTCGGACCGGTCAGGCTCGTGCTAGAAAAGACCGCGAAAAGAAAAGGCATCGACCCGGTCCAGATTGCCAATCGGCTCAAAGAAACCAATCCCAACACCGTCGTGGTGATATTCGAAGTGTCAGACCGCGTTCAGGTAATAGCTGCGGCTGGCGACGGGGCCGTTAAGGTGGGCGTCAACGCAGGACAAATTGTCTCGGAAGCCTCGAAAGTCTTGGGTGGGGGCGGAGGAGGCAGACCCTTCTTCGCGACGGGGGGCGGATCTTCCAAGGACAGGGTGGATGAGGCGTTGAAGGTCGCGGCCCAAACCGTCTCAAAACAGCTGAAAATAGCTGTCTCAACGGAGGGAATCAGCAATAGCGGCCAAGCTTGACTGGCGCGCACTTGAAAGGAAATGGCAGAAGAAGTGGAACTGGCGTAAGATCCACGAGACGGACCCTGACCCTCGCAAGCCCAAGTATTACGTGACTGCAGCTTATCCCTATCCGAACTCTCCCCAGCATATCGGTCACGCGAGAACCTACACCATTGCAGATGTCAACGCCCGATATCACCGCATGAAAGGGTACAACACTCTCTTCCCGATGGGCTTCCACTACACAGGCTCTCCGCTCTTCGCCATGGCCAAGCGTCTTCGCGAAGGCGATCCCGAGATCATAGAGACCTTCACCAAGATCTATCGGATCCCACTGTCAACGCAGGAGAAGTTGAAAGATCCGAAGTCGATGGCCTCCCACTTTCGTGACGATATCAAGAAGGGAATGACAGAGATCGGATTCTCAATCGACTGGCGGCGAGAGTTCACGACCATCGACCCGCTCTATAGCAGATACATCGAATGGCACTTTCGGACCCTGAACCAGAGGGGTTTGATCACTAGAGGGACGCATCCGGTCGCTTGGTGTCCTAACGACAAGAGCCCTGTGGGGGTAGTGGATACTCAGGGGGATGTGGAGCCCGAGATTGGAGAATCCTTCTTGGTCAAGTTCGAGAAAGATGGACTGTTCTATCCTACCTCAACTCTGAGGCCTGAGACCGTGTTCGGGGTGACAAATCTCTGGGTCAACCCGGAAGTGACCTATGTCCGAGCGAAGGTAGACGGGGAGTCTTGGATCGTCAGTCGGGAGACCGTGGAGAAGCTTCAGCACCAGAACCACAAGGTCGCTGTAGAACGCGAGATCCCGGCAGGCGAGGTGCTGTGGAAGACTGTCCGGAACCCGGTCACAAATAGCGAGATCCCGGTCTTCCCAGGAAGCTTCGTGGAACCGGATAATGGTACTGGTGTTGTCATGTCCGTTCCAGGACACGCTCCGTACGACTATCAAGCCCTGATCGATCTCAAGGAGAAGTTGGCTGACTCTGCAGAGGCTGGACAGTTTCTGCAGACAACCAATCCAATATCGATCATTCGATTAGAGGGATTCTCCGATCTTCCGGCCAAGGATCTGATCCAAAAGTTCGCGGTCAAAGACCAGAACGATCCTCATCTCGAACATGCGACTCAGGAATTGTACTCGAAAGAGTTCCATGACGGGGTGATGAAGGAAAACACCGGCAGCTACTCCGGAATGCCGGTNGCGAAAGCGAGGGAGGCGATCATCCAAGAACTGACGAGACAGGGAAAGATTGAGACTCTGCTCGAACTAAAAAACGCGAAAGTAGTCTGCCGGTGCGGAACCAAATGCCTAGTCCACATTCTAGAGAACCAGTGGTTCATCAACTACGGCGATCCTGACTGGAAGACGCAGGCCCACAAATGCCTTGACCAGATGGTCATTCTACCAGAGGAGATTCGGGCGGAGTTCAACTATACACTCGACTGGTTGCGGGAGAGAGCTTGCGCGCGTACAGTGGGGCTNGGGACGAAGCTTCCGTGGGACCCGAGCTGGATTATCGAGGCGCTGTCCGATTCGGTCGTCTATATGGCCTACTACATCCTATCCAAGTACTTCACCAAGAACTGGGTTGTCTTCAAGAAGTTCGAAAAGAACACGTCGAAATTACCTGACGCCTTCTTCAACTTCACACTGCTCGGAGAAGGAGACGCTGACAAGGTTGCAAAAGAGACCGGGATCCCCAAGAGAATACTGAGTGCTATCCGGATGGAGTTCGAGTACTTCTATCCAGTTGACATGCGTCACTCTGCTAGAGAGCTGGTCTCGAACCATCTATCCTTCTACATCTTCCACCACTCAACTCTCTTTCCTGAGAGACAGTGGCCGAAAGGAATCGTGGCGAACGGCTTCGTCTTGATGGAGGGTGCGAAGATGTCGAAGTCTCTCCAGAACATCATTCCTCTCCGCCAGGGAATCGCCAGGTTCGGAGCTGATCCTGTTAGGGTTGGAGTATTGGCGACGGCTGAACTGGGCCAGGACACGGACTTCAGCGAAGGGCTGGCGGCATCGATTCAAGAACGACTGGCCACTTTGATCGCGCAGGCTAGAAAGCTGGGCTCGAAGAAGACAGCTGGGAAGTCGAACCCTTCCGCGCTCGACAGGTGGATGATCAGCCGTTTGAGCAACGCAGTCAGGACTGCTACAAGTGCGCTGGATAGGTTGAGGGTTAGGGAAGCGATCAATATCATTCTCTACCAGCTTGACAACGATGTTGGTTGGTACAATCGAAGACTGGGGCCGAAGAAATCGAAGTCGGACAGTCGCAATCGCGTCCTCCGAAGAGTGCTGGAGACGAGAACAAGAATGATGGCTCCACTCGCGCCGCATACTGCTGAGGAAATCTGGACTCGCCTCGGTAACAGGGGGTTCGTCGTTCAGAGCAAGTGGCCAATAGAAACCGAGAATGAGAGAGATTCTAGCGCAGAAAGCGCGGAGACACTTATTCGACAGGTCCTGCATGATTCAAGTGAAATTGTGAAGGCGACGGGTATGACTCCGAAGCGCATCGCGTACTATACGGCCGCGGATTGGAAATGGCAAGTCTATCTGAAAGCGCTGAAGGCTGCGGAGGAGAAGATGAGACAGGGGGATTTCATCAAGGAGGTTATGGGAGATCCTCTTCTCCGATCGTTGGGAAAGGCTGCTGCGGACTATGCGGGCAAAGCGCTTCACCAGGCAAACCATATGCCTGATGAGATGAGAAAGTCACGCCTCCAAGATGGGGTCACAGCCGAGAAAACTATCTTTGCCGATGCCGCTGACTTCTATGCTCGAGAATTGAGGTGCGCGATCAATGTCTGGCAGGAAGGAGCCTCGGGGATAAGCGATCCTAAAGGACGGGCTAGAATGGCGGAGCCGTATAGACCAGCGATCTTTCTGGAATAGTCCGGGCTAGAGGACTCTGACCCCGATGTGGCAGGCGGGGCAAAACTGGTAGATGCTGTAGATCTCGGAGGAGTCCTTTCCCTCTTCGATATCATGGACCATGATCGCTATCATCTCTTCCATGCAGGGAGAGTGATGCGAGTCTTCCATCGGTGTTACTTCGACTTTTGCTCCCTCTGGCATGTTCTTCTCAAGCATGACAACTAGGTCCTCCGATCGTTTCAGGGGGAACTCGTCGAAGGGGATGTGGGGAAAGCCGTTGAGTAGCTGAGGGCTCTTCCTGGTCGTCTTTTTCAATCCATATCCCGATAATCCGTCTCTTCTTTAAGGAATCGAATTGTAGCCTTGGAAAGACCCGGCTTAAGCCTTGAGTAACTCACTACGCAATTCTGGAGAGTTGGGAAAGTCTCACTCTTGCGTCACAAGGTGCTCCGTGCAAGACCCCCCTCCCCCAGGAAACGATTTCCTGTCTGGCAGGGTTTCCGGGCGAGTCTTGCGGTTCAGGGCGCAATCCAGGCTTGGATGGGGAGTCGATTCATGGGATTTTAAGGGGTCGTCCCCGAACGGTTAGAGGGAAATCTAGAAAGCCCCCTCACATTTTCAAGATCAGGGCTGATAATGGGCGATTCTAGGGCGGTTCAGTCGTCCTGTCCGAATCGACGCTTGAACTTGCGGATTGGATGCTGTTTTTCGATGGCGAACCAGCCTCCACCGCAGTGGTTGGGACAAGTATTCTCGTCAAGCTGCAACATCTCTCCCTCGGAATAGTTGAGCTGCCTTCTCCTCTCCTCAAAGCTCCGCTCAAACTTAACCTCGCATTTCACGCAGCGAAGCTCCAAGACCACCCTTACCATCCCAGGGACCCTATCTTCATCCCGAGCCAAAGTCAAGGGTAATTAAACCAGAAACCCGCCCAACACTAAAGCGACGCCACCGTGCTTCTAGAACCTCCCGAGAAACGGTTACAACTAGATTCAGAACTAGAGAGCCGTCTCCGCGAGATTTACGGCCCGCGAACCGATANAGTTCTCTCTGCGATGATCGCGATGCCCTCAAGATACTATCTCCGGATAAACACGTTGAAAGCCGAACGGGACGCGATCATCAGATCTATGAAAGCGAGTGATTTGCGTGCCGAAGCTCACACGCAGCTCAAGGATGCCGCATTCCTTCNTCCCCGGGCATCCGAGATAGGTACGGATGGCGTCATNGTGGAAGCGAACAGGTTTGCAGCAGAGGCTGTTCAGCTAGGTGCACATCTCTACGCTCCCGGCGTAAGGCGATGCCATGGACTGCGACCAGGAATGAACACAACAGTAGTCGACGGAAACGGAACGCCGATAGGCTCCGGAGTCTCACACCAAAGCGAGACAAGCATCCTGACGTACCGACAGGGAGTAGCCGTGGAGATCAAGAACAGCAGAGCGGGCCTGCCGAGTATAATGGAGACTCCGTGGTACTCCAATGGACAAATCCATCTTCAGTCATTACCTGCCATTCTGACCAGCCACATTCTGGATCCTAAACCAGGAGAGACTATTGTCGATCTCAACTGCGCGCCCGGCGGCAAGACAAGCCACATCAGCCAGTTAACACGAAATCAGGCTCGGATAATCGGTTTCGACCGCAACACACGAAAGATCGAGAAGGCCAAGGAACTCATGGAGAGGATGGGTTGCACAAACTACCAGCTGATATCACATGACTCTCGATACGTTCATCGAGACTTCAACATCAAAGCCGATAGGGTATTAGTGGATCCACCCTGCACCGCTCTAGGGATTGTCCCGAAACTCGCCGTCGATACTACCGCACAGAATGTCGAGAACTCAGCGGACTATCAAAAACAGTTTCTGGCCGCGGCTTCTGACATCACCAAGAAGCAAGGAACAATCGTGTACAGCGTCTGCACGATTTCTAGAGAGGAATGCGAAGATGTCGCAGGGTTTGCGGAGAAGGAACTAGGGTTGACCTTGGAAGAACAGGTCCCGATACTTGGTGAACACGGATTTGATCCCGGGCATCTTACTCAGAGATTCAGTCCTGATACCCACGAGACCGGCTATTTCATCGCCCGGTTCATCAAGAACTGAGACGAGGACCCGTGGAACAACTTCATGGTTTCCAAGACAGATTAGGTTCTGCAGTGTCCGCTGTTCGAGAGTCTGGTATCCGAGAAGCGGTTGTCCTCCATCACGATGAAGCAGACGGGCTAACGTCAGCGGCACTTACGAAGCTCGCANTGTCCAGTCTCGGGCTCAACACGAGGCTAATCTGTCTGGACAAGCTGTACCCCGAAGTTGTCAAAGAACTTGAGTCAGGTCATCCTCGTATCATAGCTTACGNCGATTTAGGCTCGGGCCACATTGANTGGCTGATCGAAGCAAACAGGTCTAAAGGACTAATCCTTGTTCTGGACCACCACGACACAATCTCCACGCAGGATCCATTGCTGCACAATCTCAACCCTGAACTCTATGGTTTTTCGGGCGAGAAGGACGCTTCCTCCGCCACAGTAGCCTACATGTTCTGCAAAACCGTCGATNCAGAACTGTCCAACTACGCCCACTTAGCAACAATAGGGTCTCTCGAACTTCCCGGCGAGATACAAGGACTCAACTCGATCGCGATGAAAGACGCCAAGGACCTTGGACTTGTTCGGGATTCTGGTAAGGGTGATCTAAAGGTCAAGGCTAAGGGCATGAATCTGAGCAGAACACGAGCCTCCAGACTTCTCAACGTTCTCGGCTCAGTTGGATACTACCGAAATGGCCCTGAGANAGGAATCGACGCATGCACAACCGGTTTCAACGACCAAACAATGAAGATGGCAAAGGAGTTCGAAGAAGAGCGAAAAGAGACCAATCGAAAAATGCTAATGACGATAAGGAATGATGGTCTATCGCAGAAGAAGAATGTCCAGTGGTTTCACGCGCACGACAATTACAAAGGTATGGGAGGAAAAGTTGTCGGGAGCTTCTGCTCGTACCTTCGCTACCAGCGAGGCATCAACCCCGTCAAGTACCTGATCGGAATGATGAACGTTCCACCGGACATTCCCGGCTGGGGAAAATTGCCCTCCTCAATGGTCAAGGTCTCAGGAAGAGCTCCTCAGATCCTAACGGGTCTCATTGAGAAGGGAAAGAAACCCTCGCTCTCAAAGATCCTTCCCGAGTCCTGCTCGAAAATTGGTGGTTTCGGAGACGGACACTCTGTCGCGGCTTCGGGAGTCTTTCCAGCGGGAAGGGAAGACGCGTTCCTTGATGAGATAGATCGAATGGCTGCCTAGGCGTCTCTGACTACGGTCTGGGCTTGTTCATGCATGAACTCTAGCAGATAGTATGGTCCTCCGACTCCCTTGCCAGTCGCTCCACTGCCCTTCCAACCCCCAAACGATTGGGACCCGGGCCAAGCACCTGTCGTTGCTCCACCTTTTCTGTTCGCGTATGTGACTCCGAAGTCGATGCTCCTGAAGAACTTGTCAACCTCGCTCTGGTCGTTGCTGAAGATCCCAGCCGTCAAGCCGAAATCCGTGTCGTTAGCCTTCTTCAATGNCTCATCCAGGCTCTTGACCTCGTCAACAACGACGAAGGGAAGAAAGAGTTCCTCCTTGAAGAGCCGATCATTGGAAGGCAAGCCCGCGACCACAGTTGGTTTGACATAGTAGCCCTTGGAGAGTTTCTTGTCTTCTGGTAGCCCGCCTCCGGCGACTATCTTGCCGCCNTCTTTCTTTGCGAGTTCGAGATAGCGCTGGTATTTCTTCACCATCTTCTCGTTGATCACCGGNCCAACAAAGGCATCTTTGTCTCTCGGATCCCCGACTTTGAGGTGGTCCACTTTCTCTTTGAGGATCTTGAGGAAGTCGTTCTTTATTCCTCTCTCTACGTAGACTCGTGATGTCGCGCTGCACTTCTGACCGCTATATCCGAAGGCTCCTCTGACGACCCCTTCCGCCGCCTTCTCCAGGTCAGCGTTTGAGGTGATGAGGGCAGGGTTCTTGCTGCCCATCTCAGCGATGAACGGCTTTGGATAGGGTTGCTTGTTCACAAAGTCACGGTAGAGCTTCATGCCGACGTCCTTCGAGCCCGTGAAGGCTATGCCAGCGACATCAAGGTTCGAGGTGACTTCGTCGCCGAAAGACTCGCCCGGGCCCGTCAGAAAGCTCAATGCCCCTGGTGGAACTCCAGCGTTGATGAGTGTCTCGTAGAGTTTGAGCCCTGAGAAGGGTGCGGCGCTTGTTGGATGAAACACAACTGTGTTACCGGTGATGAGGGCTGAGGCGATCATCCCCGCCGCAAGGGCGAGGGGGAAGTTGAACGGCGAAATGACAGCCCACACTCCGTAGGGTCGGAGAACGCTCTTCGATGTTTCCCCAGGCGCACCTGGGTGCATGGGCTTCACATACCCATCGTTCTGTTCCATTAGATCCGCGTAGTAGTCTAACATGTCTATCGCCTCGCTCGCTTCCGCGACAGCCTCGTACCTGTTCTTGCCAACCTCGTAAGTGATCAGTGCTGCGAGCTTGAACCGCTTGTCCTCCATGAGGTCTGCGGCTCTTCGGATGATTGCAACTCGTTCCTTCCACGGTTTCCTGCTCCATTCTTCGAAGGCGTCCTTGCCCGCTTCGATGGCTTTGCGAGCATACTTTGCGTTTCCTTTTTGGAAATATCCTAGGAGGATCTTGGTATCGAGNGGGCTTCTGACATCGAATTCTCCCTCGCTCGCTGGAACTTTTCGGCCGTTGATGTACATGGGATGATGTTTCCCAAATTCAGTCTCAACCTGTTTCAGTGCCGATTCGTATTTCGGATGAATGCTCGGATCGGCGAGCAGTGTNACGTAGGTAAGTTTTGTTTCCTGGCTCAAGACGTCTCTGGTGAATAGTCGATCGTAGGCTAAAGATAAGACTAGTCTTGCGAATGTCTCCTCGTCAAGGACCTACTAGAGAAGGAAAGGGTCTGAGCTCAGACAGGGACGGAACGTGAGGCTCTGCGATAGGTGATTGCCAGCAGGCCACCGACTATTCCTAGTACAGATCCGATTCCGGTGAGAGAGTTGCCGTCTGCAAAGAGTCCGACCACTGAAGAGATCACTATGATGGTTCCCCATGTCGGATACTGGTTGAACCGAAAACTCATCACAACAGCACTCACCAGTACGAGNATTCCAGAGAGGATCAATATCACCGCGGAGATGCNTGCGCTCGCTNTGGCGAGCCCGAAATTGGTTGACCGGACGCTGTTGCTCACGAAATNGTTGAACGCGGCTCCCGAAGCAGTGTATTTGATGATCCCGCTCGTGGAGGCTTTGGCNAGTCCCCCGATGAAGGTCAGTATTCCAGCGAGCAGCGAGATCGCGTATGCGGGAACTCGGTCCTGAGCGGACAATTCTCGATCCCTTTGATCTGGAGTCCGGAGTCAGCCGAGAAATAAGCGTTGCCTGGTTATCAGTGTGCTAAGCGGTTATTTTGGCTCTTAGTCTCTTGGACGCGCTGCGTACCGTTCGGGATCTCCTTGGAGATCCACCTGCGCCGCTCTTGCTTTCGTCTTTGGTCATCCAGTCAGGGACGATAACGGCTCTGATTAGTTCTTGCATGGTTATGCCTCGATCTTTAGCGATCTTTCGGAGTTCGGCGTAGACTTGAGGGTCGAGGGACTGCATGAACTTGGTCGGCATTTCTCTACGCTTCCAGTATACCGGCCGCATCCGTAGGATATAATTGCACGCTTTTGATTCGGATAAGATCCGTTTCCATCNTTCTATTCCACCATGGTCGAGGGACNGCTCACTGCTTTGCCACAGGCAATAGCTCGACTAGGGATCGTAGGGGGACTCCTTCGATACTCTCTTTCCCACTCTTGTTTGCTAGCACGACTACACCGACCGCCTTCGCCTTTACTCCCGTAAGGGTCTCGATGGCCGCTCTGATGGTCTCGCCCATGCGAAGGATCGTGTCGACTATCAGTACTTTCTTGCCTTCGACTCTTGCGAAGCTCGGGTTCACCGCGCCAGCCACCTTTTTCTCGCCGAGTCTCTGGGGTCTTACGGAGGCGATGGGTTTGTTCAATGATCTTGCGACGATGAGTCCAAGGGCCATTCCGCCGCTCTCTATTCCCGCGACAACTTCAGGTTCCTCCATCAGTCCGGCATCGATTGCGTCGCGGACCATGTCTGCCATTGCTCGGCCGACGAGGGTTAGGCGTCGAACGCTCGATCCGATCGGGTTCCAGTTAACGTAAACATCGTACGTCTCCTTTGTCTTGACTCCGTCCTTGCCGTGGAGCAGNAGCCAGACCACTGTGTCCGCTTGAACTTTCAGCTCGTCAGCTATTTCGTAAGTGGACATGCCCTTTTCTTTCAGCTCGCGTGCACTCTTCGCGAGCTCTTCCAGTGATCTCACGTCTAACTAACCTGTACTATCGAGCGTCNTTGAACCTAGTTATAACTTGTCAGATGTCCTATCGGGAATAGGGAAGGTTTCTCACCCTAACATTATAATTCGATCAAAGGGACCGAGAGAGTGGTCTCGCTTGAGAAAATTCCAGGTGGCAACCGAGGAAGAGATCAAGAACGCGGAAACAACAGATGTCTACTTCACACGCACAAAAGAGATTCTCGAGAAAGAAGGACTATCAGATCTTCATGTAACCGCCGAGATAACGACTGGCTCGTTTCCCCGGAACTGGGAATGGGGCATCCTCGCCGGTGTTGAGGAAGCAGCTCGCCTCTTGGAAGGCGTACCCATCGATGTTCATTCTTTTCCGGAAGGAACACTGTTTCATTCAAGTGACGTGGAAGGTGTAAGAGAGCCCGTAATGGTGGTCGAGGGCCGATACCTGGACTTCTGCCTCTACGAAACGCCGCTACTCGGATTGCTCTGCCAGGCATCCGGAATAACGACAATGGCGGCGCGTGTGAGGAAAGCGGCTGGCAAGAAAACTCTCCTCTCCTTCGGGATTCGCAGAGCCCATCCAGCTCTCGCACCCATGATCGACCGGTCGTGCTACGTCGGTGGCTTCGACGAGGTCTCCAGCATAGTTGGCGCACGGCTTCTCGGAAAAGATCCGGCGGGGACAATGCCTCACTCACTGATAATCGCGATGGGAGACCAGGTCAAGGCTTGGAAGAGCTTCAACAAGCACATGCCGAAAAAGGTGCCAAGAATCGCGCTCGTCGACACTTACTATGATGAGAAGACGGAATCTATCTTGGCCGCTGAAGCACTTGGCAAAGACCTCTATGGGGTCCGGCTGGACACCCCTAGCTCGAGACGTGGGAATTTTGCCGAGATTGTTCACGAAGTGAGATGGGAGCTTGACTCGAGAGGATACAATCACGTGAAGATCTTCGTCTCAGGCGGACTCAACGATGAAACGGTCGCTCAGTTATCTCACACGGGCGTTGACGGATTCGGGGTAGGGACCTCCGTGAGCAACGCCCCAAGCATCGACTTCGCCCTAGACATCGTAGAAGCTAACGGAAAACCCGTAGCAAAGAGGGGAAAGTTGGGCGGTAGGAAAATGGTCTGGAAATGCGACGACTGCCTGATAGAGAAGGTAACGGCCGCAACCGTGGCTGCGCCAAAGTGTCCGAACTGCGGAGGAACAATGAGGAAGATGCTTACAGCGCTCCTCTCGAAAGGGCGATTATCAAAGCCGCTTCCCTCTCCGGATCATATTCGGGAAATGGTGCTTGCCCAGCTCAAGAGACTGCACTCTTCTTGGCTAAGCGGACTCGAGGCCCACCGTCTNCAGTGAAAGGGGTGATGCTCATGTTCTGCTAGAGGCTGGAAGACAGTTGTGCTCTGCTCTTTACCCACCGTTGATCTAACTCCTGCAATCATGAGAGCGGTGTTCTTCAGCGGGCTCACTTGTCTTGCCCTAGCTGGAGTCGCATCCTTTGGCGCTTACGCGTATTACCTGAGATTGCATTGTTGNGGGGCTGGGGCAGCGCTAGCGGCGATCCACTCACGGTTCTCCTACCGCTCGGAATCGTGTTCCTAGTGGGTGCTCGGCTATTGCTTGTGAACCGCGGAAACCTCAAGAGCTCCCGAATTGATCATCGCACCTTCTTGCCCCTCGTACTTGTCGGGGCCGTTGTTACGCTAGGAACGGGTTTAGTCTTAGCGGGTGCGACCAACACACCTGGAGGTGTTTGGTGGAACGATTATGGGTTTCCACTTCCGTGGAAAGTAGACCTCTTTGTGAGCTGTCCACCTTGGTGCGGCCAATCAGGCGGGACGAGCTACAATTGGTTCTTCTTCGCAATAGACGCTGTTCTCTATGGCGCGATCGGCTATGGTCTGATAGCCGCCTACAAGAGATTCATCGCACAGCCGAAACCTGGGTCAACCCTGCTCTCATACCCTGAAAAGACATTGTGAAATACAGAGCTCAGTGCGCTCAGATTTCTGAGGAGCGATCCTTGGCCAGCGGTGGTGCACCTTTATTCCCAAGCTAGGGAGACCGAATGCCGACGTCCTCATGATCCAAGGCCATCTTCCAGTGCTGGACGATATTATTGCCGCAAGTAAGCGGATCGAAGGGGTAGCGACCAACACCCCCCTCGTGGAGTCGCCATCGCTCTCGAAGAGATTTGGTCGCAGGGTTTACCTGAAGCTCGAATGCTTTCAGCCAATACGCGTGTTCAAGATTAGAGGAGCCTACAACAAGATCTCTCAACTGTCAGCGAAGAAGATTGTCGCCGTTTCCTCCGGGAACCATGGAATGGCCGTAGCCTACAGTTCTCGACTCCTCGGAAAGAAATGCACCGTGATTTTGCCTGAGACAGCGGTCCAAGAGAAAGTAAACACAATCATCGAATACGGCGCTGAAGCGATCAAATATGGCAAATACACAACTGATCGTGATGCGAAAGCCAAGGAAATAGTAGCCAAGACCGGAGCGACACTCGTCCACCCATTCAACGACCCAGACATAATCGCCGGACAAGGAACCTGCGGGCTAGAGATCGCAAATCAACTGGAAGACTTGGATTCTGTAATCGTCCCAGTTGGCGGGGGAGGTCTCATCTCGGGCATATCGACTGNGATCAAATCGCTAAGGCCAGAAGCGAAAGTCTACGGGGTTGAACCGCAGGGCGCACCGAAACTCCAAGCAGCCTTGAAGGCTGGCAAGATTGTCACGTTCGATTCGCCGAAATCGATCGCGGACGGGCTTATCCCATCAGCAGTCGGAGAGCTGACCCTTGAAGCATGCAAGAAGCATGTCGACGGCGTCTACAACGTTTCGGACGACGAGATTCTCGCGGCAATGAAACTGTTGGTTCGTGACGCCCACATTTTTCCCCGAGCCGTCTGGAGCGGCACCAGCTGCTGTTCTACTCGCGAACAGGGATCTGGAGAAGCTTGGCGAGAAAGTTGTTCTAGTCATATCGGGCGGCAACGTGTCTTTGGATCTTCTTGCCAAGACGATTATGGGATGATGATTAGAATCTAGTATTCTTGCCTGTCAGTGGACAAGGTATTCCGCCGGGTTTACGATATTCTTTGGCTTGAGGCCTCGGAGGAAACGGATCACGTTTTCGACAGCGAACTTCGCTGGTTTTCCAGTTGCTAATCCTGATGGGCCTGACACGTGGGGGGTCCCGATGAAGTTTGACAATTCGAAGAACGGATTGACGGTCTTGAGAGACTCTTTTCCATCTCTGTACCACCATACATCAGTCGCGTATCGAAGTCCGGGTTCGTTTTCAGGTGCTCGTAGAGCGCAGCTTCGTCCACGAGTTCTCCGCGCGCTATGTTCACGAGTATCGCGTCTTTCTTCATCGTGGCAAGTTTGTCAGCGTCAATGATCCTGTTGGTGAACTTTGTCAATGGAAGCGAGATAATGACTGCATCGCCCTCCGCAAGGACCCTCGACAGTCCCTTGTCTCCTTGAAACGATCTCACGCCTTTCCTTCGAATTGGCTTTCTCGAAAACGCATAGATGTTTACCCTGAATCCCTTACCTATTCGTGCAACGGCGGACCCTATGCCGCCGTATCCAAGAATGCCGAGCGTCTTTTCCTCCAGAATGGTCACTTCTTTTCCGCCTAGGGTTCGTCTCAAAGTCCATTGATCAGTCTTGACTGCGTTGTGAAAGTCAACTATCCTCTTAGCGGCCGATAGCAACAAAGACCAGGCGTACTCGGCAACCTCGTCAGAATAGGCACCCGCGTTACTACAAACAACCACCTTCTTGTCGAGCTGGGCGAAGGGGATGTGGTTTACACCGGCGAGGATGTTCTGAATAAGTCGCAGATTGCTCATCCTCGACAAATTTTCAGGGGTCAGGAAGCTGGGCCAAAAAAACACGAGAAGGATGTCAATCGACGGTAAGAGTTGATTCAGCGCCGCCTCGTCAACGGCAGTCGAGCTGAAAACCCCTGCAAATTTGGAGAGAGCCTGAATGCTAGCCGGGTCAACGACATCAGTTGCAATCAACAAGTTAGGTTTTGGCAATCGTTTACTCATCCTTCGCTTGTCATTACTTCATTCTCAGTTGGGTTGACTGCGTCAGCGGGAGCTAGTTCAGCTTTAACCATGGTCGCCTGTTAACTCATCGTCGGGTGCCTGTCCGACTTATACGCAGGTTTTTGGCCTCTCTTCGTCGCGTTGGCAGTCAAGTCGGTCTGGCAATACTATATTCCAACACAAGACGTTCTAAGGTTGTTGGAGTTGTTCAGGAGGATGATGAACGACGCCATAAGGATCGCTCTGGCTTACGATGCAACTACCCTGAGAAGACTTTCCCTCCTCGCTTACAACGAGCTCGCCCGCTACGATTCTCCTAGCTACTACAAGCTCTGCGCTATATCTCGGGCCGCGGGAATACTTGCCGCTAGGAAGAAGTCTATCCGGAGAGGTTTCACCACTAGGACCCCGTATGCTTTCAGACAGCAGCTCGTCTCCTGCTACGGGTTCAAGATAGAGAACGGATACTTGCATATTCCGGTATCGAGAGGGAAACATTTCAGCATACCCTTGACAAGGCATACTCTCGAGATTGTCTCTCAGCCAGGGATCAAGGTACGATCTTTCACCCTTACCCGGAACAGGCTGAGCCTCTGCATCGCCCGCGACACTCCCATGATAGAATGCCGCTCCACGGTGGGTGTGGACCGTAATCTTCGGGATCTAACGGTTGGAAACGACCAACAGACCCATTACTATGACCTCTCGAAGTGTGTGAGAATCGCAAACACTACTGTGCGTATCGTCGCCTCTTTCGCACGGAACGATGATAGAATGAGAACAGGGATAGCTTCCATGTACGGAAAGCGGAGAACCTCTAGAACAGGTCACATACTCCACAATGCCACAAAGACGATTGTTGCGATAGCAGTCCAGCGGAAGACAGCAATAGTTCTTGAGAACATCGAGNGCATCCGATCCCTCTATCGTAAGGGTAACTGTCAGGGTAGAAGGTATCGTCGCAGAATGAACAGCTGGAGTTTTAGTGAAGCTCAACGGCAGATCGAGTACAAGGCGCGATGGGTAGGCCTCCCGATTATCCGTTTGTCTAGGCGTGAGACCAGAGGTTCCAGTGTGACTTGTCCGAGATGCGGGGAGAGACTCCAATCGGACAAGCGACTGAGACGTAAGCTCTGGTGTGGTAAGTGTCGAGTGGTAATGGACCGGGACATGGTTGCCGCGATCAACTTGTCTCGGCGGGGACGGGTGAGGTTCGCACGTTCCCGGCCTCCCATACCTCTAGAGGCGCAAGGCAGGGCANNTGAAGCNATGATGGGGAANCCGACGTCTACGGTAATCCCCGGAGTCGATGCCCCGAAGCTAACTCNNCCAACCAAGGGTTAGCAGAACCACCATAAGTGTTAGAGAATCATAGATTAAGCATGGTAGAACGTGTGACTTCGACCATGGAACAGACCCCGGCGCTGGCAATCCTTGAGGATCTNGTTCCCAATGGAATCAGATTTGGAGCAAGCTATCTCGTAGAGTTCGGTCCGGACTCTCCGTGGTACGAAACGTCGCTCACAATAGCTGCAAGCGGGTTGAGAAACGGAGCGCGTACAGAGTACCACACCTACATGCATCCGCCGCACGAGGTTCGAGAATCCCTATCCAGGCTTGGACTAGACGTGAAGGGGTTGGAGCGGAAGGATCATCTCAGAATACTGGATACTTACGATGTGATGACGGGGCTCGCACACCCCGAAACGCCTGAGGGGATGCGTTCGAAGGGGCGGGAGGCTTACGAACATCAGTCATTCGATCTCAATCACTGGAGCAACAAGGTCGTCAACATGATTCGCGAGGGAGTTGCAGAGGATGAGAAGCAGTGGTTGCACATTGATGACAACACTTCGGTGATGTGTCATTATACCGATGAGAAGTTGATGGTCGATATCTGGAGGACGAGGATCATTCCATACGCAAAGATGCGAGGCCTAGCAATGTTTCATTCAGTGATGATGGGAATCGCCTCTGATTCTTTCTACAAACAGTTCGAATCGCTTTGCGATGGCATCATCGAATTCCGAAGCAGCGACGAGGGAGGGCAAGTCGAGCACTTTGCAAGAGTAAGAACTCTGCGGGGAACGTCCAGTGACAACAGATGGCGACGGCTTCAACTCCACAATGATGGCTCGGTCACGATCGATCCCGGTGGTAAGCCCAGGGAGCTCGGTATCGGAGGCTGGCTTAAGGGTCCTAAGAAATCCCGATAGATGGGTCAAGATTTCGCTCTGGACGCCCAGAGAAACTTCCGTTGTAGAGTTTTGGGGTAGATGTCCTTCCAGTCGAATTCTGCCTTGTTCGACCAGCTCTTGTAGACTCTTGGATCGATATAGTTCCGAAGAGACGTGTTCAGATTGTAATCGCGAGTCCGTTTCTGGAGATCCACGTCGAGCCTCAGTTTTCGTATGCGTTCCTCCAGCCTCATTTTCTGCTTGTCCGTTTTGACCTCTTTTGTCTTTAGCTCGTCCAATCGTTGTTGTTTTTTGAGGAGTGTTCCTTCCCATGTCTTTGGTGGGGTACGTTTGTGATTGCATCTGATCGCTGCTTCAAGATTCGCGACACGAGCGTGATNCAATTTGACGAACGGTGATTCGCCAGGCTTGAACCCATTGTGCTTTCGCAGGTAGGTCTGAACTGTTTCAGTGGCGTGGTGCGTTCTGAAAACCTTCGCTGTCAGGCCTCTTACTGCCTTGTTTAGGAAACGATTCACATGCTGAGAAGTGATTCCATCAAAGACGAGGTCATCGGCTTTCTTTTCATGCGAGAATTCTTGAAGGTTCTTGCGAACGGGGCTATTCGTCCCGTCCACCTTCAGGGTTTTCTGCCAGCGAACGCTGTCTTTCCCTAGAAAGTCGAACTCAACCGTATGCGGGAGAAACCTGAGGTGCTCAACTCGTAGGGTCGAGGCGCCTACCGTGTCTGCCTCATCCTCCTCCTTCTCGTCGCCTACTCTCATCGCTAGATTGTCAATGAGATACGCAACGGTGGCGAGCTTGCGCATCTTCAAGTCCGGAGATAGAAGATTCTTGTCGATAAACTGTCGAACGTCCGGGAGACGTCGTTGCAGTTTCCGGGCTGCATCATATTTCAGCTTGTCCCGTTCTTGGCGCAGATCCGATATGTCACTTGGCCAGACGTATTTGCGGACATTACTGAGCTTGTCAACCCAGTAAGCGATCCAGATGGACTCGTGATCGTGAACAATCTCCTTCCAGTTGCCCGGAGGAGACTCGACATTCTCGGACAGGTTCAGAACGACATCTTCGGGATGGATTCTCGGCTTCCAACGCCCCCTCATCGGATGGCTACCTCTTCCCATGAAGAGGCTGGATGGTTCTACCATCCAGTTTGCGACCTCTGTCTTGACTCCATCAATCTCCGCATACCCGTACTTTTCCTTGAGCGAGAGGCGGAGTTGCTTTCGCTGAGCCGCCATTTTCTTCTTGTAATCAAGATCCTGTCTCCGCAGCTCTTCCTTTGCCTGATACTCGAAGACGTGGGTGAAGTCGATCTCGGGATACTTTGTGCTTGCAAAGTTTGGGGGAAGAAGCTTGAGAAAATCTGATAGAAAGTTTGTCTGGAAGACCGGGTCCTGAATGTAGGGCGTGGTCCGTTTTTTCCCCCACGCATAAGCTAGCTCCTCGGCTTCGGAAGAGAGTTGGACTACCGTGCCATGGATCCGGATAGAGAGTCTTCTAGGCTCGTACGGCGGCGGAAATGCCACGCCGTTGTGCCTCAGCTCTTTCCATGCCATGACAAGTTCCTCCGGTACGGTTCACTCTTTACCAGTATGAATAGCTCGGGTCCGTTGTTCCATCCTTGCCAGCTCTGCAAAGTTGTAGATGAGTATTTTTCTTAAAAGCTCTGTCAGAAATCACAAAAGACCGGGATAGACTAAAGAAGGCCAGAAGGATGTGGTCTAGGCCAGATTGAGCCGGCCAAAGGGCGCACCACTGCTGGGGCCAGTAGGCTTCCTCTTTGCCGCCGTAGGGTTCACCATAGCCACTGTCGTGGCAAGATTGTTCGTCGCGGTTGAGGCGAGATGCACTCAGGCCTGTCCCGTTATCAAGGTTCAGGGATTTCATATTCACCATCTCTACTATGGAGTGATACTGCTTCTAGCCTCGTCAACAATCATGGTCTTTGCAACAGATGTCCGCACCCGATGGGACGGTGCCCTGGTTGTTGGAGTGGGCCTCGGTCTAATCGCGGATGAAGTTGGTTTATTGGTTCTCCGTGTCCCCTACTGGGCCGTCGCTTCCNTAGCGACGATAGCCGTATGCGGACTAACATTGTACCTTGCGACTGCATACAAACTCTGGACAGTTGGACGACGGGACTTCGGATTGCTGGATCGCTACCAGACCTTGAGCATTTTCGCCGTTGTACTAGCTATGTTGGGTTTCCTGTACTTTGGAAGGCCTCTGAGGGCGATGTACGTGAATGCTGCGCTGGTTGCATGGGTCTCCGCCTCTATTCTCCTACTGACCTTCGGTAGGAAACATATCCAAGAGATCAGGCGCACACCCTTAAACCCCCTACCGCCCTCTCCCTAACTTAGTAGGCGCAAGGGCAAACTGCAGGTCTCCAAGCCACTCGGTATTGAGGCAAGAGAATATCANACNTCTATTGCAGAGTCAGCCGCCAAGGCAAACACACTCGTGGTTCTACCAACTGGGCTAGGCAAGACCATAGTCGCTCTGCTGGTAGCGGTCAAGCGCCTTTCGCAATATCAAGACGACAAGGTCGTCATCCTTGCCCCNACAAAACCGCTGGTTCTCCAGCATGCCGAGTTTTTCAGAGAACACTTTCCCGACAAGAGTGTTAGATCATCAGTCCTGACGGGACAAACCCCTCCAGCTACGAGAGTCAATGATTTCGATGGATCTCAGTTGATTTTTGCCACTCCTGAAGTGATTAGAAACGACGTCTCGAGCGAACGGTATACCCTAACCCCCGTCTGCTTGATCGTCTTTGACGAGGCTCATCGGTGCGTCCGAGACTATGCTTACTCTGAGGTCGCTGAGAACTACAAAAGACAGGCATCGAACCCTCTGATACTTGGGTTAACTGCGTCGCCGAGCGCTCGAAAAGAGCGAGTTCAAGAGATCTGCGACAAGCTCGCGATCACCAACGTTGAGATGCGAACCGAGGAGGACGAGGACGTTGTTCAGTATGTCAATGACGTGGCGATAAATTGGGAACGGGTCCCACTTCCCTCAGCTTACAAGGAGATTAGCAAGATTCTTCGAGCCGCGATGGAGGAGAGGACGGAGAAGCTCAGGGCAATGCACCAGTTGCCGTCCGGTGTTCGCGCAAACAAGCGGATGCTACTTGAGCTTGGAGAGAAGTTGCGAAAGAGTCTGAGGAGAGGAGGGTCCGGGGCTTTGTATGGGGCAGTCATCCTTCAGGCACAGGCGATGTCGTTGAGTCATGCAATCGACGTGCTCGAGACACAGGGTTTGCACAATCTAACAAGATACCTTGCAAAGCTAGAGACTGCAAGTAGCAAGTCCGGCAAGAGTCTCTCAAGAGATCCTAGGATTCTAGAGGCTAGGAAGCTGGCATTCTCGATGGAAGAGAGAGAGCACCCCAAGCAGAAGAGGCTTCGAGAGCTTGTCGAGGGGGAGATGAAGTTGAACAAGGATTCGAAAATCATAGTCTTCACCCAGTACAGAGATACTGTCGAGACACTTGTTGAGAGACTGAACAAGCTCCAGGGCGTCTCCGCCGTCCGCTTTGTAGGTCAGGCGACTCGGGACGCGGATGACGTTGGCCTAAGCCAGGGTGAGCAGATGGGTATCCTAGAGGATTTTCGACAAGGGCGCAGCAACTTGCTCGTGACAACTAGCATCGGTGAAGAGGGACTGCACGTTCCAGACGTTGACCATGTGATCTTCTATGAAGCCGTTCCATCCGAGATCCGCCTCATCCAGCGTAGAGGGCGTACTGGTAGGACGAGGCAGGGAAAAATGACAGTACTCATGTCAGAAGGAACGATCGACGAGGCATACTACTGGACAAGCCAGAAGAGAGAGCAACAGATGCACCGTTTCCTCCAGACCGTGAGGAAGAAAGGAGCGAAGCCTCCATCGAAGACGAAGAGTACCCTAGATGACTGGTCCAGTTCCCAAAAATAACTAGGACGACGTTAGCAAGATTGATTTCTACACCGAGTGATTCATCCAAGCTCTGGTTTGAGCGTCTCTATGCTCGTTTTGGTCTACCATTTTGGGCCGGAGTGCTCCTCGTAGGATTTCTTCCGCCTCTCATTCTGACTTCGTTAGGATACTACATCTATNGNGTAAAGACAGACTTTACNGGCGANATTTCCCTCGGCGTCCCGCTACTCCTAGCTAGCATCGTTTACATCTTGTTCTCGTCCAGTTACGCGCGTCGTCGCGTCGAAAATCTTGAGCGATACGCGTATCGATGGGAGCAGACAAATCACGCGTCCAAACCAACTATCTGACCGACTTCCGGCCTATCGTTGCTATGTGGGTCTTTCTCTTGTCGGCGGGCGTGTTGGTTCTGGAACCCATATTCAACTCAGGATACTCTTTGCTTCAAAACTTGCTGAGAGAACTTCTCTACAGCTGCACACGTTTACTCCAAGCAACCTTCTCTGGGTCTTCCTTTCATCTATGGTCGCGATCTACAAAATCGGAAGATTTCCTCTGCGTCTGAGAGTCTTCACTGATGATAGGACATTGGGCCTCAAGCCTTTTGCAAATACTTCTCTGCATCTGATAACGATCTACGTCATCGTGATATTGCTGACATTTCCAATTTTTCTCTACCCCAATTTCGCAGTCGAATTGAGCTTGACCATATTCCTTGTTCCAGGCATATTTTTCTTCCTAGTTCCACTCTTTGGCCTTCACAAAGAGATGCGGGAGGTAAGAAATGAGAAGTCTGCCCTGGTCGGACTTCGGCATAGCCGGGTCATGAGCGAGGTCGAGGCTGGGGGGGCGGCATTGGGTGAAGGACTTGTTAACGGACTCCTGGCGATTGATGCTATCAAACGGTAGATCCATCAGATGCACGATTGGCCATTTGACGCTGGTACGGTTGTGCGTCTGGCAGGGATTCTGGGTGCTCCTCTCGTCGCCACTGTCCTAGCAGCTTACCTGATACGTCTTTTCGGGGTCTAACCCCGTCGCTTGTTGTTAGGAATCCTAAGGAAAGCCACTAAATACCGATAGCGTAGTCGCATGCGGTAAGGCCCAAAGTTGATAGAGAAAAGAAGTCCCGGTTGGCTGCGCNTTCTTGAGATACTTGCTGGGGTTTTGGTTCTCGCGGTCGCATTTTTCGTATTGGCTGACTCAGCATTCGCCCTAACTGTCCTCGCATATACCCTCGGTATCGGACTCGTCATTGTAGGGCTCTCTCGAATTTTTGCCGGTGTCTACGGGAGATATTTTGCGCCGTGGTTCCGGGAGATAAACGCGGGTGGAGGCATAATCGCCTTTGTTCTCGGAATCATTGCAATAATCAATCCACAGTTCGTAATCGGCTTCCTGACTATTCTCGTTGCCTTTGCGCTACTCGTCGTCGGGATTGTGGAAATCGTAGCAGCAGGATTTGCAAAGCACCCACCGTTCTGGGTGCGAGGACTAATCGGAGTAGTAGGGGTTTTGACCGTCATTCTCTCCGTTTTCGTAATCCTCGACCCCTCCCTTGGCCAGCTCAGCCTGTCCGTCACAATAGCAATTGTTCTAGTCGCAGTTGGAGTACGAGACATCGCTCATGGAATGACCGGGCATGGGCCGGTCAAGATCGACCCCGGCGTCATAACCNAAATCTAGACCTGCTCCNACGCATAGAGCCCATGCTATGCTCTTATTCCAAGACTCGAAGCGTATTCCGCAACTATAGGTGCGGAATCCGGATCTTGGGGATTCTTGCTCCAGACAGAGTCAGGACTAGTCCCAAGAGGATGAAGAAAAGACCCGAGATCATGTACGCATTCGCCGAGATCGTTGCGCCGTTGTAGGCGACTTTCTCGTTGCTAATGTACAAGCTCTCAGCCACGATTCCAAGCAGGACAAATACTGCCCCTATGAGGACCATGAATTTCCTCATCTTACGACCACAATTGAGAATACAGCGAAACGCCTCTTAAGTCCTGTTTAACCGGAGGTTTGTCTCCCTAGGATATGCCTTCGAATACTCCTCATTCTCGAGCTAAGCAAAGTGCTTGCATTCAGGTATGGGATTGAATCGAATTCGAAGTGATAGAATTCTCTTGGAGACCGAGATTCCTTTAGGGACTCAGTCCCAATTCGCTTATTAATCGAATCCTCAACATTAACCTTGAAAGCGACAAGGCATTTGGCCCTCTCGCTCTCCCTGGGCGTTGCTTGCCCAGGTCAGCGTTTTGTGGATGCCTCGGTTACCGCGGCTTGTTTCCTTTCTTTTTCCCATTTTCGGTTTTGGATCAAGCCATCGGAGTAGAGGATTAAGCCGGCGAGAAACAGAATCACTGCAAAACCCCTGAGGACTCCCAGAATGAAAAATAGTGGAAAAGAAGCCAGCATGGAAAGCACTCCAATCTTTAGCTTCTGGGCAGGGCTACCGTTGGTAGCTGTTGGGACTGACAATACGCCCCAAGTAAACTCAGCGAATCGCCAAGTCCCACAGCTACCAACCTCTCGCGAAGCTAGTGACAATGTTACAAGTAAGAACACGAACTCCTAGTGGCGAGACTCCTGTTGCTGAATGATAGTCAGGATGCTTACGGTCATCAACTGTACGACTGTTTCAGGGGTAAGAAGGTCGTGGAAGTAGTAGAGAGGGACGACGGTTTCATCCACACCAGCGCGATATACCCCCGATACTACTTGGCCAAGTACGAGAACTGGCGGGTACATGAAAAGAAGGCTCTACGATATGCAGCGGGAAGGACGCTCGATGTTGGATGCGGAGGAGGTAGAATCTCTCTTTACTTTCAGAAGAGAGGCTTCGATGTCTTTGGAATCGATATTTCGCCTCTTGCGGTGAAAGTCTGCAAGCTGAGAGGCGTGAAGAATGCCCGGGTCGTGTCGATCACTGAGGTGAAC
>JGI25385J37094_10000017_pt1 | contig 26750 bp, 25 predicted proteins | sample GraSoi013_1_40cm_FD_37094 | JGI IMG/M metagenome (IMG submission 37094) | reverse complement strand
CAACAGTAGCATTACAAATGATTGTCCGAATCCGGGTCCCGACGTGTGCTCCGGAGACATCCCTCCATCGCAGACCACTGTGCAAGTTGCGCCTTTCACCGTTGCATCTGCTCCCGGCACTTACTTCTACTACTGCACGTATCATTCGCCACCCTTCATGATTGGGAAATTCGTTGTCCAAGGACCACCGACGCCTGACTTCACCATAGCTGCCAATCCGACAGCGATTGGATCGCTCAACACGAGAGTCTCAGGGACCTCCACCATCACCGTAGCACCCACCAACGGATTCTCGAGCACAGTAACGCTGTCAGCGTCTCCATCTTCTGGCCTTAACTCTAGCATTCTTCCGACTTCGATTCCGGGGGGCTCAGGCACGGCAACCCTCTCTGTTAATTCCACGAGAGAGGGTAGTTATTCAGTGACAGTGACCGGAACAGGTTCACCAGGTTCGCATTCGACCACCGTTATTGTTACAGTAACCATGCCAGACTTCAAGATCGCTCTAAACCCTTCCTCACTGACAGTTGCTCCAGGATCGTCCGGAACTGTCATGGTAACGTTGACCAGCCTTAGCGAGTTCTCTGGGACCGTCTCTTTAGCCTCCGCCCTCTCGTCCTTTGGACCGCAGGTAACGTTCAGCCCTACCTCTGTCTCGTTGTCTTCAAGCGGGTCCGCGTCCTCAACTCTTACTGTGTCGGCCGCGTCTTCCGGAGCCTATTCCACCGCTGTACCCAAAGGGAACTACAGCGTGAATGTCACGGGGACAAGCGGATCATTGGTTCACTCAGCTACCATTGCCTTGACTGTGGGATCTCCTTCAGGGGCGGGAACCCTATCAACCTCAGCGATCATAGGGGTGGGGATCGCCTCAGCTATCGCAATCGTCGCCGCGACAGTTTACTTCCTAGGGCGGAGGCCTAAGTCAAAGACAATCTCCCCAGCTCAAACTTTCGAAAATGAGCATAGATTCCCGCTGACAACGCTACTACCTCGACGATTGTGCCGATAAGAGAGACGCCTGGTCCTACTCTGGGAAATGCCAACAACTCTGCATTGCTCAAGGGTCCAAACGAAGCGGCCCCACAGGTTATTGCGAAAGGAATGAATCTTGACGGTCGCACGATTCCAAACAACCATTTCCCAACACTCAACATCCCTAGTCCCAATCCTACCGACAGGGCCATGTAGGATACGACGAAAGGGACGACCGCCCATGATCCAATCTGGACTGCTGACGCGACGAACGGGTTCAATTCCCAATTGCCCACTGACAAACCAAGCAGAGTAAGGTAGATGTCTGCAACGACCAGAACTATCGGGATAGTGAACATCCAGCCATCATTTCTAGAGAAGAGATTGCAGAGCTCTTGAAAATCTGTTGGAATAATCCAGAGTCCCACGACCAGACAAGCGATACCTGTGATGAGGACTAGGGTCAATCCCATTTGTGATAGATGTATTTGTGTCGGATTCAATACGCTGAACCAGCCGATGAGGGGACCCGACAGGACCCAGTATAGACCGGACCCGGCGAACAAGAGGCCAGTTCCTGGAGGGATCTTCAACCCTTCTTCCTATTGGTATTTCCGGGTCGGCCAAGTTGGCGTATACGTTGAGAAAGCTTGATCCTCGGGGTGTCAGGGGTCTTCTTGGGTTTGAAGAGTCGAAGTCCGACGGAGGACATGATAGAACTGATTAGGGTTGCGAGCCCTGCTACGGGGTAGAGGATCTGCGCTGCGACTCCTAGACCGGTGCCTTCTTGGGCGACGATGAAAGAGAATTCCCCACGGGGTAGCATCGAGAGGCCGACTAGGGTGGCTTCATCCTTTGCCCCCGACAGTCTGGCACCGGCCCAGCAGCCGAGGAATTTTCCGAGGATAGCCATTCCCAGGACTGCTATGATTGGTAGTGTGACTGTAAGGAGAGCTCCAATGTTGATGAGTGTTCCCATAGAGACAAAGAAGAGGACAATGAACAGGTCTTTGATCGGACCAACCTTCTCCTTCACAAAGTGAGCTTGGGGCCCCCGGATCATCAAGCCCATGAGAAACGCGCCAACCGCAGGCGAGAAACCTAGGTAGGAAGAGAGGAGGGCGAAGGCGAAGCCGAAGGAGAGGGCGAGCAGAAACGCGGTCTCCTTGTATTCTTGATCCGCTTTGCTGATCCTTTCTATTAGCCATGGCGCGATTCTCCAGCCGAAGAAGAAGATGATTCCCACGAGCAAAGCTCCTTTCAGTGAGAGGACGACAATTTCGATCGGGGGGACTTGGTTGCTGGCCGCGGCGAGACCCGGCAGCAATAGAAGCATGAATACGGTCGCGAAATCCTCGATTATTGAAGCGGTCACTACGGTGTGGGATTCTTTGGCCCGCAGGCTTTTGGTTTCGAGTAGAATCTTGCTCATTATCGCTGTACTCGTAGTAGCAACGACAGCTGCCGCGAAGANCGCTTCAATCTGAGTTAGGCCGACTGCAAGCCCGACTAGTGTAACCGTGATGAAAGTGACTGTGAGCTCGACGACTGCAAGTATGAAACTGTCCGGTCCAATCTTCCTGATCTCTAGTGGGTCCAGTTCGAGTCCGACGGTGAAGAGGAGGAGTATGATTCCGAGAGATGCGAGCAGGTTAATCGTGTTGAGGTTTTGGATAAGTCCGAGCCCGAAAGGTCCAATGATTATCCCAGCGATCAGCTGGCCTACGACAACGGGTTGCTTGATTTTTGAGAAGAGGTAGCTGAAACCCAGGGCTGCGAACACGGCCAGCCCGAGGTCAAATAGGAAGCTAAAGTCAGCAGAAGCAGTCAATTGGNTTTCCCGGAGACGATGTTGGTGTTTCTATTCTTTTCAGTTCCAGTTTAACAGTTTGACCCTTANGGTTTGGGCTCTGAGTTCCAGACCTGTCAACGAGGCTGGGAGTTACATGGCCTCTAAGTAAAAGCGGGTCGCTTTAGTCGAAGATAGTTCCTTGGACCCCACAATCCTGGTCGTCTCTATCATCGGTATAACATTGACGATGGGTCTCATCTACTATAGTCTCAGAACTCTGTTTCTTTTCAAGAGAAATGTTGCGGCTAGAGCCTGGGTCTACATCTGTCTCAGCGCAATATTCTCCAGCATGGGAGTTGTTGCGTTTCTCATCGAATCCTTGACTCCGATTGGACTCCTTCCGATTGGAGGTGTGTTAGAGACTGTGGGTGCGTCATTCCTCCTCCTCGGACTGAGGAAGAACTTCCTTTTCTGGGCCAGCAAAGATCACTTCGCCTAATCGATTCCCTTTTCCCGTTCCCTCTCTTTGGTAATAGAGCCGTTTTTCCTGATATGCTGGAAATTTCTATCAAAAGGTAGCTTCTCCGAATATAACTGCCGTAGACCTTTTTCTACGAGAAAGGTAGGTGACAATTATATTGCAGAGACATAGCTGAAACTAAACAGAAGCAAAGCTTGGAGGACTAAGGAGGTTGTCGGTCGTGGGAACGATTCTAGACGGAAAGAAAGGCCCCGAAACCTTCCCGCCCGAATCACTTGGACGACTCGAGTTGTCGGAAGTAATCGACCTCTACAAGTCGGTCGGTCGAAGAAATATCGACTATTTCGCGTGGATCCACGACGTCTACTCTTGGATTACTCTGCCCTGCGTGGCTTTCGACTGGAAGCGAGCTCTGAGTGAGGATAAGACCAAGCTGACGGTTTTTGATATTCTCGCAGATGACCTCGCCGATAATCGTACGACGAGAAGTTATTCTCTACTTCAAGACCTTGCGGATATCCCATGGCAGGAGAGTGCTCGAACTGCTGAAACAAGCGAGTACCTTGCTGTTGGAAGAAGGATATGGGAGGATTCCCTTTCTTCAGTATCTTGTTATCCAAGGTTCAAGGAGTTCGAGAGGGTCTTCTACTTTGACCTTCGCCAGGTCCTTTCCTCCATGATGTACAGCTCTCTCGCTAACACCGATGGTATTGAGAATCCGATCGAGACGAGCTTCTATTCTTCCTACGGATGCTTGGTAGAGGTGGCTATCGACATGGACCTAATGTGTTCACCAGCCTTCGACATGAAGGAACTTGGGCTTGTCAGAACGGTTGCATGTCTGGCTCAGAAAGTCGCCCACGTGGGCAACATGATGACCACCTATCCGAGTGAAGTCTTGGAGGGCGATGTGTCATCTCCAATAATCTCGCTCGCCTTGAGGAAAGGGCTCATCCGACACAACGAACTTGGTGATGCGTCAACAGTTCCTAAGCTCAGCAAACTGGAATGGGTCTTCAAGAGTCGGGCCCACTCTTACATTCGGAAGGTTGCTGATTGCGAGAAAGAAATTCGCAGCGTTAATCTCCGGGGATTTTCGGACTTCCTTACTGAGCTAATTGGCAAGTTCGAGGGCAGCAGGTCACTCCGCTAACCCGTCCCCCATAGAGGGAAGATCGTTCCTAGATCGGAATTGACTTTCAAGCTGATAGGGTAAGCTTCTTTCTGACCTCGGGGATGCGAGTACCCTGACTCGATATTAGTTCGAGATCGAAGAGATTCTCAAACATCGAGACGGTCTTCACGTCGTGTGCTGGGTAGTTTAGCAGAAAGACGCCTGTGATCCTATTTGAGACCATTAGCTCAAGGGCTTGGCGAACGAATGAATGCGCTCTTTCGGTTCCAAGGGTAAAGATTTGATGCGAAATATTATCGAAAATCATGGTGAAGGGGGTTGCGGCATAGGCTTCGATAGTCTTGTTCATCGAGTCCAGAATGAGAGAGCTGTCGAATGCTGGTATGAGGACCACGTTCTCGCTTTCCTCCTTTGGATAAGACACTCTCGATGTTAGGACGAACATCTTCAACCCCGGCTCATCTTCCATGGTTGAATGAATTGGGCTGTCCTTTCTGGTGAATAGAATTACTCGCTCGAAATTGGAAGTGGCTTCCGTGGCAAGCGATTTGAGTATTTTTTCATAGCCGGAGAGTGGGTCGTATTCTAGTAGGATTTTTCGTCCGGCGATTTCGTCATGGGACAGTCCAACTGTGCGAGAGAAGACGTCGCTCGACTCGGTTAGGTCAATGACAGGGACCTTCGATTTCAAAAGACTAAGGGTTGCCTGTTCATTCTCGAAAGCACGGTCCGCAAAAGTCATCATCACTTGAACATAATGGTCTGGAGTGGCCCACCTGGAGTCCGCGATGTGGCTAACGAACTTCTGGAGCGGACGCTTGATTCTATCACCATAATCTATCACTATCCGCAGCCCATTCTTGCTCAAAGCTCTCGTCTCATTGGCTAGTTCTTGGCATTGCCCGATTGCTGCTTCTTCATCGAGAAGGTTTTCGCCTTGGTAGAGACTTTCAAGAGATGGTAATCGGAGGTTTCCCTTAGTCAGGTTGTGTTTCACGTCCACTCCGTTTCTTGATAGCTCATCCCGGGCTGCCCCCTCGTCATTGGAGTGAAAATAGAGCACTCGGTTTTGCTGGTTGACCCCCTCATTAACAAATCGAGCAATTGGGGTCATTTTCGCCTCATCTTTTTCATAGATTAGAACAATTTGGTCACCTCGCATCACGCCTGGATTTGGACCTAAGGAGGGAACAAGTCCGAGGAATGCTCGCAGGAAAGTTGGTCTCTTGAATGCTGTCACTGAGAGGAGCAGAAGAATAACGCAGGCAAAATGCACCACTCCTAACAGGCTGTATCCGAAACTCGCAGTGGCATATCCAAACAGCAACAATACTGAGATCGCTGCGAAACATCTAGCGATTACCCTCAGAGCACCTCTAACCTCTCGGTCCCTCAGTTGAGATCTTAGTCGAGATAGGACAATGAACGAGTAGAGAGTGAAGGCTGAGATCACGACCGCGGCGACGGTCAGGAGGAAAGAACCCAGGCCGACCACTTGATAGTATGTATTGTCAAGTACGTAGAATGCTTGACGGTTTGGCCTCGGGTCTATAGATGGCGCATCTACAATGGTCAGTATGACCAACAACACCATGGGAACAAGATAGAGAAGGAAAGCAAGGTGTATTGGTTTTCGAGGATTGGCAAGTGCCGAACGAAGAGAGAATTTCTCGGGATAGAAGTACAGCTTGGTTACCAGTAACCCCCATAATGTGGCAATGATGGCGGCAGCGGCCGCGAAGNCTTGAGTGGTAAGTCTGATCAGATCTTGGTTGGGGAAGAATATCAAAACTAATTGTGAGACTGGAAACGCGTTGAAGAAAGCGTAGATAGTTAGGAAGTAGGTCTTGTAGGGTCGAAAATAAGAGAGAGGCTCTTTGATGATAACCAGAATCATCAAAGCGTCTACTATGATTGTTCCGATGTTTAGGGTCGCGGCTACGTAAGGTTCCGTTTTTTTCCAGCCCTCTAGGCTTGACCTACGCCAGCATGTACGCTGGCTCAACACCCTCCTATTGCAGAAGGCTATGCGAAGGCCATGCTAGGTTTAGACTCGTGTTACCAGAGAAGAACTGGCGCAGTGACTGTTACGCGACTTCAGGCAGGCCAAGAGACTTGGCCGCAGCCTTGAGATCTCTCATCCTGCTTCGTATAGTAACCTCGGAGACACCCGCNGCTTTTGCGAGGTCTCTCTGCATAACCATCGAGCCCCTTATTCTGGCCGCAAGGTCGAGTGCGGCAGCTGCTAAACCATCCGGGTCCTTTCCGACATTAACCCTCAATCGAATAGCTTCTCGCAAAATCTTCCCTGCCAGCATCTCTGTTTGGGAGTCTGCTCCCGCTCGAGACGCTATTTTCGAAACCCGCTTCAATGGGTCTTCAATAGCCATGGTCACGTCGAGAGACCGGACAAGGGCTCTGTAGTAGTGGGCTAGGAGTTTCCTGCTCATCCCGGATGCCTTCGCGATCTCGCTCAAAGAGCGAGGCACATCAGTCAATCGACAGGCTGCGTAGGTGGAAGCCGCGACCATTCCGTTTATCGGTCGGCCTCTGACAAGACCCTTGTTGAGCGCTCTCCTATACATGAGCGCCGCTCGCTCGGTGACGACCTCTGGCAGGTTCAGTCGTCCAGCGAGTCCGCGGAGCTGGCTCATCGCCCGGGACAGATTTCTAGCAGTTGAGGATCCAGCGGATGCGCGGAGTTGGGTCCTTCGCAATCGCCATAATTGCAACCTCTCGTCGGCGCTAAGCGACCTGTTGGATGCTTGAGCCCTGGAGATTATCGTGGAGAGGTTCTTGTCAAACGCCGAGAATCTTCCAGGGGGGCCTGATTGGCTCTCGAGGAGTCCCTCCTCGGTTCGTCTGGGAACCGGGGGCGCATATTGTTCAGCAGGGTCGGATAGAACGAAGCCGCAGTTGGTACAAATGACCTCACCTGTCTCAGCATCTCGAACTAAGCTTGGGCTGCCACAGTTGGGGCAAACATAGTGTCCGACCTCATCTCGGGGTCGTGTCTTCCTCCGGCTCATCACCGAGCCCCCCATTGGATATGTGGTCTGCGGGGTCCGCGCTGGGTTAAGCTGGTTATCCTTTTCCGGTGAGACCGTGGAAGTGCCTGCCAATTGTACTCATATAGGTGTNGGGGGCCACAAATGAAGCTTGTTACTCTTTTCAAAAAGTCGAGAAAAATGGCTCCGGAATACGTCCCTGGCAGGTGCAATATTGGCGCCCGGGGACGGGCCATACGACTAGCCACAGGAGTAGGGATAATAGCTCTATTCGTCGCGGTTGACGTTCTTGTCCTCGGGCCGGTTTTTGCCCCTTTTCGGCTCTTGCTGGCTATCCCTTTCTACATTGGCCCTCCTGGCAGCCCTAGAGGGAACAATGTCGTTCTGTGTCCTTCACGCCTCCAGGGGCACCTACGACCTCCACGAGCCAACCGGTATGGCCTTTGGCAGGTCTGATACCAAAATGGAGGTCAGGTCTGACAAATGGAAGAAACTGGATCGGCGTAAGGCTAGGGTAATGCACCTAAAGGCCCTACTAGGCGCGCTGGTATTAGCTGGACTACTCGCCCTTACCTAGCTGGCCACTTGTTATCTGCCGCTTTCTCTCAGACTTCTGAACTGAGAATCGAGAAAGATCTAAGCTGGGATCTAGGTCTAGAACTAGTTCAGCTAGCAGTTTACCGACCAAAGGCGCGAACTTGAATCCGTGCCCCGAGAAGCCGTACCCATAGACGATGTCGTGATGGTCAGGGTCTCTGTCTATGACGAAGTCGGAATTCTCGGTCATGTCGTAGAGGCACACTTTTGTCTGGACTACTTCTCCTTCGGCTAGGCTGGGGACAAACCTGCGGCACGCGTCCCTGCATTGTTCTATTTGTTCTNGGTCAACTGATCTTCTAGCGGTTTCAGGGTCGACAGGGTCGATCAGTTCTTTGTTAGATATCTTGACTCCATTGATACCGGCAGCTGGAAGACCATAGTGGTGATCTGTAAAGAAAACTGGGCAAGAGCTAGGCTTGAACCTCTCCGGGTCTCGAGAGGGTTTGAGATAGACGAGTTGCTGTCTGGTNGGGGTTATTCCTGTGAGCCCATTTTTCAGGTGAGCGTTAGTCCAAGGTCCTACGGTCACGACCATTTTCTTAGCTTGGACTCTATCTCCTTCGGCTGTCTCTATTTCGAGGCTGGGCTTGTCTCGAAACTTTGTGACTTTTTTTTTCAGAATCTTCACTCCGTGGTTTCTAGCCTCGGACGCAAAGGTCTTCAGACTCTTCGATGCTAGGAGAACTCCTCCGTGAGGGTCAAAGAATGCGTTCTCAGCTTGGAACTGTGGGAAGTGCTCCTTGAGTTCTGGGCCATCGTAGATGTGGGCGCCGAGCTCTAGCTTGGTCAGGGTTCTGAAGCTGGATTCATTGAACTTGTTGGCGCGATCATCGTCCCCTTCCAGCATCAGCAAACCAGTAGGAATCAGCAGTTCATGATTGGTTTCCTTTTCAAGTTTCGTCCATAATCCTAGGGTTTCGATTGCCATCTTGGTGTAGTACTGATCACTTCCATACGCGTAACGGAAGACCCTGTTGATATCGTTGGAGCTGCAATAGTCGTTTCCAACACCGTACCGATCGAGGAGTAGAATCCTATTCTCGGTCATCCGGCTGATTGTGTATGCCGTAGCGGCACCCATGATTCCTCCACCAACGATGCAAACATCAGTTTCAAGGTGCAAGATCTAATTCTCGAGATGTTTTGAGTGCGGGCTTTTTAGAGGGAGTCTCTCTCCAATCNTGGACGGTGTGATCCCGCCTATTTNTGTTGTAGGGATTCGAACTCCGCGTGATACACATGTTTTCCAGTTATGAGTAGGTCGAANCGGGAATGGAGCTTTTCAAGATGAGGATTCTTGGCCACGGTCGCATGCACGTCCTTCATGTGGGAGGCGTCTTTGAATCGCGCAATCTCGACCCAAAGATCTTCCTCCTCTGACATTCCGATCGCTGGAGGAAGACTCATCGATCCGAACTTGCCCTCCATCTCCCTGGGTTGAAGAAGCTCCTCAGAAAGTGCCCCTGAGTCTAGGAACAGTTTCATTATCGGTTTCAAGGCTTGGACGAAGGCTTCCGCTTTCCTCTTCGGGACCCGATAGAGAAAGATGGAGCAGTGGACCATCGGCGTGGGCTTCTTCCTAGTGATGGCTTATTTAGACTCCACCCAGCGATCATGAAGGAATCCTTACTAGCCTCGACGTGGAAGTCGGCGTTATGAGAAAGGGGCCTTCCACCAGAGCCGCTGGGTTTACCGAATCTGTCATACGGGAAATGACCAGGCTCTGCCAANCCTACGGGGCCGTCAACCTTGCCCAAGGTTTTCCCGACTTCGACCCGCCGACCGCTATCAAACGAGCGGCTGCAACCGCGATCTCGAAAGGATACAATCAGTACTCCACGACTTATGGGACGATAGGTTTGAGGAAAGCTATCGCCCGCAAGATGAGAGCCTACAACCACATTGACTGCGACATGGACGAGATCACGGTCACGTGCGGTACAACGGAAGGCATGATCGCCTCGGAGCTAGCTCTGTTGGATCCTGGAGATGAGGTAGTAATCTTCGAGCCCTTCTACGAGAACTACGGCCCGGACGCGATTCTCTCGGGCGCAAAATGCCGTTACGTCAAATTGCGTGAGCCAGATTTCCGAATCGAAGAAGAAACCCTCAAACGGGCATTCAACCATAAGACCAAGGCCATCATCGTCAACACACCGCACAATCCAACAGGACGAGTTCTAACGAGTCAGGAACTAGGCCTTGTCCGCGATCTCTGCCAGGACTACGACTCCTATGCGATCACTGACGAGATCTACGAGTATATCCTATACGATGGACACAAGCACGTTAGCATTGGAAGCCTCCGGGGAATGGAGGATCGAACCATCACCATCTCAGGATTTTCTAAGACATACAGCGTGACCGGCTGGCGCGTAGGATACGTGGTCGCACCAAAGCCCATCACCTCGGCGATACGAAAAGTTCACGATTTCCTCACCGTGTGCGCCCCAACACCGCTACAGGAAGCGTGCACCGCCGCTCTTCAGCTTCCAGAATCCTACTATGACCGGCTGCGAGAAAACTATCGTGCAGGCAGAGAAATGTTGGTTGAGTCGTTGACGAGTGCCGGATTCGGCGTCTTCAAACCTGAGGGCGCCTATTACGTCTGGACTAGGACAAATAGCACGGGCTTCAAGGATGACCGAAAGCTGGCCCTACACTTGATCAGCAAGGTAGGCGTCGGGGGTGTTCCGGGATCTAGCTTCTTCCATAACCCATCTCAGGGGAGGCTACGATTCAGGTTCTCCTTCTCAAAGAAGCCAAAGACGATACGTCGAGCAATCAAGAGACTGAAAAAATTCTCGCCCANACATCCGGTCGCACACACAAATCGATGCATCTCGCCTAGGCTGTCTGTACCGGCAGGCTAGAGAATGTTACCCCTTTATTTGCCGCGGGCGTGAGAGGAGCCTGAGTCGTTTTGGAGACGAAAGCGATAAGCATGGAGGATAGAAATTGATCAAGGGGCTTCACGCATTGCTCTATACGCCTAAGCCAGAGGAGTTGCGGGCGTTTATTCGGGACAAGCTCAGATTCCCTTTTACCGATACTGGCGAAGGCTGGCTGATCTTCGACATGCCAGAAGCGGATCTAGGCTGTCATCCATCAGACAGAGTGTTTCATTCGGTTTCCTTCTATTGCGATGACATCAAGAAAACGGTTGAGGAACTGAAATCTCGGGATGTCGAGTTCACATCAGGCATCACCGATGAGGGCTGGGGAATGCTGACCCACTTTCGAATGCCTGGCGACCTAGAGGTGGAATTGTACCAGCCCAAATACGAGAAGCGGTCTCGAAGCAAATCACCCAAAGCACGTGTATCGCAGAGAAGAAAATCAAAGACCGGCCGAAAGTAGAGCTTGGTGGGCCGGGGGAGATTTGAACTCCCGACCCTACGGCCCTCGTGCGAGGGTTTCCGCGTGTAAGGCGGACGTTCTCTCCGGGGAGTCAGTGCTCCTAACCAGGCTGAACTACCGGCCCAAACTCCGGTGACGCAAATGACGTTCGAGTAGATTACGATTTAGGTAGCGATTACCATTCATCGATCATAATGGGAGCTTGCACTTTTATACCCGGTACGCGCATTTCTCTTTCTGGACATTTATGGCGGGGAAGGAACCATTCGTCTACATCGACGGTGAATACCACCCCAAGGGCGAAGCCAAGATCTCAGTCTATGACCATGGGCTCCTCTACGGAGACGGGGTCTTCGAAGGCATTCGCGCCTACAACGGCACAGTCTTTCGGCTACGCGAACACGTAGAACGATTATTCGAAGGACTACGGGTAATCCGGGTCAACATTCCCCTCACTAAGGAGCAGGTCATGAACGCTATCGTAGAAACTCTACGACGAAACAACTTATCCGACGCGTACATCCGTCTCGTTATCACGCGGGGCCGTGGAAACCTCGGATTGGACCCTCGGAGTTGCCCAAAGCCTTCTATCATTATCATGACTGAGCCCGTACTTCCCGCCCACGGAAAAGAAGCTAGAGAGAAAGGTGTCACTGCTGTCATCTCCAGCCTGAGACGTGACATGGTCGACGGGACAAGCCACGAGGTCAAGTCTCTAAACTATATCCAGAGCGTTCTTTCCAAGTTCCAAGCCATCGACTCAGGCGCCGACGAAGTGGTAATGCTTGACCACAGAGGAATGGTTTCGGAGTTCCACGGGTCAAACCTCTTCATCGTGAAACAGGGAATAATTCATACGCCAACATCGGCGGCAGGAATTCTACACGGGGTAACTAGAGCGCGTGTTATGAAACTCGCCGAGGAGTTAGGATACGAGGTGCGAGAGAGAGACATTACTCCGTACGAGCTCATGACCGCTGACGAAGCATTTCTAACAGGAACAATGGCGGAAGTCGTTCCTGTCGTCAAGATTCATGGAGTGCTGATAGCGGAGGGTAAACCGGGACCAGTGACCAAGGAGATCATCAGAGCGTTCCAGAGAATAATCCAGGACCCGAAGGAAGGCGTCCCGATCAGAGAGGCAATTTCCATCCCAGCCAAAACCAGAAACTGAGACGACCCGGGTACAGTCAGAACTGAGTCGTTCAACGTTCTATCCGACCTCACTCAGTTTCTTGGTCAAAGGGCTCTGCGTCGTTTTCTTTCTGTTAACATCCTTACTAGGACCGGTTAGGCTCGTCTCCTTCGCGATTCCCTTCACTTGGTGGATATTTTGAGATAGGCAGCCTCTGGTGCCCTAACAATGACCGATGCCGCCGTGGAGGTTTTGGTTGCTCTTATCCTCAGCATGGGGGCTGTTTGTTGTGACCTTGTTGTTCTTCATAGCGACGGAGAAGTACGCGCAGACCCGGGGCTTGATTGGGACCCGTTAGATCCTATCTTCCTACCTAGAATGTTCAGATGGTATAGGATGTAGACAACTAGTCCTCCGACCGCGTCCATAGCCACAGCACCGGCGACAAGTGTGATGTCGTTGACTATTCCAGCCTGAAGATATGCTGCCCACTGTTGAACTGCACCCCATGTTGACCCGACTGCGACTGCGACGCCGATTGCCAAGAGGGTCTTCTTCTCTGGAGGAAGTTTCACTTTCAAGTTGAGCACCCAGCTCGATACCACGATGGCCCAGATGAGATGGAGCAACAGGGTGAAGGGAGTGATGTTGAAGGGGTCGAAGAGGTTGAGGACAAGACCGACTCCAGATATTAGGAGGGCGCTGGAGGACGAGACGAGAGTTATGCTAAGCCATCTGGGAGTTGTGTCTAACAAGCGCTGAGCCGTGAAGGTCATTTACTATTCCTCACGCTTCTTCGCCACGACCGTGGGCGATTGGTGAAGATGGAACGGCAACGAGAAGCCGATCTTATGCTCCTTCAGAAACAAGCTTAGGCGTGGCCAGTGCTGTACTGCGACAACGCTCCCTATTATTCCGCCTGACAAAGAAAGAATCGCGTAGGTGGCTGTAAGAATCCCAACCGCTGTCTGGAAGGCGACTGACCAGAGGCCACTTGGGAGGCTCAGAAGATTTGTCGCGACCCAGAGTCCGATACTTGCCAGTCCGCCTAGGGTGCCTGCGAAGAAACCTGCAAGCGCCCCCTTCCATGGTCCCTGTTTGATGATGACACCTGCAACTAGTCCTGCAACAAAGGGTCCTATTTCAGGGAGGGCGACTCCGATTATCAGGTTGATGAGGAATCCCACTCCGATTGCCAGTAGGAGATCGCCCTTGGTATCATGAAGGGAGTCGGGGCTTGTTCTACCCATCGCGCGCTCGTCCTTAATCTCAAGGACACTGTGGACTCTTTCGGGATATGTTGCTCGTAACCTCAAGGAAAGCCATATGGTTACATTCGAACCGGAATTCTCGCCTGAGGACCTTGAAGGGCGCAATCTTCGACTGGGACGGAACTCTCGCTCAGATCGACGACCGCGAGTTCTATTGTATCAATCAAACGCTCATCGCTCATCACGTGAAGCCGATAGATCTAGGGTTTCTTATCAAGAACTACTATCAGCGTGCCTACGAGATCGGGACAGGGCCGCGAATGGTGCTGGAAACCGCTCTATCACGCGAATATGATGCTCGAATCGATGAAGTGTACGAGACGTATCGAAAACTGTTCCGGGACACAGTGGACAAGGCGAGGCTTCAGAACGGTGCACTCGAACTCTTGTCCACGCTGAAAGCCCATGGGTTCGAACTAGGGATTGCCACGATGCGATTCACGAGGTCGGTGGTAGCAGAGGAGTTGGACCTGCTGAAAGTCAGCCCATTTGTCGATGTTCTGTTTACCCGGGAGGATCTCGGCCGGGGACGCGGACTAGAATCGCTCGAGGAGGTTGTAGACAAGAGGAAACAGCTTGTCACGAGAGCCTTGGAGAGGTTGAAACTTCGGGTCGAGGACTCGTTTCTTGTAGGCGATTCCTGGTGGGACATCAAGGCAGGGAAGAAGCTTGGAATACGGACGGTGTTGGTGCGGACGGGGTTCGCGCGCTACAACGACTTTTCAAAGGAAGGTGCAGACGTGACTGTCAACTCTCTTGTCGAGCTCGAGAATAGACTAGAGGTGAAAAGCTGGGTATTGTAGGTGTAAGGCTAGCTACTGGCCATGACTTCTTTCTAGAAACCTATCAAGGGTCTTACGGGTGAACGAGTCTAGTTTGAGATTGTATGCTGCGCCAGGATAGACCCAGATGTAATCCTGGATTTCATTCTGGTCTAGTTTCACTTGGCGATCTTTGGACTTGCAGTAGAAGTCGATGAAGATGAAATGTTTTTTCTTGTAGAATTCGGGCGCGAAAACGGCTTCTTGCACTAGAAGCATCTCGACCACGTCTACGTCTAGTCCAACTTCCTCCTTGACCTCCCTCCTCACGGCCTCGGTCATGCTTTCTCCAACCTCGATATGTCCACCTGGGAGAGTGTATTTGTCAAACCACTTGTGAGATTTCGCCAAGAGGATCTTGCCCTCTTGGTTGACTATCAGGGCTCCTACCGTTGGTTCAGGAAACACTTGTTTGGCTGTCGTCGCGGTGAGTGATGGCTGCGGGTCTGAGGTGGTCAATTGAGATCAGTGGTCGTAATCGATTCTACTCCGTTCTTCGCAAGCTCGCGGAGGAGCCTGTTTATTCCGAGCCAGTCACTTGCGATGTGTCCTAGGACGATTAGGTTTCCAGAGGCGTCGTTGGCGAGTTTTGTGAGATCCTGTTCCGCGATGTGAATGTATGACAGCGTGCCTATTCCGTTTTGGAAGTATGTCCTGGCAATCTCGTAACCGCCGTTAGTGTAGGCAGCATGGCTGATGGCTATCTTGCCTGTTCTGTTCCTCGGAGAGCCTATTCGTACTTCGATCTTGGACGCAGCTTTTCGAAACTCGGGGAATCGCGCAATTCTTGTGACGACATCTTTTACTGCCGAATTCTCGGCAACACCTTTCAGTGCATTCTGAATAATTTTCCGACCTATCTCGTCACAGGGGCTGTGGATGGACACTAGCGGCATTCGAAGCTTCTTCGCAGCGCTTGGCGTCTGATCATAATTGTCAGGGTGATGCTGGAGTTCCAGGACTCGCAATTTGGGCTGGACGGTTTTCCGCGCCATCTCTTCTGGCACGCCGGCCTCTTTCAGCTGGTCAATGTGTCGTAGGAATACCTTGTAGCCATGAATCCGAGCCTTGCCTCCCGCGGGATGGTGCGCTATCACAGCGTCGCATCCAAGGTTGCGGGCTAGGAGGAGTTCCGCGACTCCGACATCGATCGCGACGAGAACTTTTCGGATTCGTCGCCCTTTAACGTGAATCTCACTGTCGGCGGGGATGCTTTTGAGTCCGGCTATTTTGAGTGATATCCGCATTATCTGCCGAGTGTCCATCAAAAAGCGGTTACACCTGGACAGGTGGCGGACTATGCTCTTCCGCCTTTGGTCATCTTCTTGAGATCGAGGATTTCGTCGAGCTTCTCCTTCGGGAGAATTTTCTCTTCTAGAATGACCTGACGCACCGATTTGTTCTCGTCTACGGCTTTCTTGGCAACCTTAGCGGCATTATCGTAGCCAATATGTGGCGTTATTGCTGTGACAACCATCAGGCTTCTGTCCGCGTAATTGTAACATCGTTCGCGGTCCGCCGTGATTCCTGAGACACACTTTTCGGATAGGACTCTGGAGCCGTTCGCTAGGATCTCTATTGACAGGAGGAGATCATATGCGATGACAGGCATCATGATGTTCAGTTCCAGCTGGCCGAGTGACCCACAGATAGTAATAGCCGCATCATTTCCTATGACCTGAGCGGCGATCAGGTTGATTGCTTCGGGGATGACCGGGTTGACCTTTCCTGGCATTATGCTCGACCCTGGCTCTGTTGCAGGCATGTCGATTTCTCCTATCCCGGTCCGTGGTCCGGAGTTGAGCAGCCGGAGATCGTTAGCGATTTTCATGAGGCTCGCGGCTATAGTCTTAAGATGCCCGCTCGCCTCGACACATGCGTCTTTTCCCTGCATCGATTCGAATACGTTCTCAGCTTTCTTGAAATTGAAGCCTGAAAGTCTGTTAACCTCCCTTATTGATAGTTCAGCGTACTTCGGGTGGGCATTCAGACCTGTTCCGGTCGCGGTTCCACCGAGCGGGAGTTCTAACAGCGTATCCCGGGCAAGTTCTGCTCGTTTAATGCCGTGTCGTATCATACTGGCGTAGGCGCTGAACTCTTGACCTAGTGTCACTGGTACTGCGTCTTGGAGATGAGTTCGCCCAGCTTTGACGATATCATCGAACTCGATTGTCTTTTGTTCGAGTGTCTTTGCGAGTGATTGTAAGGCGGGAATTAGTTTCCTTCCTATGGCTTCGGCTGAAGAGACGTGAATGGCAGTAGGAAAGACGTCGTTTGTCGATTGGCACATATTCACGTGGTCGTTTGGGTGAACGAGTTTCTTGTCGCCACGTTTTCCCCCGAGAAGCTCGATAGCGCGGTTGGCAATCACCTCGTTAGCGTTCATGTTTGTCGAGGTGCCGCTGCCAGTCTGGAAGACGTCAACCACAAACTGTTCATAGAGTGAGCCCTCCATGACTTCCTTTGCAGCGGAAACAATGGCTTCGCCCTTTTTCGGGTCCAAGAGCCCGAGTTGCATGTTCGCTCTTGCCGCGGCCAGTTTGACGAGAGCCATTGCTCGTATGAACTCTCTCGGTAGGCGGATCCCTGAGATTGGGAAGTTTTCGACAGCCCTCTGGGTCTGAGCTCCATAGTACGCGGAGTTCGGGACTTTGACCTCTCCCATCGTATCACTCTCAACCCTATACTCTTCAACGGTTACCATTGCTAGGTCGACCATCGACCCGAAGGATTCGCGGATTAAAAAGGGCTCTCTATCTACCCAAGGAACAGTCCATCAGAAGAGCTCGACGAATAAGATATGTGCGAAATAGTTTCATCCTTCTCTACGGTCTAAAACAAACGTGCTCTGACTGTCGACACACGTTGCTTTCGGTAAGACAGATTCGACAGAATAGTACCGTCTTGCGTAAACAAATCCAAGAGGTCACATCACTTCTTGCCCAAATAGATCATGACCGCAGATCTCTCAAGCACGACAAGAGACTACGACGTGTAAGAGCGCGTCTTTGAGGTCTTTTCTCGTAACTGGGTCGGGCCTCTTTACCAACAGGTTTCCTCTCTGATCCTGACCGCGTAGTAGGATTCCTTTGAAATACCTTTGACGTGTCCCATGGGCGGATGTAATCGGTAAACCTGTGAAGACCTGATTTTCAGGTCCAACTCTATCTCNGCTCGGACTAGTCTCCCTGTCTTGGTTTTGGTGTATGTGGTGACGAAGAAGCTTCCGCAAGTGTTACACACTTGGAGATTTATCCGTGATAGTTCATGAGCGTGATTGATTGTATCTGATTGTTCCCGTTCCTTCACCTGCACTTCCTAGGCCTCTAGTATCAACCTCACTTTGGCTCATTTGCCAAATGGAGATCTCGAATAGCTGGGCTAGTTTGCGAGTTTACGGAATCCAGTTTGGGTTGGTTCGCCTGCGAGTAATTCCTCTGCTTCTGGGAGTGAAACCCGCACGGTCCTCTCCTCGCGGAGAGATTGCTTCGATGTTTCCAAGAGTCTAACAACGCTAGCGCCAAGCATTCCGTCGGATCGGTTTGTGTATGCTTTTGAGTTCGAGTCCTGTTCGACACAATCGGCNAAGTGGATGATTTCCTCCTGCAACGTGTTGCTCGGAGGGGGCGACATTGTCTCTGTNTTGTCTGGTTTTTGGAGGATAAGTTTCTGGTCTAGGCAGTCGAGTCGAGCTACGGCGTCGCTGCCTACCACTGTCACGTCTCTGTGCTTCTCCATGTCTAGCCAGCTGAGTTCTATGCTTGCGTTGACGCCGTCAAGATGTTCAGCGGTGATGAATGCCACCTCGTCGCCTGCTTCGCCTCGATATCCTCTGCCTCTGCACGAGATCTTGGTTGGCCACATACCCAGAAGGCTATTACAAATGTCGAAGGGGTGCGGGCCTAAGTCCGTAATCACATCTCTGTCCTTTTGTGGTGGTAACAAGCCTGTCCAGCGGAAGCGGAGATAGTAGATGTCTCCTAACACCCCACTGTCTACTACTCGTTTCAGCTCTTTGACTCCATTATTGAACCGGTGGACGTGTCCCACGCTGAGAACCCTGTGGTTTGCGTCGGCGAGCCTTACCAGCTCGTCGGCTTCCCTTCCTCGGAGCGCTAGAGGTTTCTCAACGAGAACGTGTTTCTTCGATCGTAGGAATCTTGAGGCGACTTCGAAGTGTGTGTTGTTCGGCGAGCAGATATGGGCAACGGAAGCTGCCGTATCAGCCAATAGATCGTGATAGTTCAAGCGATAGTTTAGGGGCCCGAATTCCTTTCGACACTGTTCGAGGATTGTGGGGGAGTTGTCGATAACAGAGTAGAGTCTCACCTGGCTTGTAGTCTGAGATATGTTCAAGATCTCGCGGATTACCTTCTTACCCCAGTAGCCAGCGCCCACTACTGATATGTTCAGAGGCATCAATTCAATGGCCACTTCTCGCTCTTTCGATATAACCAGCACGTCTATGGAAGAACACAATCTACCACATTGCATCACAACCCAGTCTCAATAACGAACTCTTCTCGCCTCCCAGCGCTGATTTCGATAGGGGCGATTTTTTCATGCTCGGGGACTGTAACATTTACATTCCTGACGCATTTTGATGCGAGCTCCCTGGTGTCCTGTCTTTGAGATTGGTCAGATTTCAGCGGAAGGCGGGAGAAAACAAAATCGGTGTTATGATCGACGCGAGTCACCTAGCCGAGATAACCGGTGCAAAGGCTGCTTCGGAACCAATCCTAGAATTCCTAAGCGACCCTAAAGCAGAATCGAAGGCGCAAATAGCGAGAGATTTTGCGAAAAAATATTCGGACGATGGCAAGCCAAGCGAGAAGGGGTACTTAGTACTTGATTCTGTTACAGTCTTGCCGCCTATAGCCCGTCCGTCAAAGATAATTTGTATGGGCGGCAATTTTTCAGACCATCTCGCNGAAGGTAAGANTTCACTTCCGCCATTTCCCATNTCTTTCCTCAAAGCGCCCACATCACTTGTCGGTCATCGAGCTCCAGTAATCTACCCGAGGACAGTCAAACTTCTCGACTACGAGGTTGAACTAGCCACCATCATCGGGAAAAAGTGCAAGAATGTTTCCAAAGAAGATGCCNTTCAGTATGTGGCGGGCTTCTCGGTATTCAACGACATAAGCGCAAGAGACATTCAGTTCGCCGAAATGAAACGCGGATTCTGTAATCTTGGCAAGAATTTTGACACATTTGGTCCAATCGGTCCATGTCTCGTAACCCCGGACCAGTCCGGAAACCCAGATAATCTTGGAATGGAGCTCCGAGTAAACGGTCAGACCCGTCAACAAGCAAGTACCAAGAAAATGGTCTTCAAAGTCCGAGAGCTTGTTGAATTCTTCTCATCCATGACTTTGGAACCGGGTGATATCATAACCTCGGGGACTCCGTCCGGTGTCGCGATCTACCGGAAGCCAGACAAAGAACCATACCTTCTCAGACCTGGGGATTTGATCGAGGCCAAGATCGAAAACTTGGGAAGGCTCCAAAACACGGTGGTGGATATGCAACCGCCGTATTCTAGTTCCAAGAAGTAGTACGAGGCTAGAGGAGACCCCAAATGCGAGAGCGTGGTAGAACCGCGTCGCTGGGTACGCCTTTACAATTCCGTGACCAAGGGAATTGTGTCACGCGCGATTGTCATCAATCAGGGCTCTTAGTGCGGATATAGAAAACTGGGATTGAAGAATCAATACGCTGATGTCACCGTATATCGAGGATAGCTGACCCACGTAGGCTAAAGTGTTCGGTTGTGGTCAGTTCTACGACTATGTGGACTGACCGTTCAAATATTTACCGCGGGAACTGTCATGACAGGAGAAAAAGGAATGAAAAAGGCACTCGTGAGCAACAAGGCCCGAATTCTTTGCTTCACACTTCTCGTTCTAGCCCTTACAGGGATCGTCGTCACGTCACAGCTGGCAAGCCATGCGGGCGCATTTGGGGATTCATCGATACAAAGCAGAGCCCACAGGAGTCCTCCAACCACAAGCCGAACGCCAACCGCCTCAACAACACCCACAACAGCTGCTGGCACTGGAACCTACTTCGATCATGTCGTGATTATTGTTATGGAGGATCATGGTATGATCGACATTTGCGCACGGAATCCGCCCCCTTGTTCAAGCACTAACGGAGACCCCTACCTGGCTGGACTTGCAAATTCTTACGGGATCGGGTCCCAGTACCTCGGTGTCTCGCACTTCAGCCAGGCTGACTACATTGCCCTCCTGGGCGGAGACACGTACGGCTGCGTTGGCTACCCATGCACACCTTCATCGCACGCGAACCTTGTAGACCGATTAGAGGCAGCAGGGTTGACATGGAAAGGGTATATGGAAAACCAGGCANTTGCTAGTGGTTGCGACACCAACTACAACCANCCATATACTCCGGAGCACAACCCNTTCGTCTTCTTCACAGATATCACGTCTAGCGCTGCACGATGTTCCAACGTAGTTCTCGCGAATCCAAGCGGCTGCGCCGTGACTGATTGCACTCTCATCAGCGACCTAAACTCGGCTTCAGTGCCGAGCTTCATGTGGCTCACCCCGAACAATTGCAATAACATGCACGGCTATACAGGCGGTTGCTCCGCCTCGATTCCCTTCGGAGACGCGTATCTCAGCGGTCTCGTCCCAAATATCCTTAACAGCACGACATTCACGACCCAGAGGGCCGCACTGTTCGTCGTCTTTGACGAAGGGAACGGGTATTGCCCCCTCAATAACAGCTCCGAGGACTGTGTCTACGCCGCCTGGGCTGGTCGAGGAGCAAAGAGCAGCTTTGTCACAACCAATCCGTACAACCACTACTCGTTCACTCGCACCGTAGAGACGAATTGGAATCTTGCTAGCCTGTCCACCAACGATGCGGTGGCCACTGCGATGACAGAATTCTTCACATACACTTTACCCTCGGTCAGCTTCACCTATACACCATCTAACCCCGGACCGCTACAGACAATCCAGTTCACTGCCACAGCCATAGGCGGCATTCAGCCATACAGCTACACCTGGGACTTCGGGGACGGATCCACGGCCAGCGGATCTACAGCTAGCCACTCGTACATACTGCCCGGAACCTACACAGTAGCAATAACTGTCAAGGATGGTGCAGGACAAAGCGCCTCAGCTTCGAAGACAGTAACGGTCAGCGTTACTCTACCCCCGCTTCCATAGAACGCAGACCACCACCCTAGGTCAATTTCCACCTTTTTTCGCGATAACGGCTCGTCCGAGACTTCTCTGTTTGGAGTTGGACGACCTCGAGGCGGGAGTCTGGTTCGTGCTAGGTCAATAGACGATTAGATCAGACTCCCGGGAAATGATACGTTGCACTAGAAAGCCCGAATCTTTTTCAACGCAACGTTCACCGGGTGAGAATAGGGCCCGTAGCTCAGCCAGGTAGAGCACCGGAAGAGTAGCGTATCTGCTCTGGTGAAGCTTTTAGCCATCAGAGGGACACCCGGCTGTCCCGGGTTCAATTCCCGGCGGGCCCGCCATGAAACGGGGAGTCTTTGGCCGTCGCTTTTCTACTAGGAAGGTTTGGTTGGAAGTGGTGGGAGGCGAGGTTTCTCCGGGCCCTCGTAACGGATTAGATTCTTGGCCTCTAGAGTTTCCTGAAGCTTGTTGACTGCGATGTGCACTTGAATTTCTTTCTTGGCTCCGGTGCAGACAAGTTTTCCGCTTGCGAATACTAGAATCACGACTTTAGGCTCATCCATTCTATAGATGAGTCCAGGAAATTGCTCTGGTTCATACATGGTCTTCTTCAGACCATAAACTGCCTTTTCCAGGTCAATGTGGCCTCCTAGTCCGCATGATGCGACAATGTTCTGTATCATTATTTCGGGTCTGCCTAAGATCACAATTCCGTCTCTTTTCAGCTCGTCGACGACCTTCAACACTGCCTGGCGCGCTTGGCGTTCAGATTTTGCTCCGGTACATACCATTTTTCCTGAGCTGAAAATTAGCGTCGCAGTCTTTGGTTTTTTCAACCGGTAGACGAGGCCTGGAAATTGTTCTGGCCGATATTCGACCCCAGGGAAGACGCGGACGATTGCGTTGAGGTCTATTCTCTGCTTCAGCGTTGCAGAAGCAACAACGTTCTCGATATTGATGAAAGCCCTGTTTTTATCAGACAAATCGTTTCAAAACCGACGTTTTGGAGCCCAAAGTTGTCCCGCCTTAAAAGTAGGTCCCTTATATAGGGCAATTGGTGGTTTTGAGAAAACTCTGTTTTAGCGCCTAAGGCAAGCCCCGGGATTCTTGCGGGCAAGCCTAGGGGATTTCTACCATTACCGAACCGTTCTGCTCTTTGACCTTGTACGTTGCGACCTTCAAGGTTGGAATGACAGTGAATGAGCCAGTCTGAACGTCAAACTTCCAGCCATGCCAAGGGCAAGTGACTGTGGACCCGCTGAGACTCCCTTCGCCAAGAGGCCCTCCGCGATGTAGACAGACGTTCGCCAACGCAAAGTACTCATCCTTCACTCGAAATAGTGCAATGCTTCTTCCGTCTACGTTCACAACTTTGCTGGACCCGTCTGTCAGGTCGCTTTTTTCTGCGACCCTGACGAACTTAGCCAAACTCCGATTCACCCTCCTTCTTATCCGATTTGGTGTTTTCCGCTGACTTCCACCATTTCTCGAGGTCCCGAGGGAATAACTTTGGTTCTTGTATAATTGGTCAGCCATTCCTCAAGAGCCCGGATCTGAGCGTTGTCCGTTCCGAGCGCCGCCAGCTCTTCTTTCGTCAGCTTCACAGTTTTGAGAATTATGTCCTCTATGTGAGACGCGTGGACCCTAGTGGGTGGTTTGGGATAGATTTGTGAGAGATATTCAAAATCTTCCTGAAGATGTTCAATGAATAGTATTATGCTGCTGGTGAGATGTGTGGTCTTGACATCTAAGACATTGTTGTAGACGCCAAGCAGCATCTCTAGGTCGGATTGAGCTCCCTTCAGCTTCTCGATGTGAAGAGAAAGGACGTCCTTTGACAATGTCTTCTTCTCTCCCACCGCGGAGGTAATGTCGATCACCAACGTGATGAGGAAGGTGGTGAGGAAACCGACCCCGAGCTTGGATCGCAATCTCTCTTTTGCCAGCTTCTCAACCGGCTCGAGCTTTTTCCTGTCATGTCGTGCTACCACCCGGTCAACTATCAGATAGGTTACAGGAATCGTCACTGCGAGTCCGATCAGGGCCGAGATTAAACTCAGGTCAATATCGTCAAGAGTTATCACCAATGGTTGAACAATGAATCCAAGCATCGCCAACAGAAAGCTTACCCGGACTTTGTTTGCCCTAACAGGGCTTCTCTATGCTGGTTGTAACTGGACAATGTTGTGACTTGCCTTCCGCACTAAATGGATCGCGTTAGCGTTGCACCAAGACATCGTGCAGCTCTTTAGCGTAAGGTTGGATTGTTCTAGGTCCAAAATCAAATGGCAGGTCGGCGGCTTTGAACAGTTCAGGCAACGGTTTCGACCCGCCTAATGCGAGAGCTCGCTGGTAGGCTGAGATGGCGGCTTTTGGATCTTTACGGTATCGTGTCCAAAGACCAAGTGCACCCATGAACGCAATTCCATATTCGATGTAGTAGAATGGGACTTCGAACAGGTGTAATTGTCGCTGCCACTGGGATCGGAGGAATTCCTCGTGTCCGGCCCAGCTCTCTGCCCGCCAAATCTTTTCCTGAGTTTCACCCATTGGTCTTGTCGATCTTCCCGCGTATGCCTCGGGTTGGTGTATATCCAGTGTTGGAACCCGTCGATTGTTGCAATCCAAGCCAGTAGCTTGACGATCGATGCTAGGTGTTCTCGTTTGGAGCGGGCAGCGTCTTCCTTGGTATAGAATGCTCCTTCGAGATGTTCTCCTCCGATGATCTCCATTGCCTGGGAGGCGACTTCGGCGATTTCTAGTGGTACATTCTCGCTCCTGTATTGGTAGGGGAATTTTTTGTCTCGGACTGCGAAGACGTGAAACGCGTGTCCTGCTTCGTGTAGTAGTGTCCATACGTCTCCATCGCGTCCGACCGCGTTCATGAATACGAAGGGCAGTCGGATTTCTGAGAGTTCCATGTTGTATCCCCCTGGCGCTTTTCCTTTCCTGCTGTCAAGGTCCAGTAGGTTCATGCTCGCCATCGTTCTGAGTTTCGAGGCGAACTCGGGGTTGACCTTGTCAAACACTTTGACGCATCCCTGTACCAGCTCGGATGAAGTCTTGAATGGGCGAAGGGCGGGACGACCTTTGGGGTCGACGGCCAGGTCCCAGGGGCGCAGTGGTTCGACTCGCAATCCTTGGCTTCTTTCTTTGTCGAGTTGATGGATCAGGGGAACGATGTGTTGTTCTACGGCTTCGTGGTAGCGGAAGCAGTCGTCCGAGGTGTAGTCAAATCGTTCCTTCTTTCGGAAGATGTAGTCTCTATAATTGTCGAAGCCGGCGTTTTCCGCGATTTTCTGGCGCAGGGCAATTAGCTGGTCATAGATCTGGTTCAGCGTGTCTCTGTCTTTCTGTCTTCGCGACTCGGCCAAGAGCCATGTTTTCTCTCGAACGCTGCGGTCGGGTTCTTCCAAGAATCGTCCCATTTGTTGCATTGTCCTCTCTTGGCCTTCGTAGATGACTGTCATTGCTCCTGTGGTTTTCTGAAATGATTGCGAGAGCTTTGTTTCTTCTTTTTCGAGTTCTACGTTTTCTTCCCGGAANAGGGTGACATTATTCTCTATCTTCCTGTCGAGGACAAAGTACTGTTCGTGGGGAAGGTTCTTTCGAGCAGGNGTGCCTAGATATTTGCGGTCGAGCTGGGAGAATCCTATCTTTGCCACGGGTTCNACGTTTTCGATAAACAGGAGGTAGTCTTTCTCGCGGGCAGGGTCATCGGTTTGACATGTCATTCTGGCGTATCGAATCGATTGTTCTTCCGCCAAAGCCGACGCGAGTTCTGACTCGTCTTTGAGCCATTTCTCAAAGTCGGATACTGAATGAACCGTGCGATTTTGCAGATTTTGGAATAACTCCCCCAGTTTATCCAGATCTGTGAGATCCATGTTGCCGGGTAGAAACTGGCGAGGGTATTCACGGGGGAGGTGAGAGTAATCGAATGACAAGGTCTCTCTCGTCCAGCGTCGTTTGTTTAGCCTAGGTTAAGATAGTTTTGTANTATTGATCGCGCCCATCCAAACTGATGGTGGGCAGAAATGCCCTGACAGCAACCATCTTTAAACCATGACAATTGGTAGGGGAAGACGGGTGGATGCTCGACGATCGTCAAACATCTTTCCGAAATTGTCCCGGAGAGGGTGGGAGACTTCAGACGATGGTACCTGTCCAAGGCAGAGCAAGGTCATCAGCTCGCGATGAGATATGTAGAGCTCACCGGAATCGTTACTCCTCATACGCATGATGTCGAAGAAACAATCTTNTACATCGAAGGCAAAGGGTCTGCGCGAGTCGGCGAGAAAGAAGTCAAAGTAAGGCCGGGAACAATGATTGTGATATCGCCAGGAACCGTGCACAGTTCCATTCGAGAAGGATTTGAGCCCTTGCGCTATCTCGCGATTTTCGTTGGAAATCCAGACCTTTAGGTTGCCCGAGCTAGCAGGATCCTTGAGAGAAGCAGAAGACAAGCTCAAGATCGAGCAGTCAAAGATCGTCTCCGGGAAGGGCGATCCTTTCGGAATCATCTATGCTTCGCTTCCCAACCCGGGCGAAGGTAGGACTTGCCTGATCATTGCGCATGGCGCGGGTGGACCAATGTACTCGCCGTTCATCACCTATTTCCATAAAGGCCTCGCCGAGAAGGGATACCTTACGGTGAAGTTCAATTTTCCATACATGGAGGCTCGACGAAAGATCCCGGACAAGAGAGAGATCCTAGAGACTAGCTATCGACAAGTTATTGATCAGGTCAAGGCCAGTAAGCATCACCCTGGGCGCATCTTCGTAGGAGGCAAGTCGATGGGGGGCCGTATTGCCTCCCAGGTGGTTGCATCCGGAGTAGATGTTGAAGGACTATTCTTTCTGGGCTATCCTTTGCATCGACCGGGTCAGCCGGAAATGCTCAGGGATGAGCACCTCTATCGGATTGAGAAGCCGATGCTCTTCCTTTCCGGAACAAAAGACCAATTTGCCAAAAGGGAACTCCTTGA
>JGI25385J37094_10000015_pt1 | contig 27380 bp, 31 predicted proteins | sample GraSoi013_1_40cm_FD_37094 | JGI IMG/M metagenome (IMG submission 37094) | reverse complement strand
CCCTCCAGGACAATGAACGTCTCTAGTTCGCGACGATGTATGTGCGGTGGTGCGCCCTGTCCAGCGGGGGTGACATCCTCGGATATTGAATACGCGCCACCGGTCATTTCACTCGGTACCTTAATCGTGATCGTATCCGCGAAAACATTACACTTCTTTCCTTCACCCGGTGAGACAAAACTAGCATCCTGAGCTATTATCAAGACGAGCCTAGATCGCTTACTCGTTATTTAATTGTTAAGAGCTGGGTTGGCGCAGATTCCTCTCTGGACAAGCCAACGGCGACTACTGAAGCGGTTATTGTTGGGTTATTCTTGATGATTTCTTCAAACAACTCTTATTTGAGACGGTCTCGTTAGCCACCCTAACATGAAGCGAGACCTCTCCATCGAAACCAAGCAACTGAGACGACTCTTCAAAGGAGTCCGTGGCCGGAGACGTTGTCCCACTGGAGAGTGTTGACCTTCAGATTGAGGAGGGAGAAGTTTTCGGCCTCCTTGGCCCCACCGGTGCAGGCAAGACAACGCTGATCAGATACTCGCAACTCTCCTACTGCCGCCCAGCGGTGAAGCGTATGTGAAAGGGCTTGACACGTTAAAGAGCACCTCCCAGGAATCAGGAGGATAATTAACCTGGTATCGGGAGGGGAGACGCCTGGATACGGGATTCTCAGAGTCCAGGAAAACTTCTGGTTCTTCTCGCAGCCGTACCGGCCTGACCAGAGAATGGGGCTCGAGACCATCTTTATGCTAGAACCGGAAAGACCCTATAACTATGACTCGCTCTGCGTGCGATTTGCACTTATTGTGCGGTGTCCGGCGGCCGCACCATATCCAAGCGAGCCTCGTTTCATAGTCAGGCTAACCCGTCTTCTTGACAGGTCTTAGAGCGACAATCAGCCACCAGACGATGGCCTGCCCTGCGATAGTTATAGCCGTGAGATCTAACCCACTAATCGCAAACAAAGGGACAAAATATGTCAAGATAGACGCCGATGGAATACTTGCTGTCTTCCGTGGAACCTGCGAATTCTTGTTCAAAACTGTAGGGACACTAAAGACCGCGAGCCCCGCGCTTCCTATCGAAATTAGGATATCCACCAGGCTCAATTGTGTCACTCTATTCCTTGTGATATTTTTGCGCGTTAGACGCGGACCATTCCAANAGAAGCCAAATCCGAAGTCGTAGTTGGACTTCGAGTCCTACGTCCCTACTGACATTGTGTTACCACCGCGAGGTCGGTCCGGGTAAAGTGGTCGACCCGCGAGCTAGGGTTGAAAACTGTTGTTCACTGAACTCGCATGCAATTCGTGGCGTCTGACGTTTACTTCCCTCTCAGAGTAAATCGAAGGCCGGACCAAGTATTATCAATCGAACAGATTTTGAAATCAACCATCCCAGCGGCTATGCCTGCCTCCCTGACTACCGGTTGCCCTAGGTCGGTGTGAAGTCTTGAGGTCTGCTTCGGCCAGACAATCCATAACCCAGCGTTTTTGAAAAAACTCTCATACGTTGTAGTCTCTCTTCCAATTCTTTTCGGGACTTTGCGAACCATATGGTCAGGTTGGATTGGCCTCTCACACCATCTCGTACTACCACATTTTCAGGTAATTCGCCCAAGACTTGTCGGAACCCTAGAGGTGCCCCAACTAGGGAAACGGTGTATCCCGATTTGATTCCAAGCTTCTGGTGGAGAGGCACACCTGCATATCCCTCTAGGCGCGATCGGACGCGCGGGGATTCTGTCGGAGGGTGCGTGAGGATCTCTTCCAATTCTTCGACCACCTGATCCCATTTTGTGTAGGTTGCGTCTGGAATCTGAGCCTTGACTCTTTTGAGTTTCTCATTGTCTCCATCGACAAAGACCAAGGGTATTGTCCGAGTAGACTTGTAGGACCTTAATGCCATAGCCATGTCTCGTCCTTGAGAGGGTAGCCGAGAAAGATCAATTACAATAGCGTCCGAGGGATTTTCCCTTTCCGGGAGCAGATCTGGAGTGATCTTGTCGTATTTCACGAGATATCCAGCAGAGGAAAGCTGGTGTGATTTCTGTTTCGCTTCGACCTCGTTCCAGTGTACAAGCCGAACACGGTACATTAGTCTTCACCGTGTTGCATTGTGTTCAGATGCACTCACCTATACACTTCGTGCTAATATGCCCCAGACCAATCTAGCAGTTACAAAGACGTACAATTCGTGATAGGACCCTTGCGACTCCCACTAATCATCCTTGTCAGCCTAGCAATTCTCACTACGACCTTACCTGCTCTTGTCACGGCCCAAACCCCGAACAATGCACAAACCTCTCTAGTCGGATTCAGCCTCTCCGTAACCCCGGATACTATGACCATTCAGAACGGAAGCATTACAAACGCCGCGATCATCGTTACGAGTCAGGGGCTAAACGGGCCAGTGACCCTTCGTACGTCAGTTTCGCCCAGCTCTGGGCTTCAAGCGGTAACGGATCCATCTAGCGTAATGGTTTTGCCAGGGGGTAACGCGGCGTCAACTCTAGAAATCAATGCAAGCTCTGCCCAAATTGGAGAATACAAGATCAACGTAACAGGCTCTGCAATCCTCGCTCTTTCTCAATCGTACATCGTAACAGTACGCGTTACTGGCCCGCCAAGTCAACCATCGGCATCACCCCCATCAAGTTCTCCCCCTCCAGGCACATCTGGTTCCAACAATAAGCNACCCTCAACAACCACATCAGGCTCCAATCCAAAAGGTCCTTCGATTCCCAAGGGTCAGGGTTCGCAACCGGCCTTTGACCCGGCTGGAGTCATAGTCGCGGGCAATTTGCTCGCTGCAGTCGGAACCATCGGGGCAATAGCGTCCATGTACAGGAAGAGAAGCAATCCCTCCCATGCGAGTTCGTGATAGTTAGCGTTGAANTGAGGCTATCGTCACGGGCCGCGTTGTACGCGGTGAGAGAAAATTCAGGCCGACTTGTGTTATTAGCGTTTGATGTTGGTTACCCTAAGTTTGAACTGGAGGGTCTTGCCTGCCATGGGATGGTTTCCTGTCTTTCCGTAGGCCTTCTCGGGTGGAATCACGACCTCCTTCTCCTCGTTGACCTTCATGCCGATCAANGCTTCGTCAAACCCTTGAATCACCTTTCCCGCTCCGAGAATCACCTGAAGTGGTTTGTAGTCTCGGGCAGGGTTGTAGAGTCCTGCGGATTTCGCCTCCTTCTCCATTGAGGTGTCGAAGACTTTCCCTCCCGGGTATCGTCCGAGATAGTGCACGGCTACAGTGTCGCCTTTCTGTGCTTTCAGATCCGTCGAGCTCAAGTCGAGTCTCGAGTGTGAGAGGATGGGCGTCGTAAATAGCTAACGGTGGTGTCGCCGCGAAAGGCGCATCTTAATACGCGATGAACGTGTCTAGTTGTCTCATGATGGCTGAGAGGCAGAAGTACAAGGCAAGGTTCACGAGCAAGCTGCCCAATGGAGACTTTCTCGGCCTAACTGTCTGGCCAGGAAAGAGCGACCCTAACGCCGAGGTGCTGACCATCCAGATTCGACGTCAGGGAAGCGCGGGCTGGGAAACAGTTCATCGGGTGGCCATCTATCGGACCTCCGATGGTAGATACTCTCTCCTGCCGGAGCGAACTCCAGCTTCGCAACCTGCGAAGACCGAGCCTACCGGCGGCGACGAGTCGAGCGAGTCGTTCGAGTAAGGGCTCCTCAAGGCCCTCAGGGTTATAACGCGGAGTCAGACAAACGGTATCCGTGTCAGGAAGTGTAATGGCTACTAGCGAGGTTATTCTGGAAGAGACGCCTTACCTCAATCTCTCTACAAGGGGCCGACGCACCGGCTTGTCGAGATCAGTCGAACTCTGGTTCGTTTTCGAAGATGGAAAATTGTTCTTCCTTGCTCATGAGGATTCTGATTGGTGGAAAAACGTGAAAAAGACTCCTCGGGTGGAGGTTGAGGTTGGAGAGATTCTTTTCGAAGGAAACGGGAGCCTCGCTATGCAGAAACTGGAACATGTTTTCAAGCTCTTTCGACTGAAATATGGTGATTATCAGGTAAACAGGTGGTATGGGGGTCAGCGGTCCAACAGAAGAGTTGTCACGGTGGAGCTTGGAAAGGTCTTAGGCAAAAGACCATCTGAGAGGATGCGGCCTATTGAACTCGCTGCGTAAGAGCCTAGAGTCCCAAGCCGCAACCCTTTGCCCGATAGTCATATAGCAGGTTCGCCTATNCTAGAGCCTCGTTGGATCCAAGATGGCCTATGGTTTAGCTGAGGGTTTCAGAAAGACAGCAATAAGGCTCGGCGGCAAGAAGAAGAACCGCGCGGTTATTATTGCCACCTTTGGAAACCATTTCACCCTGAACGATGCGCTAGAGAAGTTTCGCAAAGAAGGTTTGCGCTTCGAGACCGAGAAGGGCCANATCGTCAAGATTTTCCTGGACAAGAATACAGAAGAAAGAGCCGAGCAAGTGCGCAAGATCATACGCGAAGGCTTCGGCTACGTAGAACCCCTCTAGATTCTTCNTACCGTTCAGAAACTCGCCCGATTCAAGCCCAGATTAGGAATCCAAGCCCACGATTTCTAGAACGCCATCTTCCACGCTTATCCCTAGGGGAATACACGTGGATCAAAAATAACGAGACAAGCCGATTCCAAGCCGGTCACCNGCAAACAAGCCCAGAATCACCCCCCAGACAGAAACAGCCTCCTGAGAAAAAATGGATCCCTTGGGCATCCCGCGTGACATGAGCGGTCTCGGCGGACCCGTCTGAAAGTAAGTCCAAGCTAGTGTTTTATCATAGCACAGCCAGCCCCCCATTCGCTCACCGTCATGTCTCTTCCCAAGCCCGGCGACAACATCAAGGTGACATTGATGAGCGGCGAAACAATTGAAGGCGTTGTCGAATGGATTGATGGAGCGGGCGCCTGGGTCAAAGGAACCCAGAAAAGCAGATGGGTCCCCCTGGAAGCATTCCAACCGCAAACGCAAGCGGCCGGTCCAANAGACGACGAGTAACTCGTACCGTCAAACNATGACGATGCGAGGACGAGGCTATTTTACGAAGACGAGTCCTTTGCCAGAGTCTATCTCGAAAGTCTCCGTGTCAATCTTTGACGCGGACCCGTTCAACTTCCGAACCTTCAATTCTCGCCCGTTCGCGTCCGAATCGTCCTTATCCAGATCGATAACACACGACGCGGTATCCTCCAACCACTTTACCACATCCTTAGGCGCTTTCGAGAGATCCACCGTCAGGACAAGTGTCACGCTAGAGTCTCTAAGCTTGTCCAAAGTCTCGCCCAATCGCTTGACAACATCCTTTGATGCAACCTTTGCCACAATTGGATCGATCGAATCAAACAGAATCTTGGTTTTCTCGCCGATAAACATAGAACTGTTCTTGATGAGCGCGTCCTGTATCGAATCGAAGTCAAACGCTTTCTCAACATAGTAGGGCTCAAAACTGAACGAGTCGGACTGGGACGAAAACCCGTCCACCAACAAGAACCNGTATTGGGACTCAGCTTCCGACGGGTCCGCGCCAATCTTTTTCATCTGCTCTCTGAGCGCAGCGGGCGCCTTATCGTAGGTTACGAACATACACGGGTTTCCCTGCTTGAGAAAACTGCTGGCAAGCCCGGAGGAGAGAGTCGTCTTCCCGGAACCTGGACTGCCATTCACAACCACGAGACCAGGAGACTCGAGGCTTCCCTGTGTAAGCTCGAAGATATGGTCGAAACTCCGGGAGACCTTCGGAGCGCTGGGACGTTTCTGAGCTTCTTCTCGCGCCGGTTTCTCTGGTTTGTCCGATGAGGGTGGCGGATAGAACTTAGGCTGGACCATTTCCCTTGCGGGCTGCTGTACAGGCTCGGGAGGTTTGGAGGGGCGAACTGGAGGCGCNGGTGGGGTTGGCGTCATGATTGNTTTGTCAGGCTCAGCGTCCTTCTTTCCACCAGGAACGATCATCATNGGCCTGCTTGTGGGGGTCGATCTGGGTGGAACCCATTCTGGACTNCTCTGCATCGCGAACCCTCTCGGCTGTTCTCCCACAAAGGAGCTTGCGTCGGGAGGCAAGTCTCTGAGTAATGATTGNAGCAATCTACTCAGCGAACTATCCTCGTCGATTTGAGCAGGAGCGGGGGAGCTTCTCGGAGGCTGATAGGAACTGGTAGCANTCACGGGTGGAAGGTTGGGAGGCGTAGGTGAGCCAGCAGGAATAGAAGGAGCCTGTATCGGAGTCGACATGCCCNGAGGGTTGGCCGTCAATGCGGACGCTGACGTCNACATATCTTCGGTTGCGTCGCCTTCTTTCTCGTCTTTTTTCTTGCGTCCGAACATGGTGAGTATTCCTAAGCTAGTAATTCGAACAGGAGAACACAGCATGAGTTGTTCTCGAATAGGAATGATGTTACCTTAGTGAATAGTCACTGGAAACAACATAGAGGCTTCCATACACTATTAGACAACGCAAGCCTTCTCTTACGAGAACTACCTCTTACTCTTCAGAATGTCCGATTTCGTCAGAATACCAACAATGTTCTCACCCTTCGAAACGAGCACGCCATAGTTGCTCTGTAACAATCCCAGAACCGATTCNAGTGGAGTATCGCTATTGACAACAGGCAACGGCGAATCCATGATCTCACGAACCCTGAGGGCAAGAACAGACTCGAGNGACTCGCCCCGAGCAGCGCGATCGAGAATCGTTTTCTCCGAAATACTTCCAACACATCGTCCGCCCTCGAAAACGGGAAGCTGCGAATAGCCCCTACGCCTCATCAAGTCAACAGCATCCCGGACAAGCTGTGTTCTCGCCACTGAAACGACTGGGCGACTAATGAGCTCGTCCACACGACGCGCGGGGCTCTCGACCCCNGCCCTCTCCAAAGCGCTGAACAGTCTCTGAACAACCGAATAAGATGGGTCCACGGAACCTGCCTCAATCTTTGCAATAATCGATTGACTCACTCCAGCGGATAGAGCGAGTCTGGACTGCGTTAGTCCGAGCTCTTTCCTCTTCTTCGGAATCTCCCCCAATGACGGTAGCATACCTCAAACATGCTGGACGGTGCTCTTATTCCTNTCGGAATAGCTTNNGAGCCTATTCCTAAAGGAATATGAGTACNACAGAACTTATATAATAAGAATAAATGAAAAGACAACGAAAACATGTCCCCGGAAATCCAGCTTGCGGGAATTCACCCGCGGTCAGAGAGACTAATCGAACTCACCCGGTCCTATGAGCGGGCAAANTCCAGCTGGAGTCAGGTAGAAGTCCAACTTGAGCAGGAGACAAAGGAAATCATCAAGCTTCAAGAGAGTCTCGGCTTCAGACATTTTTCCGACGGTTCCTTAGCCTGGCAAGATCAGCTTAGACCTATCACGCGATCTCTGTATGGAGTGGAGTCGGGCACTAGATACTCAAGATGGTTTGACACTAATACATTCTACCAGAAACCCATCGTCGTGGGCAAGATTTCCGCNGGCGACATCGACCCCCGGAGCTTTCTTCGAACCGAACTTTTGGCAGGAAAAGTCGAGCGAAAAATCACTCTCCCTGGACCGTACACGTTCTCTCAGCTCTCGGAAAATAAGCACTACAAGAATTACGCTGATTTGCTCGTCGACGTCGCTCTTGCAGAGCGCGAGATTATCCAGAAACTCAAGAATCTGGGCGTTACCCTCTTCCAACTATCCGAGCCCTGCTTGGTCTATCAACCATATAGAAAAGGTTTCAGAGATCAGTCCGAGGTTGAGCTCGCTCTAAGAGCAATTCGCTCAGTGGTCAAGGACAATCCCGCAGATTTTGTGGTTCAGACCTATTTTGGCGACGGGGCCCCTCTACTCCCAGAACTTCTAGATCTACCAATCTCCGGTGTTGGAATCGATCTGTTCGAAACCGACATTTCCTCGCTCAGTGAGCAGGAAAAAACCTCAAAAGCAGTCGTGGTGGGCGTTGTCGACTCACGGGAATCCTTCATTGAGAATCCAAGCTGGATCGCTGATACAGCGCGAAAATTCTCAGAGAAATTAGGCGCCCGCGATCTGGTTTTCGCCTCCAATTCGGACTTGAAATTTGTACCACAAGAAATCGCGAATCAGAAGTTGGAGGCGCTGTCTAAGGCATCTGAACTATTCGAGGCGAGTTGATAGATGTCGAAGCTCTTTCCTGTTCAAGAAATAGGGAGTCTAGCAAAGCCAAAATGGAGAACCAAGGGGCTTCGACAACGACTCTCCTCACAAGACCTCTCTGAGGCTGAGGAATGGGCTGCGAAGCTGGGCATTCAGGACTTTCACGATCGAGCCAAGGGCATTCTCAGGACCGGTGATGACAAGGAACGAGTCAAGGCGGTCCTCGAACTTTCTACCTTGTANGGCCTCCGCCTCTTCGAAACTACAGGCTTAGACAACGACGGGGTAGGGGGAGAGCAACAGCGGGTCGANATGTACGAGCACGTAATCAAAGCTGTGCACGGAATGAACCTCCTCGGCCACGTCCACTCCTTTGACAACAAGTACTTCAACAAAGGAGTCGCAGAATCGAAAATCTCCAGAAAACACCCCGTCTACTTGCCAGAATTCCTTGATGTCAAGAAATACGCCCACCGAGCTGTGAAGGTCCCGATTACCGGACCGTACACACTGGTGGACTGGTCTTTCAGCGGCTACTACATCCAGAAGCAACAGGCCAATTCTCCCAAGACGCGGAAGATCGAGGCAAAGCGCGAATTCCTCCTCGATATCGTAGAGCAAATCATACGCCCTGAAATCCGAGACCTAGTCGACGCGGGAGCAACTTGGATACAGATCGACGAACCAGCAGTGACCACCCACCCAGAACCCCAAGAAATGGAACTCTTCGTAGAGGCATGGAATGAAACAGTCAAGGGATTCAACTGCAAGTTCAGTGACCACACTTGCTACCCCTCCGAGATAGGATACAAGGTTCTCGCAGAATATGCGCCAAAGCTGGACAAGTGCGACCAACTCGCACTAGAGTTCGCTAACCGGGACACTTCGCGTCTCGGACTCGATGAGGACTCGCGGGAGGGCTACAGCGATCTGAACCATTTCGTTGACTCTGGTTTCAGCGGAGAATTCGGGCTTGGCGTTGCGCACGTTCACGACTATACGGGAAATGTGTCCGAAGGGGCAGGAAAATCCGTAGGGCGAGACTTGATTGAATCTCCGGAGCTAGTGCGAGACCGTCTTCTGTTCGCCACCAAGATTGTCGGGGATCCCGCAAAAATCTGGGCGAACCCAGACTGTGGACTGCGGACCAGAACGTGGGATGTAGCTTTTGCGAAGCTCGCAAACATCACGAAAGGAGCGGAGCTAGCAAGGGAGACCTACCAATGAGACTGAGCGATCGGGCGCGGCATCACAACCTCGTTACCGTCGAACTTATTCCAGACAGAGTCGTTGCCAGCGATTTGGCTCTCCTGAGGGGAAGAGTTGACGCTATCACGATTCCGGCCCTGCGGAATGGCCATAATGACCCAAGCTATCCGAAGTCTTTCTCGATAACGCCCCAACGCAGAAGTCTTGCTTCCGCCTCGATCATCAATAGAGCCGGGATAACTGCTGTCCCCTCACTAACATGTCGCGATTGCAATAGGTCGGACTTATCAGCTATCGCGAACCAAATGGCTCAAGGACTTGGAAACGTGCTGATCGTTTACGGAGACCCCTATCCACAGCCTCATCCAGGGACCTACGAGTTTACCAAAACGAACGAGCTAATTCGGGAAATCTCCTCGCTAAACCATGGAAACGACCCATGCATTGGAGCGGTGACAAACCAGCACGCTGACAACAGGGAAAACGAAATCTCCCGAACTATATCACGGGTCGATGCGGGCGCCGACTTCATCGTTACAAACGTCGCTTTCGACTCGGAGAGTGTACTTGAGCACAGAGATGCTCTGCTTGGGGCAGGATTAGGCGTACCCCTGTTCATTCAAGTTTCCATTCCACTCAGCTTGAACAACGTGTTATTTGTGAGCCAGAAATTCGACATACCTGTCCCAGCTCACATCAGGAAGAAACTGTCAGACGATCCCTCTGGAGGCAGTCTCGCAGTTGCCGCGGAAGCCTACGAGGCTCTGCGTGGAGAAGCGAATGGTATTCACTTCTCATATCTATTCCGACAACGAAATCCGATTCCCACCTATCGCCATTTACTAGAAACAATTGGGATTGCTGGTCCGCCACTAGNTCCGCTAGCCNCCTCTGCGTTGAAAACATACCCTGTGGCNTAGTTTCCTCGAACGCTCAGTGCTCGACTCTAATAGTCAAATGTTAGACTTGGTTGTTTCGACCGGTAATGGAGCGTCTTCCCCAACCTGGAGTACTTTCTTCAACTCCTTCTTCATGAGTGAAGGATCATGGTTGAGGTTGAAGTAGTCTGCGAATGTCGTGGTTGTCCTTAGCATTCTGGTTCTCCCGATCCTCTCGTCATTAATCAGGTCCATGTCCTTCAGCTGCTTCACATGGCCGTACGCAAGTTTTCCCCGAACACGTACCACGTAAGACTGAGTGACAGGCTGCTTCAGAGCTATGAAGGATAGAGTTCGAAGAGGTCCGGGTGTCAGAAGCGGTCTGTTCGCCAGTTTTCGAACATACTTGGCAAATTCCGCCTTTAGTTGCATGACAAAGCGTCCGTCCGGAAGCTCCACGACTTGAATTGGACTACCAGCAATCTTGTACCGTTCCGAAACTGCTGTAGCTATTCCGCGTATCTTGTCCTCTGATCTAGCGCCTATGACAGACCCGATCATCTTCAGATCCAGAGGCCTTCCGGAGACGTATAGTGCGGCCTCGCAGAGCTGCTGCTGTAGGTCAGCAGTTTTCAGCTGAGCCGGGTTAGTCGAAACTTGTGCTTCCATCGTCTTTCAGCTCGATCTCGATGTCACCGAACTCTAGGGGCTGGGCGAGGCCAACTCTTCCCTCGACGGCTAAGAATAGCAGCATGATGAACATTCTGACCGCTTCGAGAGGGTCGCCTTTTCCCAGAAGGGCCAGAAAGGAATGTTTCTTCCGTGTAGTGCCCGCTTCTGTGAGGAGTCTTCGCAGGAAGGCTTTGATATTCTCCTCTATCTTGACAAGGAAATCGTCGACTTGCTCAAACACCTCTGGTGTTCTGAGAACCATCTGTGCGCTTGCAGGAAGCATTCTCTCCGCCGTTAACACCTCCAGCAATCCCTTGATGACTTCCTCGACGGACGTAGTTGTCGATTCATAGCGCAGAGGAAAAGATAGGGGAGGAGGGACGAAGTCTGTCGGCCTCTCGAGCGGCGGCTTCGGCGGTTCTTCCATTTTGAGGATGAGTTCTGACTTCATCCTCAGGAGGATTGCAGATGAGAGGAGGGCGGTGCCGGAGACAGAAAAGTCGATGAATCCTCGACCTCTCATCTCATGGAGAAGCTCATCCAGTAGATTTGCGAGGTTCACGTCCCATGGTTTGACGCGGTGAAGATGGATCAGGTCAAAGAGGACGGCATAGGGTGCTTTCAGCCAGTATGCTTCTTCGTGAATTGTCAATTGTTTTCTCCTCTTGAGGGCAGGGACACGATTTGACTGCTGCCTTTATCGATGAAGACGCCGAACACTCTCTCTGCTCTCGATATTGTGGTATCCTTGAGCGAGATTACGATGAACTGGGACATGCTGCTCCTCGACCGAAGAAGGGTGGCCAGGCGTTTTGCGTTTAGCACATCCAAGTGTGCATCGATTTCGTCCATCACGTAGAATGGCATGGGATGGATTTGTTGGAGTGCGAGGAGGTAGCAGACTGTCGAGACGGATTTCTCTCCTCCGCTTGCGCTCCCGATTGTGAGCTCTGTTTTTCCAGGAAACTGAAGGAGGACGTCAAGTCCGCCTTCGAACGGATTTTCCGGAGTATCCAATACCATTCTTCCGTTTCCTTCACCGGTCATTTCGCGAAAGATGCTCTGGAATGTCTCGTTGACCTTGTTGTAAGCGCTCATGAAGGTGTCAAGTTTCTTCCTCTCGAGTTCGTTCATGAAGTCGAGGATTGCTAGTTTCTCCCGTTCGAGCTCTCCGATCCTGACTGAGAGGTGTTTGTATCCTTCCTTCTGCGANTCATATTGTTGGGCAGCGAGCTGGTTGATAGCTCCTATCTCGTCCCGTTCCTGTTCGAGGACGCGTTTCATATCTTCAGCCTCCTTGATGAGGGCCGGGTGAGTCTCGAGTGGCGTCTCGAATCCGAGGCTTCTGAGTTGTCCTTTGAAGATTGTTAGTTGAGCGTCGACCTCTCTAAGCCCCGCCTTTAGATCGGTCACGCTTGCATTAAGCGGATCCATCATTTGCAGAAGTCTCCGGGTTGCTTTTTCGATTTCTACAAACTGTTCTTCGTACTTCTTCCTCTCAACTCCAACACTGTCCAAGTTTCCAACCAGACGCTGCTTTTCTTCGTTGAACTGTTTCATCTCCTTCTCTAATGTTTCGAGTTGCTGATGCGCTTCGTTGGCTCGGGTCTCTTCGCGATGAATCTCAGAGTCAAGCGAGCGCAGTTGTATGCGGATCTGGTCGATTCCGGGCCTAAGGGTCTCCAGCTTGGACTGTTGGGAGGAGAGACGTGTTTCTAGCTCTAGCGTCTCCCGAAGAATGACCTGGTTCTCGGCGGTGACTTGGTCTCGTTCCGTTTCGAGTTGAGAGAGCGATGTCCTTCTGGAATCAAGTCTGAGTCTCGCTCTTTCCTCTTCTATGACGGCGAGCCGCCTCTTCATCTGCGCTTGTTTCTCCGCTGTCTCCTCCAACAAGACTTGTTCTTTCGCCATGGAGTTCTGTAGACTGTCAATTCGTCGTGTCGTCTGTTGGAGGAAGGTTCTTGTTCTCTCGAAGCTCTTCTTGGCAAGTTCTACGTCTCTTGCCAAGGCCTCTCGGGTCTTGCTAGCGGACACCCGGTCTTCCAAGAGCTCGTCTAGTTCTGTCTCGATAAGGTCAACGTCCGACCGTGAGCGTTGCACAACTGTCTCAAGCGATTTCACCGTTCTCTCAAGGCTTTCAAGCGCGGTGGATCGAGGAACTATATTCGATATCTCTAGGGGGGCTCTGTAGTAACCGCTCTCAAGGCCTCCCCCGGGCTCGTAGAGGTCTCCGCTGGTAACGACGCATCTTTGTCCCTTGGACGCTGTCAGGAACGCTGCTCTTTGGGTCGTGGCGAGTATGGTATCGCCGAAGACGAATTGGACGGCGGGAGCAATGGACTTGTCGGAACGTATTACCTTCGAAAGAGGACCTATTATTCCAGAGACACTGTCGGTGTCCAGTTCCAGATCTGAAAGCTCAAGATCTTCTATGGGAACAATCTTGACGCGTCCAAGCTTGGTACGTTTCAGGCTTTCGACGCACCTTATTGCTACATCGAGGTTCTTTACAACAAGCGCTTTCATCCAGCCGGCGCTGGCGGCCTGGATTGCCTTGCGGTATTCTTCTGGGAACTTGACGAGGTCTTCTAGACGGCCGTAGACGCCTTTCAGAGCGCCTTCATCAGCCATCTCTTCAATCTTCTCGATGGCCTTGTCTTCCGCACCCAAGTTGTCTGCTAGGTTCTTTTGAGTGTTAAATTCGACCACAGCGACCCTTGCCTTCTTTGCTATATCGAGTGCTTCATCGATCTCTTTTCTGCGTTGGTCCTTGAGTTCACCGTACTCNTTTGTTCTCTGCTCGATTGATTCGAGCCGTCTTTCTTCTTCCTTCTGAAGCCTCTCCATTTCCCGGATTCTAGTNTTCAGCTCTTCTGACAGCTGGGCGAACTCTTTCTGGCGGGCTTCAAGGGTTTGCAGATGGCTGGCGGTCAGATCGAGTTTTGTCGAACTGCCCTTGCTCTGAGCGGTTAGGTTTGAGAGCTCCTTTCCGAGGCCGTCGATCTCGTCCTGGACTTCGCGTAGGTTCTTTGCGTCCTGGTCGAGGGAAGATCTGCCGGCGGTGACCTTTTGGCTGATCTTTTCGACCTTGGATGTGGAAGCTTCTAACTTCTCCTGGAGGACTTTCTTGTGGGACTGGAGGCTCTTGATCGAGCTAGCGAGAGGTTTGATTGAAGTTTCCATCTCTTCCGCCTGTTTCGTGAACGCTTCGCGTTGTCGTGTCCGGGTTGCAACTAGGTTCTTCGCTGTATCTGCAGCGGACTTTGCTTCGACGAAGCCCTTGCTAGCTTCCGCAATTCGTCTTTCGAGATCGAAGAGTTCTTGGTTTCCCCGGGTGACAGTTTTCTCCTCGAAGCTTCGTCGGTCTTGTTCGATCTGTGCTCTCTGTTGAGTTAAGTCCTCTCTCTCGCGTCTCACCTGATCCAGCTTGATCTGTTCCTGCTCTAGGGTCTGCAACATTTCCTGATGCCTGTTTGCGAGGGCTAGGATCTGGGCTGAGAAGATGCGTGCTTGCTGGCTGTTTATCTCGGTCTTGAGAAGATTGAATCTCAGAAGATCGTTTCTTTCTCTTTCCAGCTGTTCGATTCTCTGTCTAACCTCGTCAACTCTCGCGGCAGCGACCTTGAGGTTCAGGTCCGCCTCCTGCAACTGCACTCTCGCTTCCGCTTTCTTTGTCTCGAATGTTCCGATTCCGATGAGGCTTTCCAGAATCCTTCTTCGTTCTTCAGTGCTGATCTCGGCGAGGTGAGTGATGGCGTGTTGTGAGATGAGGTTGAAACCGGTTACTTGGATGTCTGCTGAGCTCATTACGTCCTGGACTTGTTTTCTGGAGAGACGTCGTCCGTTGATGCGGTAGATTCCTTCTCCGCCTTTCGAGAACTCTCTGGAGATTGTTACGAGGTCAGAGTCTACGGGTAGCTTTCGGTCACTATTGTCGAACTGGACGGCCACGTAGGCAGAGCGTGCTCCTTCGCCTTGGGACTTGTGGACTAGATCGGATAGGCTTCTGCCTCGGAGTTCTCTAGGGCTGAGCTCGCCGAGTGCGAACTTGAGGCTGTCGAGGATGTTTGACTTGCCGGATCCATTGGGTCCCGTGATAACGGTGAATCCTGTGCTGAGGTTGATGGAGACCTTCTTGTTGAAGGTCTTGAATCCCCGGATGTCGATTCTCTTGATGAACACCAAGGCTGGAGCCCTGGACTCTCACTCGGAATCGTAGCGTGTTCTCATCGGCCGTATCTTCTGTAGCGCCTCTGGTAGAGTCTGATGGCCCTTAAGAAATCGATTCTTCGAAACTCGGGCCAGTAAACGTCTACAAAGACAAGCTCGCTATATGCGGATTGCCATAGGAGGAAGCCGCTTAGCCGCTCTTCGCCTGATGTTCGTATGACTAGGTCCGGGTTTGGGTTGGGGAGGTGTGCGGTGTAGAGGTACTTGTGGAATATTCCCTCGTCGATATCCTGCGGTCTCAGGTTTCCTTGATAGACGTCCTCGACGATCTTTTTGGTGGCGTCGACGATTTCTGCACGTCCTGTGTATGCGATTGCGATGTTTAGGAAGTGCCCTGTGTACGCGCTTGTGTCGTCTTCAAGTTTCTTCAGCGCGTCCTGTAGGCTCTCCGGGAGGAGATCCGTTCTGCCGAGAGCTTTGACCCGAACCTTTTGAGTATGAAGACGATTGTCTCTTCCGAGCTTTCTCGCTTCTTCCTCAACGAGTTTGAGGACAGCGTTGACTTCCTCCGCTGGCCGGTCGAAGTTCTCTGTCGAGAAGGTGTAGAGTGTGAGTGTCTTGATTCCGTATTCAAGGCACCAGTCCAGTACTTCTTCCCCNACCTTGGCGCCAATAGTGTGTCCATCGTTAGGTCGGAGTGCCTTTTCCACGGCCCATCTTCGGTTGCCATCCAGTATGATTCCGATGTGTTCGGGTAGTGGTCTTCCTTTGACTTGTTCGGTGAGCCATTTTTCGTAGGCGGTGTATACTCCTGCTATTCTGAGTAGGCTGTCTAGCATGTTTGTTCTTTGACCTCCGGTTTGTTGAGTTGGGCTTGGGCGAGCGCTCTTGCGCAGGAGCAACCCTCTCTCGTGTCAGGTATATTGCCTATAGCTTCTATGAGAATCTTGTTCAGGACCTGGCTGGTCTCTTTTCCCCTGTCTTCTACCTCTTTTGCAGAGAGTGTTCTCTGGAGCCCTGCTGCCATGTTGGAGACGAAGCTGATTGATGCGTAGCAGATCTGGAGCTCTCTCGCGAGGAAGGCTTCTGGGGCGCCTGTCATTCCCACGATTGCGCCGCCGAGGGTCCTGAGCATGCGTATCTCTGCAGGTGTTTCATATCTTGGACCTTCAGTGGCGGCCATTACGACGTCGTTTCGCAGGGTCTTCTTGTTGTCAGAGCCAGCACTCGTCATCGCATTTCTCAGGGTTGGGCAGTATGGCTCGGATACGTCGATATGTGTGACTGGGGGGTCGTCGTAGAAGGTTCCTCGTCGGGATTTTGTGAAATCGATCAGGTCTGATGGTACGACTATATCGCCTGGTGTGAGGGTCGTGTCTATTGCGCCGACGGCGTTGGTGGCGATTATTCGTTCGACTCCGAGATTTTTGAGTCCCCAGATGTTGGCTCGATAGTTCACCTTGTGAGGCGGGGCAGTGTGTCCTTCGCCGTGTCGTGGTAGATAGATTGCTTCTCGTCCTTTGACTTGCCCAATAGTCAGGGTTGGGGTTGGACCGTATGGTGTGCCGACGATTTTTTCTTCTCCTTTGATGATGGATTTGACTCCTGAGCCGCCGATTATGGCGATGGGCGGTCTCATTCTTCTTCCTCGTAGAGCGCGCTTAGCTCGTGGAGGGAGAGCTTTGCGCCTTGGCTGAGCTTCTTCTTCGCAGCCTCCTTCAGGTTTTGCTTGTGAGTTTCTTCTTTCTGACGCTGGGTCATCTTATCAGCTAGATCGATCGATTTTCTGACTACTTGGTATTGCTCGTCTGCGTCCTTGTATTCTCCGCGNAGCTGGTTTAGGGACTTTCGGACATCTTCCTGTTTTATCTTGAGTGCTTCAAACCGCTCGGATAATATCACGATCTCCTCGTGATGTTTCTGGCTCTCCTCGGCGAGTTCCTGGACTTTTGCGTGGAGCTCGTCTGCTTCCTTGTTGGCGTTGCCAACCTCGTCTCGTAGTCGGTTGATCTTCTTGGCCGCTGTGACCTGGATCTCAAGGGCTCGGATCTTTATCATCAGACGCTTTTCTTCATCTTTGCCTAGTGGGGCGGATTGTACCTGCCATTCGAGCTGTTGTAGCTCGTGCTCGGCGGTTACGGACTGGAGGAGCTTGGGCGCTGTTTTCTGGAGTGTCTTCAGTTTTGTGATGTTCTGTTTTGCTTTGTCTCGGAGGTTGTCTCTTGTCTTCTTGAGGGCTCTGACTGTCTCGTTGAGTTCGTCACGGGTCTTCCGGCTCTCTTGGAGCTCAGTGCGTGTACTGTCGAGCTTGCTTCTTGCCTCGGAGAGTGCTCCTAGGAGCTTTCGTTCGTCGATTTTGATCCGCTGACGCTCGTCCGCGAGCGTTTCGAGATTGGTCATAGCTGGATCCCGTTTGACAATTGACGGGCCTGATTGTTGGAATAGGGGAAGCCGCCTTATAGACGTTCAACCCGCTCTTTCTGGCAGAGAGGTCAACGAGGACTGGAACGAGTTACTAGTCGCTTGTCCATGATCGGGACTGTACACGTGGACCCTGCCAGCGCTACAAGCGTCAGGGATACTATTCTGCGAATGAAACCGGAGGTAGTTGCCTTGGAGCTGGATGCGGCTCGTTTGATGGCGCTGGAGAATCCGAAGGCTCAGAGTGGACGGGGAGCAGGATTATCATTTCTGACCATGGCGTTGTTGGAGAGGTTTGCGGGCCAGATGACCGGGTCGCCGCCTGGAACGGAGATGCTGGAGGCGGCTAGGGCGGCAATGGCTGTCGGGTCCAGAGTGGAGTTCATTGATCTGCCGATCGCGAATACGGGTGCGGCGTTGCGGAAGCTGCCGCGGAAGGAGAAGGCGAGGCTGGTGGTTGATGCGCTGGCGAGCCTTGTAGTCTTGCCTTTCAGCAGGATAAACTGGTCGAAGCTGACGGAGGACATGGAATCGCAGATCGAGGCTTTCCGGAAAAGATACCCGGTGTTGAGCGGGATACTGATCGATACGCGCGAGGAGTACATGACCAACCGGTTGAAGATGGTGATGGGCTCTACGACCGGGCAGGTCCTGGCGGTTGTAGGGTTCGGACACCGTGCTTCACTCGCGAAGGCGCTGGCAGGGTACATGGAGGGACCGGGGTTCACAACGAGCTTTTCCTGGCAAGTGACAACCGACAGCTGAGAGGCGATCCAGGGTTCTGCTTGCGGTTTCAGGACTATTTCATGAAGGGCAAACCGACCACCTTAGCGAACGGGAATAGCCACCACANGTCAGGGTCCAAGAGCCAGATCCCGGCATGGAGGAAGGAGGGAGGTTAGGGGCGCGTGAACGTGGATTCTGCGCGTTTTCACGAAGGGTGGGGCGCGGGAAAAAAGGGCCCCCGGGGGGTCACATAATAGTTAACAGNAAAAAGTAGTTACAGAAAAAGAAAGTTACGCAAGCACTTTCTTGCCGGTCTNCTTGACCGTTCGGTCGGAATACGCTGACCTCAACAGTTCGCGAAGGAGATATGCGATAGCGTTGTCCAGCTTGGCGCGAGAGCCGGGGTCCACGCTGTACANGTGAAGTTGAACTAGGCTTCGGATTCCACCTTCCCGGCCGCGCGGATGGGACTTGAAATAGAGCCCTGGAAACGCCTTGCGTGTACGATCGAGCGCGGGCGCGAGCGCTGACTCGATAATTCCCACAAGCCCAATAGACACCTCCAAGGGTGCTTGTCCCCTTGCCGCTTTCAACATCGGAATTACTGATCCGTTGAAAATCGCTTTCATCTCAGACGGAACTCCCGGGAGAGATACGAGGCTCGTCTTGCCAAGCCTGATCAGAACTCCGGGAGCGGTTCCAACCGGATTAGGTAGCGGCTGGGCATCCTCTGGCAGTGTAGCCATCTTTCTACGAAACCGCGTTAGACCTGTAGAAGCTTCTAGCGCACTGTACCGGGCCTTGACCATGGCCAAGGCGTCCGGGTTCAGCAAGAGCCGCTTCTTCAGGGCGAGAGCAACCCCTCTGAGAGTCATGTCATCATGAGTCGGTCCAAGACCCCCCAGAGTAATCAAAAGGTCCGGCTTTCTTCCCAGCGATCCCGTAACCCCGTCCTTTATGGCATTGAGAGAGTCGCGGAGAACAGTGATTCTCTGAAGTGTCCACCCAAATCTTGTTAAGCGTTTTGCGATCCAGTGAGAATTCGTATCCAGCGTGTGTCCGATCAGTAATTCATTGCCGACAGAGATTATCTCTACCGTGGGAGATTTCTTCACTAGGTCAGGCCCCTGAGAACGTGGGACTACTGTTTCTCCAATGAGAGAACAGCCGCGAGTGCGCCAGAAAGAGCGCGGTTCGCGTCTTTCCCAAAACCGATGATGACGAGATCGTTCTCTGATGGACGGAAGAGTTCTCGAATCCGAGCATCTTCACGTGGTGAGAGCTCGGAAACTTTTTTGTTATCGGGTGGCATTGAGAGCTTTCCGTTGACTACCGCTATTGTTAGGGTCCCTTCCGCGCCTACCTTGATGGCTTCATCCCGCTGCAAGACACCCGTTATCCCCGGCTTGTACCTTTTCGCTAGGTGAACCCCCACTGAGACTTTTCCAGGGACGAGTTCCGTCTCGTCCAAGGTCTTGATCTTCCGCACCGCGATCTGCTTGAGATACCTCTGCAATGTCTCCCGCCCTTGCTTCGAGAGCTTGACACCAGTCCCCTCACTGACCTCGACCAAGCCCTGTTCTGCAAGCCTTTCCAACAAGCCTCGGGTAACGCCGTCGTTGATTTGAAGAGCTTGAGCCAAAGCGCGGCGTCCAACAGGACCCTCTTGTTCGATTAGAACCAGAGCATTTAGAAGCTGGACGGGAGCAAGTTGGGGTAGCGGACCTCTCGCTCCGCGACGCCATTTCTCAAGCATCCCTTCGAGCAAGGAATCCGACGACCAGACCATTCCGGCCGATGGAAAATTAACTCTTCCCAAGAGACGAAGAAANCTCTTGAGGGTGGACGACTCCGAANCCTTCCACATGACCGCTGACTCTGGGACAAAGAGGGATTGGGCCAAAGTTCTGTTTGTAGACCATCCGCAAGTGTTTCTTCCATGGATGAAATCTATGATAGGACAGGCANAAGCGGACGTTCGCGGCCTACGGACCGTTTTCGAGAAGTTTCAGGTTCGTAGAGGAGCTAGGATCCTCGATCTAGCATGTGGTATTGGCCGAATATCGATCAACCTGGCCAAGGCTGGCTACGAAGTCGTCGGTGTTGACATCTCCCGATTGTATCTGGACTTTGCAAGGNAATGGGCTGAGCGTGACCGCGTCAGAGGTCAGACTCGATTTTACGTGATGGACACGAGACGTGTCTCTCAACAACTGAAGAGAAAAGGTGAGAAAAAGTTCGACGTGATCCTGAACTATGGAACGGCTATCGGGTATCGCGGCGAAGACGAGGACGCCGAGATGCTCGCGGGTCTCCTCGATATCGCTGAGCCACATGCACTTCTCGTAATTGAAACCGTGAACCGTGACTATCTCGTCAGACATTTCGAAAAAGAATCTGTTTCGACGCTGGAGGGTATTGAATGGCGAGAGTTCAGAAGATTAGACCTAGAAAACTCGTTCATGGAGAACTCTTGGAGATTCTACCGGAGGAAAGCGGGTTCTCGTCGGCTGATTCTAAGCATCCCTGTGTCGCATAGGGTGTACTTGCTGCATGAACTGAGACGGTTCATAGCAAATGCAGGATGGAAGTATACCGGGTCTTACGGAACTCAGGGAATACTTTCGCCTGTCACGAGCGATTCATTCCATATGACGGTATTAGGACGAAACTGAGGGACCAACCGTTGAACGATTTTCTCGTTAGGCCGATTCAGGCCACGGATCGCGACTGGGTTGAGTCCTTCATCAAATCCCATTGGGGATCAGGGATCGTCGTTGCCAGAGGCCGAGTCATTCGTCCGGGGGAACTTGACGGTTTTGCAGTTTTCAAAGGAAAACGACCAGTTGGCTTGCTGACTTTTAGAACAGATGGATCGGAATGCGAGATAGTTACGATAGACAGCATCCTTGAAAGGAAGGGAATTGGANCTAGCCTTATTGATGCTGTCAGGAAAAAGGCAAAGGCGAAGGGCTGTAAACGGCTATGGCTCATAACTACTAACGACAATCTAAGCGCGCTCGGGTTCTATCAAAAGAAGGGTTTCCGTCTCGTCGCCGTCTACCCCGATGCGATCGAGGCTTCAAGGAAGCTCAAGCCACAGATCGCCATGAAAGCAGCGAACGGAATTCCGATCAGGGATGAGCTAGAGCTCGAACTCGACTTGACCGAGTAAAGACAAGCTCTCTAAGAGAATATTGTCAGAAAGGAGTTCCCGGAAAATTCGTATAGGTTACTTTTTCTTGTCGCTGAGCCACCATTTCAGGTAATCTTTGTGGCGGCGTTTCTTCTCTTCGTCTGCGGACTCTTCGGTGCGAAGCATCTTTTCTCGTCCTTCGAGAAGGTTTTGCTGGGTGAAGGTTAGGCCGCAGCTCTTACACGCGTATTGCTTGATTGCAGGGTCATAACTTAGGTTTCCACCGCATTCCAAGCAATAGTTAGGCAAACTTCTCCTCGACAAGAAATTTGGCTCCAGAACCAGATAAAGATTCGGTTACTTGAACGGCCAAAATGGAAAAATTGGTCCTGAAATCTGGAAAAATCCTGTCGGACGAGGAACGGTTAATATGTCGAGTCCATCCGTCAGAAATCGATTCGATTGCCTCGATATCACGGTAACCAGCACAAGAAGAAACCTACTGGGGGGGTCAAGCGTCACTGGCGTGGAAAACGAGCCTTTGAAGCCGGCGGAGAACCGGTCGAAACGACCCTTGGTAAGGTCAAACAGAGGCGCGTTGGAATCCGAGGCGGGGCTACGAAAATAAAACTGGCATCGGCTGACTGGGCCGTTGTCACCGACAAGTCAACTGGTAAGTCGTCAAAGTCGAAGCTTCTGCGGGTTGTTAAGAATCCGGCGAACGTTGACTATCAGAGGCGGGGAGTAATCACTAAGGGCGCAATCGTCGACACGGAACTCGGTCAGGCACGGGTAACCTCTCGTCCGGGACAAGACGGGGTCATCAACGCAGTGCTCGTATCTCAAGCCAGCAAGTCCTAGGATGGAACGGTGGAGCCAGGGTGAAAAACCCGGGTCACGTTATCATCTGGCCCTTCCACATTGACAGTGCGAAGACCAGGGGCCAGGGAAGAAAACTTCCGATAGCGCGAGCGATCAAGCAGCCAAACCTCAGAGAAATCGTGCAGGCGGCGACAATCCTAGGTTATGTTCCTGAACCGAAGGAAAAAACAGCAATGCCCAGTCTTCACTGGGAGAAGGCGGGATATGTTACGGCGAAGAAGGCGGCTCCGAAGGTAGCAATGCTGAAATCGATTGCGGGGGAGATCGTAAAAATGCGACAGAAAGAGGCCCAGGCTTCCGATCCTAAGAAAGACCGGCGGTAGAGCCCATCTAGCCGTGTTTCTTGTTCGGGTACATGATAATCTTGCCTGAGCGTCCGGATTTCATCAATGCAAATGCCTTGGAGAACTCGTCAAGATCGAATCGGTGAGTTATCAGCTTCGACAAGTCCACCTGGCCTGCCTTCAATACCTCGGCCGTCTTGTACCATGTTCCGAAGAGCCGACGACCAAAAACACCTCGAACGTGAGCATCTTTGAAGACAATCCAGTTCGCCACGTCTAGCTCGATCTTTTTCGAGGGTAGACCAAAGAGGATGGCGGTCCCTCCGGGACGAAGAACCTTGAATCCCTCCTCGAAAGAGGGTTGCGCTCCTGACATCTCAAAGAAGGCATCAACTCCGCGCCCATCAGTCAAGCGCATGATCTCCTTCACAGGATCTTGTTGGGACCCGTTGATCAAGACGTCTCCACCCATATCCTCCGCTAGTTTCAACCGATAGTCAACGATGTCAACTCCGAAGATCTTGGTTGCGCCGAAGGACTTGCAGAGGCCAATGAGGCAGGCCCCTATAGGACCGCAGCCAAAGACTGCGACAGTGTTGCCGGGGATCTCGGCTGCGGAGGCGGCGTGAATGGCATTCCCAAGCGGCTCTTGCGCCGATGCCACTTCGATCGGAATTTTCCGATCGTTTAACCAGGCATGCTGTTCATTCAGAACGTGATATTCTGCGAAACAACCGTCCGTGTCAACTCCGCGGAGATGCATTCTCTCGCAGATGTGAGCGTTACCAGTTCTGCACTGGAAGCATTTGCCGCAGAAGATGTGGGTCTCCCCGGAGATAATGTCGCCCTCGCGGAGGTCGGAGACTTCCTTGCCTACCTCGATGATTTTTCCGGCGAATTCGTGCCCCATGACCATTGGAGGCTTGACTTTGTCCTGGATGGACTCGTGCCAGTCGTAGATGTGCATGTCTGTTCCACAGATTGATGTGGCTTCGATCCGGACGAGAATGTCCCGAAGACCGGGCTTGGGTGTTGGCCATTGCTCGAAGACTGCGCCGGGACCGGGCGATGACTTCACGACTGCGTGCATCTTTTCTTTCAACAGATTTCCTCGAAACTACGTGTTAGCCGCGCAGGGAGCGCTGTAAAACGTTTTAGATTAGGAACAAATTCTCGATCTGAGATCTATGAGCCAAGAGTCCGGCTTACCAAGAGCGCCACTTCTAGAAGCATTGAGGGAAGAACTTAGAGGCCTGGATCAACAAGATTTGCTATGGCGTGTCAGGACTCTTCAAAGCCCATCCGCGCCCCACGCGAAGGTGGATGGCAAGAACGTCATAGTTCTCTGCTCAAACAACTATCTTGGATTAGCGAATCATCCCAAGCTCAAACAAGCTGCTATTGCGGCGACGAGAAAGTATGGAGCGGGAAGCGGGTCAGTCCGAGTCATAGCTGGGACCATGGACCTCCATGTTAAGCTGGAAAATGAGCTAGCTGCTTACAGGGGAACTGAATCTTCGATAACTTTCCAGTCAGGCTACGCTACGAACCTCGGAACGATCATGTCTCTCGTTGACGAGCGTGATCTAATCATAAGCGATGAACTGAACCACGGCAGCATAATCGACGGCTGTCGCCTGACGAAAGCCGAGAGACGGGTGTACAAGCACAAAGACATGGGAGATCTTGAGAAACAGCTTCAGGGAACAGAACGCTTCCGCAGGGTCCTAGTCATTACTGACGGTGTCTTCAGCATGGACGGAGACATCGCACCCTTGAAGGATATTGTCCGTCTGGCGCAAGAACACAATGCGATAACGTATGTTGACGATGCTCACGGAGACGGCGTCCTGGGCGAGAACGGCCGAGGAATAACCAACCACTTCCACCTCGAAGGGAAAGTGGACATTGACATGGGAACATTCTCGAAAGCCTTCGGGTGCGTCGGAGGATATGTTGTCGGATCGAAAGACCTCTGCGTCTATCTCCAGAACAAGGTCCGAAGCTACCTCCTCTCCGGCTCCCACCCCCCCGCGGTCGCAGGCGCATGCATTGCCGCCCTTCAACTCGTCCAGAAACACCCCTCGCTGGTAAAGAGACTCTGGGACAACACCCGCTACTTCAAACAAGGCCTTACAGACATTGGATTCGACACAGGGAACAGCGAGACCCCGATCACACCGGTGATAGTTGGAGATGCAGCCAAGGCGAGGGAACTCGCTGACAACCTCTTCAAAGCTGGAATATTTGTTCTCCCAATCGTCTTTCCGATGGTTGCTCGGGACAAAGCTCGAGTCAGGACAATCGTGACTAGTGCTCACACAAGGAAGGATCTGTACGCAGCTCTGACAGCTTTCGAAAAAGTCGGCAAAAAACTAGCACTGATCTAGCAAGGGTAGCCCTAGCTCGGGGATTCGAGTTGGCGACAAAGAAAAGAAAACCAACAAAGAAGACTGGAAAACCAGCTTTCAAAGTTCGCAATGCCACCGTGAAGGATCTTCCGATTCTGGTTCACCAGCGCAGGGCAATGTGGCGTGACCTTGGGGCAAGGGATCAGAGAGATTTGGATAGAGCGGACAAGGTCTACGCGCGATGGGCACGATCGAGAATGAAAAGTGGGACTCTGATGGGCTGGATTGCCGAGGATGGAGGTAAGATCCTTGGTGGAGGATGTGTGTGGCTTCAGCCTGTTCAACCAAGGCCGGGATACAATCTCATGATCCAACCATACTTGTTGTCAATGTATACGGAGCCTCGCTCCAGAGGACTTGGCGTGGCGTCGGGCATTGTCTTGAAAGCGTTGGAGTGGTGCAGGAAGAACCGGTTTCTCCAGCTGCGCTTGCACGCCAGCGAGATGGGACGCAAGGTCTACATCAAGCATGGTTTCGAGCGAACTTGGGAAATGAGGCGCAGAATCAAGAAGCTAAGTGAAGACAGTTAACAGGTCAACTTAGAAAGAAGTTTAGTTATCCAGATTTGTTGGGATTCGAATCTTGTCACGTCTAGTTCCGAGATGCTCCTGCGGTGGAGAGCTTGTAATCGTAGGTGAGAATCGGAACCCGGAGGGTTGGCGGACTGGCTTCAAGCTTCAATGCAAGAAATGCCACAAGCAGTGGACCTACACCAGCGGAACTTATCGCGCAGATCCAACCTCGGGTTGACGACGAAAATGTCTATCCAAGCAATGGCAGAAGAGATCTCGAACCAGATGCAGGATGTCCCAAGGTTCGCTTCTCACCTTCGCGAAACGCGCGTTCCAGAGCCTCACCCTTCCAAATTTGTCTTTGCAGGGTCAGGCGATTCATATGCCGCCGCTCTTTTTGCGCAAGAACTCTCGAGAGGACGGGCCGCTGCTTCCGACCCCTATGAACTGATGAGAAGTATCAAGACAACCAAGAGAAAAAATCTCGTCATAGTATCCGTCAGTGGGAAAACACGAGCCAACATCGATCTGGCTCGAAGAGCAAAGAGATTTGCAAGAAAACGAGTCGCTATTACATCGAATCCTGATAGTCCTTTGGCAAGACAATGCGACGAGGTTTTGCCGCTAGAGTACAGGAGCGCGGGAGTGACAACGGCCGGGACGATTAGTTTCACCTGCAGCCTGATGGCATGCGCGTTCCTTTTCAGACAGCTACCTAAAACCCTCAATGTGAGGGCAATTCTCGGAGAGTCTGCGCATTGGGCGAAGAGCCAGACGTTGGTTGGGACAGGCTCGTTCCTGTTCATCGGGTCGGGAGTGAATTACGCATTATCCAATTATGGAGCTGCAAAGGTCCGAGAAGTCTTGGGTGCCAAGGCGGAAGCTGAATATCCTGAGCAACTTGGCCACGCCAGATTGTTTACCATAGATAAGAAACGGGATTGCATCATCTGCATTTCCTCTGGCCAGGACAAAGCCCGCCGATTGTATGAGCTGCTGAACAAGGGCGGTTTCCGAACTAGCCTTCTGGCGGATCCCAACGCTAACATTGTCCAGACGAGCTTGAAGGTGGCGATCTATCTGCAGCAACTAGCGCTTGCAGTAGCCCGGAAACGGGGAATGAAGACGTGTGCTTTCTTGTCCGACCGCAGAAAGCTGGAGCTTAGCTCCAAGATGATCTATTGAAACCCACCCAGCAGATGATTCCTAGAAACAGGGTTCGGGCTGTAATCGTCTTTAGCGCGTAGAAAAAAAGGGATAATGGAGACCAGTTTAGTAGGGGCAGACGCCTCGTGTCTGGCCGACGGCGAGCACATACAGTTGATGAGTCTGTCCACTGACTGTGTCGCGAGCATTCACAGTGTATTCGGTATACCCACAATTCGGGGTGTTAGGTGAGTAGAATGGTCCATAGGTCTTGGAGAGATTAGCGCAACCGATTCCGAAGTTCTCGTTGTAGTTTCCTCCTCCACCATAGCCAGGATAGTTTCCGAAGGCCATGAATGAAACAGTGCCATTGTCGACGGATATGCTAAGGTCTCTGGTGCATGTTGCACTGTTTGTCGACGATATGCCCGGGCATGCGTTGCCAGTGATCTTTATGGTGATCCCGGTACGCGGAGTCCAAGAATCGGCGAGGGTGCCAGAGCAATACGCGTGGACTGGAAGAATGCCCGCCGGTGCCATGAGCAGGACACCTGAAAGTGTCAACAGAACGATGGCGATTCGAGTTTTTTTCAGAGGTTTTTCCCTCAAGAAAGCTGTTCGGCGGAGTGGAGATTATTAAGAGGTTTGAAAGAAACATCTGAAACATTGTTCTGGAACAGTCTTCCATCCTGTTAATCTGTGGTGAGCATCTCGGTCTCCTTTCTGTCTTCACCGGTCCCGATTAGCAATGGACAGGAGGAGGGATACCCGTTGAGCAGCGCGACAGCGTTTCGATAACATTTCAATACCGCTACACC
>JGI25385J37094_10000010_pt1 | contig 30010 bp, 43 predicted proteins | sample GraSoi013_1_40cm_FD_37094 | JGI IMG/M metagenome (IMG submission 37094) | reverse complement strand
TTGGTGCCGATGGTCGCACGGCTGGCTCTCTGGATCGGCATGATACATGTCCTTGAAACCTCGAACAGGCCTTCGAGCCCGCAGTCGGCGCTCACGTAGGCGTTTCTCTGGTCAACGTGCAAACGACCCAANAGNCGAGCAGCAGTCTCACGATACAGTATTTTTCCGTAGGAGAAGTAGCTGTGGCCCTGAACCTCATAGACTCTGAGAGGCGAGATGTCGCGGCCAAGGATCAGCCGGTCTAGAATTCCCAGCTCTTGCGCTCTCCGAGCAAGATAGGGAAGGATGAAAGAATCGCCACCGTGGGTCACGATTACGTCAGGGTCCTCGTCCCTGAAGACCTCTACCAACCCAATGATCTTGTCCACTTCATCGCCTGAATCTATGGTGACTGTTTCCTTTTTGTCGCGTGTAAACTGGACTGATGCTAGTTTATCCTCGAAGCTCTGGACCTTCCTGATCTTCTCAGTCTTAATCTGAAGCTCGATCCCTCTGAGAGGCGGCAGCTGATAATCGATGGATTCTCTTGAGTCTTTGAGAGTCCAGCTAACTCCTCGACTGGTTTCTTCTGCTTCAACAAATGCGAGGGGAAAGAGGCCTTTGCGATAAAGATACAACTGTGGAGAGGGAATGTCAATGTCGTAGAAGCGGAACTTGGAATATCGGCCGACCTGTTCGAGCTTTCTTGCCAGTCCTACTGCTTCCCGGTCTCCATCGACTTCTACTTCTAATACTCTCGATCTTTCACGGTCGCCAGCTCTTTCGTACCTTTCTACGAAAATGGCATTTTCAAGACCCGGGCGACATGCGAGATCTAAGAGATCGCGATAACTTCCGCCGATGTGGATCTTGGGCTTCCAAGGATCAGTGAGTCTTACACAGCTACCATCGGTTTTCTTTAGCCATAAGACCATCTGGCCGGCTTTGTGGTAGAGATCGAGAATCCAGCCTGCCTGCTTCAAAACCCTGCAGCCAAGCCATGCATAGCTTGGGCGTGTCTAATCCAGGAGAGAGAAGCGAACGGAGGAACGAAACTATTCGATAAGCAAGCAGCGTGTAACTTGGCAAAAGCCCAATAACCCGCTCCGAGACGAGAGCCTCATCGGAGCAGTCTGACCGTGACGGCTGGAGAATCTAAAAGCTCCTGGCATAACACTGCCATGATCCTACTCATTCTCGCATCTCTCGCCATGTTCGGAACCATCGCGTACATCATCACTCTTCAAGACGTCACCAACTCCGCGATCTCATACATTACCGGTCTCCTCATTAGCGTCACAGGTATTCTACTCGGGCTGTCAGGGCTCACACCGGCATCAAAGTCTCTGGAGAGAATGAAGCTGCAAGTTACGCTTACAATAACCACTCTACTATGGCTGGTCGCGGTTGTCATGATCGCCCAGACCGCTGGGCCGTTCGCGTTCGCCACCTCAACTGCTTATCTTCGATATCTCTTCCTTGTCGGAATTGCGCTCTTCACTGTACTGGTTGTAATGTACTCTACTTCTACGATAGAAGCGACACGACAACGGCTCATGGCCGAGCAGGCGGCCAAGTCAAGTCAGCCAGGAAGAACGACTGGCTAGCGAAGAAAAGAGAAAGATTAGTGAAGGGAGTACCGTCAGGNCGGCGGGAGTTATCGCCAGAAGGCCCACCAGGGCTTCATCTCAGCAGCCACCAGTCCTAAGACTCCGGCGACGATTACCAGTATTACTGAGGTTCCTGCGCCTCTTGTCAACACGAACAGGATTATTCCAGCGAATAGGGTCATGATCCCGCCGAGTTTCCGTATGCCCGTGTAGATGAGCCAGCCGCCTAGTATCGCGCCAAGGCCGAATAGGAAGACGAGGCCGTTGATGGCAAGTGAGCCGATGCTTAGACGTTCAAGTCCGCCGAGCGCCGACACGACGACTAGTAAGCCGCCAATCAGCGCTAGGATGAACGCGATGAGAGATAGTAACTTGTGCATTTTCAAAGGCATCTTCAACCTCATGATTTCGAAAACTACAAAGTTCCGGATAATAACTCAACAGATTTGAACAGAAATAAGCGATTATTCTTAATGACAGATAATGATAAGCGATTAAGTGCTTTGAGACGTCTATCCTCTGTTGATCTTCTCGGTCCAGCCAACGAGTGTCTGAAGAATGGTCTTCAACGNCTCTTTGGCTTGCGGATCTTTCAACTTGAGATCGCTGTCAAACGAGTCTTGGGCTCGGGCGAGAAGGAGTTGTGGCTGGTTGATCGGATACATGTTAAGGTCCACCAGTATCTGGCGGAGGTGCAATTGTGCCCGGGCACCTCCACGGGGACCCGACGAGGCACTCACGATAGCTGCTGCTTTCCCGTTCCATGAGTTGTCTCCACCGGGCCGGTTACCCCATTCGATCGCGTTCTTCAACACAGCAGTGATCGTATAGTTGTGCTCAGGTGTTGCAAACAGTATTGCGTCGGATTGTCTGATCTTCTGTTTGAACAATTGTACTTCTGCAGGCGGGTTTCGCTCATGATCTTGTGTGAAAAGAGGAAATCGGGAAACGTCAAAAATCTCCAAGGTGGCATTGTCTGGAAGCATTTCCTTCGCTGCTTCGAGCAGGCCCCAGTTGTAGGATCCCTTGCGATTGCTTCCAGAGATTCCGAGTATTTTCATCGTATGCGTTTCCGTATTGTGATGNTTCTCCGGAGCGAGCTTGGTTCTCTCTTTTAGTTTGCGATTTGCCGCCATAGNAGATGGCTATCGCCGAATTCGTGCCAGAGATACTTGTTCCGGATTGCTTCCGCGTATGCTCTCTTGACTCGGCCGAGGCCAGCGATTGCGCTGAGCATCGCTAGATGGCTCGTGACGGGATCGTGTAATCCGGTTAGAAGCCCGTCGATGACATTGACAGTGGTTCCCGGGTGAATGTAGAGGCCGGTGGCGCCGGAGCAGGCGCGAACACCGTTCGGGGTCCAAGCGGTTTCGAGAGCNCGGACGACGGTTGTGCCAACCGCGATGACGCGGCCGCCGCGGGCGTGTGTTGCGTTGACAGCGTTGGCGGTTGCCTCTGGAACCCGGAAAATCTCGGGGTACAGAGCCTGTTGCTCTACGGTGTCATCNTCGATTTCTAGGCTCGAGACGCCAGTGTGGAGGATTACTCCGACAATTCCGATGCCACGTTCCCGTAATGTATCTCGAACGTGTGGTGTGATAGGTCGTGCGGCGCTCGGCATCTCGGCACTCCCTGGAAAGTGGGAGAAAAGTGTCTGGTAGTCTGACATCGGGTAGGCCGGTGCGTAGCTGTAGTGAATTGGTTCACCGTGCTTCGCCATGAGAACGCTGGCAGGAGTATCGAAATGAGTGAACCAGAGTCTCGGGATTCCCGGATACTGTTGGAGCAGGATGGCTTTTGCATCTCCGATCTGCAGGATCTCGTTCAAGTCCAGCGGAAGCGGACCAGGTCTAGATGGGCTCCATCGCGGCTCCGCGAGCCAGAGGTCATCAGCGAACCGGGTCGAGAGGTTAAGCCGGATCTTCCCAATGCGACAGGTGGCGGAAAGGCTTGCGGGTAGAGTTGCACTTTCGTTGACAACCAATAGGTCCCCCGGCTCAAGGAGCCATGGTAGATCAGTGAATGCATGATGAGTATCGTCTTCTGGTGTCGACATCATTAGACGAACGTCGTCCCGATCGTGTCCACGTAGCTCGGGTGGCGCGGAGGCGAAGAGGTGGGTTGGACGATCGAACAAGAGTTCGGACCTGTTCAAGCCGGAATCTCCCAGAGTGTTCCTTGTGCGTGGTATCGCATCCCGGTGATTCTCTCGGGATTTTGGCTGACGAGCCAGGCCCAGAATGGGAGCGTTACCTCTGGGAGGGGGCGGTCGGAAATGTCCTCCCCAGGAAACGCGTCCTGGTGCATGCGGGTTCGCATGTCTCCCGGGTCGACGCTGACGACGGATATGTGTCGGGGTTTGAGTTCTGCTGCGAGCGTTTTCGAGGCGAGGTCTAGGGCGGCCTTACTTGATCCGTAGATTCCCCAGTGTTCGTAGCCTCCTTGGCTCGCATCGCTCGAGATGTTGACCACTAGTCCTCTGGACTGTTCTAGCTGGGGGAGAGACTCTTGGATGAGCGCGATAGGTGCGACAAGATTTGTTTCTAGTGTCAGCCGAAAACGCTGGAGAGATGCGAGGGCGAGCTCGGGACGCGGGATCTCGCCGAGATCAGAAGCGTTGTTCACAAGCAGACTGAGGCCACCGATCGCTCTCGTCTGTTGCAATAAACGGGTCCTGTGTACGGGATCTGTTATGTCACCGGGAATTGCGACCACTGTTACACCGGTACTTTCTAGGGATTGAGCAACATCATGAAGCTCGGTGAAGGTCCGTGCTGTGATGACGATTTTGTGTCCTTGGCCTGCGAGGAAGGTGGCTAGGATTGGTCCGAGGCCGCGTCCCGCGCCTGTTACGAGTGCGACCCCCTTCACCCAGGCGTCCTCCGTCTTGGTGTGACTAGAAAACGGCAGACATTCTCGCCCGCGACGACCCGATGTGTCGTCTCCACGTTCGCGTCCAGAACCTTTCGGAATAACTCGTTCTCAACCGTGCATGCTTCCCAATAGCTCTCAGCGACCGCCAGTATTGGACAGTTGTGTTCTAGTATCTCGAACTTTGCGGGACCTGCTTGGTGATCCTCGGCCATGTAGCCTTCGCGATCGCGGAGTCCGGTTAGCTGGTGGACGCGTTCAGCGAGGGTCTCAGCTTTGACCGCGCCACGATAGGTCGTGAGCGTTTCGGCTTGTCTACGACGCAGCGCTTCTTCGACAGCCTTACGTCCGAGTTTTTCTTCAATGTATGCGAGGGCGGCGCAGGTTACGCCTGCGTAGGCTCGCGGGAATAGTGAGGTTGCGGTTGGGGCAAGTCGTAAGGCTAGACGAGGACGTCCGGTTGTTCCTCGGACGGGTATGCGTTCGATTAGTCCTCTCTCCTCCAATTCCTGGGCGTGCTTGTGAACGGCCATCTTTGAGATGCGCAATCGTTCGGCGAGTGTTTGGAGGTCTGACTGACCTTCGCGCTTCAGGATCAGGAGGATCTCGCGCTTGGTGGACCCGAAGACTGGGTTGTCGGCCGGAGGATCGGGTAGTGGAATGCTCATTATGGTATTCGTTGTCTAGAGAGTATTTCAACTTACGGGTTTACAAAGTTTCGAAAAGGTCGGACTCATCGCTCTCACGGCGCGAGGTGCTCTCTGCTATCGCCTCCTCGCCTGTTTTTCTAGAGAAAATTTTCTGTCTGGCAAGGATAATCGCCGAGACAGGCTAATCAGGGCGCAATCCGGGCTTAGGTGAAAAGGGAAAGAGACGGGAAATCTAGGAATATTCCTCAACGATTTCCGGGCGAGAATCGGGGCGTATCCCAGATTTGAGATCAGGGCTTATTCCACTTCCAGATGGAAGGATTATGATAGAGGATCGCTTGGAAACGTGGAGAGATGTCTGAAAAGAAACGCGTTCCCCCATGGGAACGCGCCCAACTAAGCTTCACACTGGCAGAACGTAGAAGGCTCAGGAAAGTCGAAGAGAACGAGCGCCCTGGCAAGGCGCGCTTGCTGGATCTGGAAGAGAACCGGAAGCGGCTCGCGGAGATAAGGAAACATTTCTGCTCGGATTGTCAACGCTACATCCGTAGNGGTCAGTTAACGAGAGAGGAGGAGAAGATTGGTGAGGAACAAGGATTTTGCAGATGCGCAAAAAACGTGCTCAAACCCTGACCGTTAACGACTGCCTAGTGCATGCCTGACGAATAGGCCTTCTACGACTTCAAGGATGTGCCGCAGTTGTGGCAGTAGTTCTTCCCAAGAGATAGATTGTTGCAAGCGGGGCATCGGAGCTTGATCCCGCATTGACCGCAGTACCTCCAACCGGCCTGTTGCATGTGACCGCAAGCAGGGCAAGTGTTCTGAGGTTGAGGTGGAACCAGTAGCAGTAAGCCCTGAGTCGACGCCAACTGCACCGCTTGTCCAAGTGGGTTTTGTCCGTTTCCCTGCATCGGCTGGTTGGCGTGCATTCCTGTTATAGATCGATGCCTCCCTAGCTCATATAGATTCTTGAGTAACACGAGACTTAGGATTGGCGACAGAGTCAGCATAATATGGCGTCGGTGTCAGGCTGTGAGCTCGGAGGATTATGAATCGCCTGAGCAGCTGCTGCTCTCAGATCCTGTACGCAGAAAGGCGCTGGAACTTTTCGAACACGAGCAAGAAGCTACAGGCGAAGAATACGACTTTGAAGAGCTGTTTGTCCGAATACTCTGGGAGAGAGACTGGACTGACAAGCTAGCTTCAGTTATTGGTAAGATCCGAAACCGATTCCATCTGCGCAATACAGATACGAAACTCTCTTTGGGACTCAGCGCACTCATTCCAGATATGAACGAAGTCGCGAAAGCATACGAGGAGATGACGAGCGGCTACAAGGAATTCATACGAACGGTCTTGCAAGCGAAAATCGCTGGCAAAGAGACGAATAAGAAAACTCCGCCCATAATATTGAAAAATCGATTCGATCCTACGAAATAACACACCGAGTCCACTGTCTTGTCCACTCTCGACGAACCAGCCTTTATTCNACAGAGATTCGAACACAAGGCGACGGATAGTGTCCGAGGACAAACCGGGTCTTCGCAAACCGTGACGATGCGTTACGCAGTCGCACTGTACATGAGCTCAGTCCTCGGCTCAGGGGTCCTAGTCCTACCGGGACTGGCAGCACAGATCGCGGGCCCTGCCTCTTTGTTCGCATGGGTCTTGTTGTCATTAGCAAGCTACCCGCTAGCGTACACCTTCGCGAGCCTGTCAGCTCGAAAGCCAGAGTCAGGCGGAGTATACTCGTTCGCGCGTGAGAGCTTCGGGTCGTCCACGGCAGACGCCGTAGGCTGGCGGCGCTCCAGTNGTCACCGTCATAGCGGCTTCGTATCTCTCATACGCGATACCACTTAGCAAGACAATGATTTACATCGTTGCCGCACTGATAATTCTCGGAACGTTTCTCATCAANTATCGAGGTATAGTGATTAGCGGGAAGGTTCAGCTCGCAGTGATAGTCGCGATCGTCGGGCTTCTGCTGACAGNGGTGATCGCGTCTGCCCCGCTTGTTCGAGTCGAGAATTTCAGTCCCTTCTTTCCCAACGGGATTCTGCCAATCGGTGTGGCGGCAGCCTTGATCTTCTGGTCATACCTAGGTTATGAGAACGTGTCGAATGTGGCTGAGGAGTTCAAGAACCCAAAGCGAGACTTTCACAGAAGTATTGTTCTCAGCGTTGTCGTCATCAGCACCTTGTATCTCTCGGTAGCTATCGCGACTGTTGGGACCAGGGCGTACGCAGCTGGAGGGAGCGTCGCACCATTCGCCGCAATCCTGTCCAACGCACTAGGCGTCTACGGTGGCGTCACTACTGGCGTTCTGGCAGTTTTCATAATATTCGGAACCGTCAACGCGTACACAACCGGAATGTCCAGAGTTGTCTACTCCCTGGCTAAAGAAGGAGGTCTTCCAAAAGCGGTAGCTCGAATCCATCCAAAAACAGGTGTCCCACCTCTCGCCCTGGCCGTGGTCTCCGGACCCTCCATGATAACGTTAGTAGCGTCTTATTTCTTGAATATCGATCTGCAGACAGCGCTCTTGATTCCAAGCGGGGCCGCAATCCTCGTCTACGTGATCGGTTCTGCGTCTGGAATACGACTCCTCAAGGGAAGCCGGCTGAGACTGTATCCATGGATCTCTCTCGCCGTTTCACTCATCATGCTGCCGTTCGTAGGAGTGGTTCTAGTCGTCAGTCTTGTGGTTGCGCTGTTCGGCTTCTTCTACCGAAGAATCCGCGGATTACGCCGATAAATACCGTCATCAAGTTTCATGGGACAGGAGACGGGCCCTATGAAATTCGGTGTTCAGATCGAGAACCACCTGGGGATTAACTACAACGGCGTTCGAAAGGTGGCATTGGAGGCTGAGAGATCTGGTTTTGACGGTCTCTTCATCTGCGACCACTTGATGGGAAGGAACGAGGAGACATATCGGCAGCCGTGCCTGGACCCATGGGTGACGCTGGGCGCGTTGGCGCAGGCTACAAAGAAGATTACTCTCGGGACCCTTGTGAGTGCTATCGGTTTCCGTTATCCGTCGCTGTTGGCGAAGATGGGTGCGACCCTTGACCATGTTAGTGGGGGAAGGTTGCAGTTGACTGTTGGCGCAGGTTGGCATGAGCCGGAGTACAAAGCGTATGGAATACAGTTTCCACCGGTTGCTGAGAGGATGCAGCAGTTGCGGGAGGCGGTCCAGATCATACGATCAATGTGGACACAAGACCCGGCAACTTTTGAAGGGAAATACTTCAAGATCGATCAAGCCTGGTGCTACCCAAGACCGGAATCGCCGAAGATCTGGATTGGTGGGGGCGGAGAGAAATCGTTGCTGCGGATGGTCGCGGATCTAGCTGATGGATGGAATGCTGTCGGGTTGAGTGTTGACGAGTACGCGCGCAAGCTGGAGATTCTTCGATTGTTCTGCGAGAGTGCTGGCAGAAAGCTGAACACCATCGAGAGATCCTACTATGCTACTTGCGTGGTCGGGAGCAACGAGAACGAATTCCGCGAATCCTTCAACAGATACTACGGACAGTATCGCAAGGCGGAAGAATCGATGGAGACTTTTATTGAGCGAATGCGTTCCACACGGCCTTTTGTCGGTACAGCAGCTGAAGTAGTGGAGAAGATGAAAGGTTTCCAGGAGCTAGGCGTTTCCTACTTCATCCTCTACTTCCCAGACAAGGAAGGGTTGAGCCTGTTGAGGCGTTTTGGGGATCTGGTGATGCCTCGATTCACGGCTGCATAGCAACAGGATCGCTGACCCCTAGGAGAATTGTAGGCGGACGAGTAGAAATCCGAGCAGGAACAGAACCATGGCAAGAGTTACAAATCCGCGCGAGAGACATTCTTCTCCAGAGATAGGAAGCGTGGTGTCACGTCGACCCTTGGGTGAAAATATTCGGACTTATCCGGAACTTTCCTAGAAAAGGGGGAGTTTGGGTTGGACATAGACTATCATCCTAGCTAGTGAGNGGTACGATTAGCGCTTGCGCGTGCATCGTAGTGGTCAGGGAGCCAGTGCCAGTGAGGGTGAGGGTTACGGTTGTGGGGCTTGTCCATCCTGAGGCGATNGTGGTGCTTCCGCTGAGTTCTGGGGCGAGGCCGATGACTGTTATGGCTGGCGTGGTCCCGGCGCCGTAGTAGGCGATTGTGATCGTGAAGTGTGTGCTATCAGTGATGGCGAATCCTGTTGCGGTGACGTTAGCGACTGTGCTTACTGCTCTGAAACTTAGCGAGGAGCCTCCTTCATGGCCCAAGCCAGGCGGTCCGGCCCCTCTCAGACCGGACCACTGCTGGCCGTTCGTGGTTGTCGTTTGTGGTGATGGGTTGGCTGCTGCAAATGCGTTGTTGAGCCCGTAGCCTACTGCTCCTGCGCCGAGTCCGACGAGCAGTATCGCGAGTACTAGTGAACGCGTTGAGATGCTTCTTCGCGTTGTTGGTTGAATGTCTTGTTGAGACATTTTTTCTTCGAAAGATATGGTGCTCGGGATAGAGATGGTGGTTCTCCTAGGAATTTGCTTAAGTTCTCAGAAAGAGGTGTACGACTCGACAGCCCGTTTCCGCTTGTCGGAATAGATTCGGGCCCCTCTGCCCGTCATATTCTCTCAAACGCTCGGGCCTTGAACATGTCCAATATGGCAAGCCAGGGAACGGTGGCAGGGANGGAAGCAGGCAAGCTTCAGACTGAACTTCGCGATGTTTTCAGCAAGATCCTGAGCCACGCGAGGAGCATAGACATGACTTTAGCGCTGGGAGATGCCACGGAGGCTCTGGGACAAGTTAGAGAGCTTGAAGCATATCTCGAAAGGGGCCTGGTGGTTCTTAGCAAACCCTTGACCCACGAGTCCTAAGAACTACTGGATTCCAGGACAAATCACGCAACTCTCCTCTTCTGGTCTTTTTTCCCAAACGATTTAGTCTGAGGGCTCCTCCGCATCCAGTATGGTGGAGAACAGGGTAGTTCTCATCACTGGAGCGTCTTCGGGATTCGGCAGAGAAACCGCGCGGATCCTGCTCGGTCAAGGCTTCAAAGTGTACGGCACGAGCCGGAACCCTACAACAAAGCCTCAGGAGTCAGGTGTGGGAGTGATCGCGCTCGATGTGGACTCAGACAACTCGGTCCAATCTGGCGTGAAAGAACTAATCGATGAAACAGGACGCCTGGATGTACTTGTGAACAACGCCGGTTACGTGCTGACGGGTGGTGCTGAGGAGACGACGATTGCCGAGGCGAGGGCCCAGCTTGAAACGGACTTCTTCGGTCCGGTCAGAATGACGAAAGCTGTTCTCCCGACGATGAGAAAGCAAGGATCAGGTCAAATCATCAACATATCCTCGATGGCAGCATTTCTACCGGTTCCGTTCGAGGGCTACTATGCGGCCGCGAAGGCTGCCTTGCTCGCGTGGTCCGAGGCACTCCGGCATGAGGTCAAGAGTCTCGGCATCAAAATCTCAGTTATTGAGCCTGGATTCTTCAAGACCAACCTGGGCGATGCACGGAAGGTCGCGAAATACCCGATACGTGACTATGATCATCTGAGAGTGCGAGCAATATCGGCCTTGGATGAGGATTTCCGAAATGGAGCGGATCCGAAGATCGTTGGAGAGACAGCTCTTCGAATCATCACGAGCAAGAACCCGAAGCTCGAGTACGCTGTTGGGAGGGAGGGGCGTTACAGGAGGCTAAAACACCTGATGCCTCAATCAATAATCGAGAATGGTGTGAGAAGACACTGGAAACTGGACCCATAGAATTCTGGTGCTCCACGCATCGATCGTAGTGGATGGTCTTTGCCGGTCTTTGCCTCAGGTTTCGGCCTCGTCCTCGTCGACTTTACCATTTTCGTCTGGATTGCCAGCGAGATTTTCGGGGCAGGATTGGTTCCACTGCTTCGGCGCCGCGGTGCAACCCGCGTCAAGAGAGACCGAGGCTCGCGAGTCCTAATCACCGTCACGATTTTCCTCTCGGTGGTCATCGCGTTCTATTTCGGATATGGAGGCGTTGGAGCTCTTCCTGACTGGATCTTCTATGTCGGGATTTTTCTGATGTTTCTTGGGGTTCTGATCCGCCAGGTCGCTATCGCGATCCTGGGCCGGTTCTTCTCTCTTTCTGTTCAGATATCGGAAGACCACAAGGTTGTCGACAAGGGTCCCTACAAGCTGGTCCGTCACCCATCGTATACCGGGGTCCTGATCACGTTCATCGGACTGGGCTTGGCGGTGCAATCCTTAGGCGCGCTATTGGTGCTGGTTCTCTTCTTCGGTATCTCGTTCGGATACAGAATGCTCGTTGAGGAGCGAGCCTTGTTGTCGGGGCTGGGCCAGGATTATGCCAGTTACATGAAGAGGACGAAACGGCTCATACCATTCCTAATCTAAGAGGATACTGTCGGGGAGGACTCTGGGTCATTAAGGGCGATTACCTCGAGTGTTCTCGAGGAGTGTTCTTTGGGGCGTACGATTCCTTCGTGGCGGCTTGTTGTGAACGATGAGATTGAACGAATTGAAAGGTTCAAGAGCTTTCTTAGAATAGAGGACAAGGAAATTTTCGATGATCTTCTGCGCCAGTGCAAGCACTACGCGCCCTACGCGAGCACTATGGCCTCTGTGGTGAAGGAGGTTCCACTGATGTTTTCGATGCTGTTCGGCCAGCACAAGATGATATGGGAACTAGAAAAAAGACTAGCAAAACTAGAGGCTAACCAAACCCGACAGTCCAGTGTGGAGAAGTCCAACTCGGGATTGGAAACATATCCAACCTATGATTAGTGGTCTAGACTGATCGCCGCCGGTAACGCACCAGCGAGTTTGTCACCTCGACCCCTGCCCAGACCGTCCCAAGGAGAGTCGCGTTGAAAATCCGGACCGGTTGAGAGGACCAGACGGCCCAGACAAAGACGAGGCTTAACGCTAAGACTAGAAACTTNAGACCGTCAGCGATACCAAGGTGGCCGNGAAGATAGCCCCGGAAGACCGGAGTCAGCGCTCCTGCGCCGACTCGTTTAGCCACGGTCGCTCTGAGATAGTAGCTGGTGAACCACGCCACGAGAAGCGTCGCGATCAGAATAGGCTCAATCAATGATAGGGTAGCGAGCGGGACAGGAAGTTGGAGAAACACCACTAGAATTAGCCCGAGAATTGCGAGGGTCCGATAGAAGGCTACCCGCAGGATCTCCTTCACCTGCGACTACACGCTCCGNTCTCAATACAACTGGAAAGTCATTTACCTTTATCGGACGGGTAAACAGTTGGCTTACTTGGAAGAACTGATCCTCTAAAGTGTCTGCGAAGCACCAGTGTTCGAGACTGACGTACCACGTCCGTCTTGACGAGCCATCTTGGTCCGGAGGCCGAATATCCCGCCAAAAAGCAGAACCATAGCCCACCAGCTAAAATCCAGCCCGTACAAAGCAAAGAAGCCCACTGAATAGTAAAAGATAGCTAGTGTAAGGATAGCGATGCAAGCCGACCAAACCATTACTGCTCCACCTCTCCCAGGGTATCTAATAGAGACGAAGGCACCTACCATCCCCATCACTGACGAGCCGCCCAGGCCCAACAAGACGAGGTCCTCTTCTGGAGTGAAAAGAGGCGCGTTTGCTATTCGCGAGCTGAAAGAGAAGAGAGCGAATGCGATTGCGAAGGTGATGAAGTTCACTAATCCCCCGGCACTTCCCAATATTCCGAGCACGGCGGCCGTCGACAAAGGCTTTCGTCCTGACGTCATAGGCCGAGAGAATGTAGTCCGGGAGAATATAGGGAATGAGTTCGCTACAACCTGAATGATGACTTTGCTCATGGAAACCGCCGGAGGGGAACGTTTTGGCGGGGGTTTCGGTGTCAGTTTGTTAATGAGCCAGTACTTTTGAAATGATAGAGGGTCTTCCCTCTTGGAGAGCAGGCTCGATTCCGGCCTCGAGATCAGACGAATCCTACTGTTGACGAGGCTGAGGGAAGTCTCCAAAGGGATGACGCTGCCGCAGCTTGTCAAGGACTGCGGGAAAGTCTCGGGGTGGAATATTCCAGGGAAGACCGCGTGGGAGATTGTCCAGCACGTCGTTCAGAGCCTGATTGACGATAAGTTAGTCGCATTGGGAACGAAGTTCGTGGTCACGATCAGGGGCCGAGAGTACCTTGAGGACCCGTTGAAGTGGCGGATCGACGAGAAGACGACGGAAGAGCTGGCGGACGACATGTTCTGGAAGGAAATCTACGATGTGTTCGGCAAAGCCTACCGCAGACTAAAATCCAAAATCTCGTGATCGAAAAAATGCTGAGCGAATCTAGCAACCTCATCGCGCATGAGACAGAGATCATCAGAATCCTCAAGATCTTGAATGAAGCGACAGACGGGTTCGTTTTGATAGGAGGGTACGCGGTTAACGCCCACGGTCAACATCGATTCTCCGTCGACTGCGAACTCGCAACCAACCGGGATAACGTTCCCGTAATAGACGCAACACTTCTCGGAGAGGGATACGAGTTGAAGAGAAGTGAGGTTCGGCCGCCCATAGGCGTGACGATCAGGGAATACGCCAAACCGATTCGGGGAGAAACAACATTGGTCTTACTCTTCGTCGACACGGTGGTGAGTACGACAACCAGGGGAATCTGGACTTACAAGTTCATACAGGAGAACTCTGTTGAAGCGATAGTCGTGGGAGCAACAGGCTCAACCCCGTCCAGAGTGGCCCAGAGAAATCTGCTCGTTGCGATGAAGCTGCACGCTGGTGAGACCCAAGACTTCGAAGACGTTGTGATGCTGGCAGAAAGGGTTGACTGGAAGACGGTTGCGAGATGCACGGCCACAGGATCAAAAGATCAACTGATAGAACAGATAGATTATGCGATCGAAGAGATATCCTCAGCGAAATTCGCCTCGGAGCTGAAGTCCATCTTCGCCATGCGCAGCGATCCAACACCCCTTCTCAAGCGGGCAAAGCTTGGTCTTGAGTCGCTTAGAACCTTGGTCGCCGAGCAGAAATTCAGAGATTCCCTATAAAACAAGGTCTCTGGGATTGTCTCGCGGAATTCTTCGTTGTCTCACTGTATATCCACGATATACCGTAATCAGCCGCGATAAGCTACAGGTGCCTCCGGACAGACACGGGTGACGATCGTGAAATGATTGTCCAATAGTGATATATGTTTTGACGAAGGCTGGTTGTTGAAAACACAATGTTGAACAAAATACGACTCATTATTTTGAGCGCAATAATGATCACTGTGGTTCTTGCATCACCAGTGGTAACTGTCAGAGCAGATGGAAACCTGCTGCGAGGCTTCGACGTGCCTGCCCTCACACCATTCGGTCAGAATGTCCTCCCATCGCTCTACTGGCCTATCGGGGTCGCGTTTGATGGCCACAACCTCTGGTATTCCGAACCTTGCAGCTGCACCTCCGATATCTTCCTCACCTCAACCACCGGGACGCTTCTCAACACACTCCATGAGGTCAACCAGGCTGGCGGGCTCGCTTGGGACGGAAGCCATCTCTGGGTCGGCAGCTTCCTGAAGAACCCCTTCACGTGCACGACAGGAAGCACACAATGCGCCTTCCTCACGGAAGTAGATGTCTCCACTGGTAATCCAATAAAGGTCGTGGACCTATCGAACATCTTCGCGGCGGACCAGGAATGCGGCCTCATAAGCGGCCTAGAGTTTGACGCGGCCAGCGGAGCTCTCTGGGTCACTCCCAACGTGGGCTGCCTGAACGGGATCGTGCCTGATGCTTGCGCGGTAGGATTCCTCTACAATGTCGACACGTCTGGAAACCTGATTCGTAGGGTCCCACTGAACCTAGGCGCTTTCGGCGCGGCCAAAGTGGGAAGCAACCTCTACATCTCATCCTGCCAGACAACAGGTTTCGCCCAGCGCCCAATCTACAAGCTCGCCCTTGACGGAACGCCGATATCCGCCTTCAGCACTGTCAGTGTAAGCGGGAACAGGGAAAGCGCTGAGGACATATCCTTCGATCCCGTGACTTTCGCCCCCAACTGCGCTCTCTGGGTCAACCAGCTGTACGGCTTCCCATTCGACGCCTCGCTCGCCGCCTACCAGATACCCTGCCCGTAAAGCAGTATCCACGACATCGTCAATCACCCCTTTTTTGTTTGCTCTCGCACAATGCCGGCTTTGACCTGGAAAAAGAGCCCTCGCCGTCGAGCAAGAATTCAGAGATTCCCTATAGAAGCAACGAAAAGCTCGCTCCGCACTAGGCTGGCTGTCGAGAACTTCTAGGTCAGTCTCGCTGAGCCTCGTGATGAGAGTCTTCGGATAGCTCAATGTGGTGGTTTCCGTCGGAGTTTTCGTGGTCCTTCATCTCATCTTCGTGTACCGAGTGATCATGATCCGCCGGGTGGATGAAGAATTCCTTCATTGTCGAGGCGCCTTTGTCGTTGCTGGTCAGGGGTCGAAGGTGCCAGTTCGCTTCGACGGTTCTCAAGAATGAGTAGTGGCTGTACTGGTTGGAGGAGCTGAAGCCGGTCTTGGCTACGGAGCCGGCCCATATGGCGTAGACGTAATCGCTGGGAAAGGCCGTGTTGCCTTCGTCAAAAGCGATGAACAGTGCTGCTTTATGGTCAGTGAAGAGTTTGCTGTCGAGTATTTTCGGGACTATTTGCGAGAGGTAGCTGTCGCCGGTGGAGATGGGGCAGTCGTGCATATCATTGCAGAGGTTCGGTGTCAGCCACATGAAATTGGATGATCCAGCGGGTGATTCTAAGTCTGCGAGAAACTGATCATCAGGGGCAGCGTTGGTGGAGTTGGCTGGGACAATTCTTGAGCATCTTTCTGTGCTATTGACGATGTCGCCGAAGTAGACGAATGGGTTGTGCCGGGCAGCGTACTGTGTTGTTCCATTATCTCCTAGGAAACAGTTGCCTGGGGAGCAGTTTGTTCCACAGTTTGTGGGGTAGCCTTCCATGTACGCCTTCCACGTCAAGTCTCTAGACTCCAGTCGATCAACAAGGTTGGGAGCGTCGCCAGCATTGCAACTTGCACCCGGGTTGCAGTCGGACTGGCTCCAGGTCGCGAATTCTTGGCCTGAGACTAGTGCTAGATAGTTTGGAAGGCTTGGATGGTCTAGTGCGGTATAGTTTGTTGCTAGGGACCAGGCAGATGCTAGCTTGTTCATGAATGGGGCGGATGGACTGCCGATGATGTCGCCGAGACCGTGGTTCTCCATGAGTATGGTTACGATGTAGTTGAAGGAGTGGTTCATCGAGTCTGACTGGTGAGCAGCATTCATCGGAGCGCCTAGGGTAAGAGATACGAACAGGAGAGCTAAGAGCACCATACAACCTACTTCCGGTGTAGTGAGAAAGGTCCGCGAGAAATGCTGCACTTGAAGGTTCCGGAAAATGATACGACCATCGCGTGCCCGCGATATCACGCTATAGAATTCTATACCGCTTTCAAGCCCGCGGCCGGAATACTCGTTGACTCAAATCTGTGCAGGTCTGTTATGGCTGGAACTCTTTTCCAACCTTGATTGCAGAGGTCATTCGTTCTCCTAGTGTGCCGTCTGGATTCAGGAAGCGGTAGTGTTCTCCACAGTTTACTGTAGGTCTCCAGTGGACGTAAGCGACTTTGATGGGTCCCTTCTCCGTTTCCATTGTCATGTAGAAGACTTCTCCGGGCTCGAAAATGTCCTTGCCATCGTGCTTCTTACGTTCTGATTGTGGGACGAGGTGAGCCTTTTGGAGTAACTCTAGGTGTTCAGCTCTTACGGTCTCTTCTACATGGAAGATGGTTTCGGCGGCTTTCCAAGGCTTGAGGCGCTTTCCATTGGCTTTCATAGTGATTTTCATCGAGGCCTCTTCCAAACCAGATGTGGACCGGGAAGCTCTTAGCCGAACTGAAACTCTCAACCCTTCATGTGCGGACACATCTAGTAGGTTCCTTGAATAGAGGCCGATGATCGCTGCTAAACCGTCAAATTATTAGAAGAGACGTGACGTTGTAACTACCAAAGGGGTCGGGATAGTTTTTGACTCCAAGGGAGAGAGAACTCATGACTGGGATGGGCAATTGTTATGCTTCGTGCCACGAGGACTTTGAACATACCGTAGAGATGGTTGGTGATGCTCGGGGTTTATCGATCGATCAGGTGAAGAGTATGCTCGAGGATATTCGTGGGAAGTATGGCAAGGATCTTGATTATCAGAAGCTTCGTGGCAGGTTGCCAAAGGATTTTCCATTGTAAAAGGTCGAGAGTAATTGACGAAGTGTCCGTGTTGTGGTGCAGGTTTTCAGAAGCGTGATGATTGGGATGATCTTGCTGGTCATTTTGTTGCTGAGGCGGGGCGCAGTGATGCGGGGCATGTTATGTGGTTGAACCGGAACATCACCAAGAATAAGTCTGACCGGAAGGCTCTTTCGAAATTATTGGCGGAATTCTTCAGCTTAGGAAATAGTAGCTTGGAATCGTGGGTTAAGCAGCGTTTTATCGAGAAGTTCTATGGGTCTAGTCCGCATCCTTTCGTTCTCGCGTTGCAGCATCCTAGCCGGGCGGTGTTGTTGGGGTATGTTGTTGAGCATCAGCATTTCCTCCGTCAGTGGGTCCGATCGTGCAGCTACATTATGGCCCGGACAGACGAGATGGACGTGGTCTTGTATGAGCTGGATAATATCAACACGGAATACGGTGGCGTAGGGACCGGTCAGCCGAGTCACTATGAGCTTTTGTTGAGGATGGGCGAGAGCCTTGGCCTAGATCGGAAGAAAGTGTTTCGGATGGCGCCGTTGGAGGATACGAGAGAGGCAATACGGGTGTGGGATAGTATCTGTCGGGATGATCACTGGGTTGAGGGGATGGCGGCGATGCATGGCTTGGAGTTGATCGCGAACCGGAAGCTAAAGGGTGAGGGCGCGAGTATCGGCTATTTTGATCCTGTGATTCTGAAAAATAAGGAGATATCGGATCAGGCGAAGGCGTTCTTGCGGGAGGGGTATGAGGCGGATGTGGGCCATTCTGAACAAGGCCTTGGGCTAGTCGAGAAGTACTCTAAGTTGTATGGGAATGTGGATGATGTGCAGTCGACGTTTCTTCGGTCGATTGACTATTTTGACCGGTATTTGATGGCCCGTTTGGAGAGGAGTAGACAGTTTGAAAGTAGCTGAGAAAGGCTGCGCGATCTGCCAGGCAACATGGGGCGATTACTGGGAGGAGATCGAAGGACAACGCATGTTCTTCTGCTGCGACATCTGCGCTATCGAATTCAAGAACATGATCAACGAGGTGAAGAAACGAACGGGATGGAAAACGATTGATGAGATCAAGATGACAGGAAACTACCGAGGACGGGAGTGCCTGGCCTTGTACCAGGGCAAGAAGTACCCTTTCAACATCAGATTTGACTCAAAGGGCGGGATATCCCTATTCAGCGAATTGGACATTTGAGCAGGAATATTAAGCGCGCACCCAATTTGCGGGTTGCGCTTTCAGGAGGGTTAGGGAACGGCNAAGCGAGCTAGGGAGGATGCGCAATGGTGGCTCGCAGCCTCTATCGACGATTATGAGTCAGCCCAGTTGCTCTTTAAAGGAGGAAAGTACAGCAAGACAGTTCACGTTCTCCACAACGCGACAGAGAAGGCTCTGAAAGCCGCGATCTTGGACGAGAGAAAGAGGCCTCCTTACGGGGCTGGCGGCCACAACCTCGGCCGTCTCTACGAGATGGTTCAGTCGAGGCTCAAACTATCCGCGAGATTGGTGAGGACGATAGACGATTTATCGCCTCTATACTTACCATCAGAATATCCGGACGCGGCACTAGGGGTTCCTGGGACACTGTTCAAAAAGGAGCAAGCCCAAAGATACCTTAGAGAAGTAGGCGAGCTGTTACAATGGCTAAAGAAGAAGATGCCCAGAGAATAGCCAAGAACTACGTCAGGAGACTCGCCCGAGACATCACCGTTCGACAGGCAATATTGACGGGCTCACGGGCAACCGGCTCGTACCTGGAAGATAGCGATGTGGATCTGATAATCGTCTCAGACGATTTCTCCAAGATGCAACTCCCAGAGAGGCTCAGGTATCTCCAAAAGCAGTGGAAGAGCAAGATCCCTCTGGAAGCGTTCGGATACACCGTCGACGAGTTCGCAACGTTAAGGCGGAAAAGCACCTACGTCAAGGAAGCTGTACGGACGGGGATCGTGCTGGTAGACAGGCGAACGCCGACCACGTCCTAGACGATCCAACCGACAGGAAGGATAGGTTCCGCAGACTACTTTCCGAGGCCGTTCAAGATTTCCCAGTATAACTCGTCTCTTTTCTTATCCGTGTAGCTACTGTAGCTCAGTTCTAGGATCCTGTATCCTCTTGTTGACTTGTTCAGCGAACGGGTTTAGGCTCCATAGGGCTCGTCAGGCCCCTGCAGCTGGGCATGAAGGAAGGAGCACTGGGTAAGGACGGCTGAACGTGGGATTCTCGGCGTTTCACGAAGGGCGCGGCGCGGGAAAAACAGGCCCCCTAGGGGTCATGATTCAGTTAACGGAAAAAAATAGGTAACAAGAAAAGAATAGTTACGAAAAAAGAAATTGTTAAGGAAGAAGGTCCGTTCGCGATGACGTTGTCCTATTCGCCTCGCGAAATCTGTTGGTTTGATATGTTCCCTGACAGGGCACAACTTGTGTAGACTTATACCCTCGGACATACCGCTTCCCCGCAGTAGACGATTATCGAAATGATCTCCAGCACTCGCGAACAGGCACATGCAAAACCGGAGAAGATCTACTCGATTACAGCTGCGTCGTGGTGGGAGGACGCCTGGAACCGAATTACGATTTCACACGATGGGCGGAGAGCCATCTACAATAGACCATGGAGAGGGTCCCGGCTGGGAAATTCGGCACGAAACTGATCTATCGTAAAGGATTGATTGCCAAAGACTTCGCACATCCAGCCCCAGAGCTCCACATACTTGTTCATGGTTTCCAATTACCATTACGGTAATCAGCCAATAAATAGCTGCTGCCCGCCCCTCGCTAGACTGATTTGAGACCGTGGAAACGAAGCGGGCTGAAATCATCGTCATAGGTGAAAATGTCCGAGACACCATGCGTCCGAGCCAGTACCGCGGTTGAACAGTCTGTGAAGCTNAGGTTGATCTCCGCTCTCTGCTTGTAGAGCTCCCAAGAGCCCTTCAAGGCATCGTTGTCGACTTTCAGCAGGACTATTGTCCTAGAGTCGAAAACGTCTGTTCCGAGTTCTACGGCCAGCTTATGATTCCTGGTTTGAGATCGACAGAGAGTAAGTGACTCGTCTAGAACATAGTCCGAGGTGTAGAGCTTTCGATAGGGGGTCTCACCGCGCGCAATCCTCGCGAACGAGTCACGAGCGGAGACGTGTTGACCGTCCCGCTTGTTGTAGAAAGCTACAAGGGGTCCTGTGTCAATGAAGAGCTTCAGCTAGAGTCCCCGTAGAGGACCTTGTCATGATCGATAGATGTTCTCTCAGTCCCCTTTCCCCAGTCCTGAGCCTTGCGCCGACCAAGGGCTATGTCAAAAATCGGATCTTTCGGATCAATGCCCGACTCCTCGCTGGTCCAGCGGAGGGCAGCCTCACGGAGGGCGTCCTTGATTGTGATACCCCTCTTCTCAGCTATCTTGACCAGGGCACGGTATTCTTCAACGTCTAGCTCAGTCTGAGCAACTTTTCGCTCCATGAAACTCCCATGCAGAAATACATGTAACGTACATGTAAGCGTTTCGGAAGATCGAGACTAAGGGGAACAGTGATTCCGAACGAAGTCAGTTTCCTTACCGCCGGGCGTTTTGCCTCTCTTGCCTTCCGAGCTCATCGAGACCGAGACGTAAAGCCCGACTAGTGATCGCGCTCTCAGTTGGAGCATCACTCTTGACGGCACTCGATTCTCGCTGGGCACGGCCGAGGAAGGCTCTGATTCTATCGTCGTCTTCAGAGTCAATTCTTAAAACCTTGATAGTTTTGGACTCGTAGATTGGTATCTTACCCGTTTCCGTTCGCCGGAGAGGAGAGTCTTCTGGATCTTATTGTTGCTTCTTTTGAGCCGTTGACTCCTGGTTTTGGTGGGGAGTGTTGTTGGGAAGAAGGAGAAGCTTGCCAACGCTATTAGAGAGAGGATCCGAGAAGGATCTAGGGGAAAGTGGCTCTAGGCCGGCCGGTTGGCGAGTCCAGGGCTTCGATCTGATAGTTTCAGGTTTTTCCAAAACACTAATTTCCTAGGTCGCAATGTGGAGTCTCAGCGAGCGCGCTTGGTCGAACAACTTCAAGCTCAAGAAGTCCTCCTAGACCTGACCATTGCTCCGTTCGAGCCGTTAACCCCTGGCAATGGGCAGAGTACTGGGGAGAAGAAGGAAAAGCTTGCTAACGCCATCAAGGAACGAATCCCTGAGGAGAGTCTCGAGAGGCTCAGACGCCAGCTGGCCGGGCGACTCGTCGGAGTAACAGTCGTCTTCCTGCTCTGGAAGGGATCGCCGAGCGTATCCAACACGCGTCCCGTAAAGGATCTGGATAATCTGCTGAAGATAGTCTTCGACGTTCTCCGCCACGGCCCTCAAGGAATAGGAATAATCGAGGAGGACAGCTACATCGGTGAAGTGTACGCGACCAAACAGTTAGTCAGTAGAGAAGAGGACGAGGGTTATCGGATTATTATGGAAGAACACCATGATCCACAGATGCTACGAACGCTGAAACAGTACTACTCGAAAATACCAGCATAATCTGGCACATGCCAGCCTGAGTCAACCAATGCTCCTAGTGCCCGATGAAGATCGCGTCGGGTATTTGTTTGAAATCGGGGTCTCCTGTTACAACTTTGGCCCTTCGACTCCTTGCAGTCGNTAGTATCAAGCTGTCCGCGAGGCTTGTTTTCAGGCTCTGCTTCAGTCGNGCCGCTTCGATCCCTATGCCTTCATCGACGGGTATCAGAAAGCATCTTTTCTTCAATGTTTCCCGCTTCTCCTCAGCTTTCTTCTCGCCGTAGTGACCGAGGACCCAGAAGTATGTCTCAGTCAGGTTAATCGTCGACGCCAGAGCCATCTCGGACCCTTCGATGAACTCCGCAGCCTTCATGGAGCTTGGGCCACCCCTCCAGTATTCTATCCACGACCAGGAGTCAATCAAAACGGTCATGTTTCTCTCGAACGAACGGCTTCAATTTCGGCAGGCTGCCTCGTTCCGATCTTCTCAAGGTCTTGCTCTCCCTGAGAACCTCCCGCAGAGCATCTGAGTAGCTCTTTAGAGCCTTCTCGCGCTTCAGCTGTTCAAGCACTTTCATTATGTCCTCGTCTACCTGGATCGTGGTCTTAGCCGTCAAATCAGGATCAAACTATGGGCTTCTAACCTATAAGGTTATAGAACTATAGGAATTGAGGTTTTCGGTCTCGCGGCCTCTCGGAATCGGAATGAGTGATCCCCAGGTCCTGTTCGATCCACGCCCAGCGATGGTTTGCATCGATACTCAACACCTCCCAAGTGAACAGCCCCGCTCGGGAGACAAGACCCAGCGCTCTCAATATCCTTACTTTTCGCAACAATCATCATCTGGGCATCATATGCGCTTTTGATGGTCGCGTTGTGGAGCAGACGAGCCTGGAGGGGCCTCTTCTACACCGCTGACGGGCAAGCGGCAGACAAACTCGGAAGAGAAGTGCTTCTGGCAACTCTCACCAAATATGGCGAGACAATCTCTGTCACGGGATATCCACGGAAACGTCTGCACCTATGGCCCACCGTCAGCCAGAGAATCGAGCGCCTTCAGAGAAGCCGATAAGATCTCAGATCAGCGTGACTCTTTCCAGTGCCTGAAAATGGTGGTCGCCTGTGATGAGTTCCGCTTTGTAGTATCTTGTGACGGCGTAGATCATGCTGTCGACCGTTCCTAGTCCGGTTTTGAGTCCTATGTCAGCAGCCGCGACCGCAGTGCGCACGTCCAGGGGGACCACGCTGGTCCCGTCCAGGTGGGCGTACGCTTCCAATGCCTTCTCTTCACCCTTGTCCTTCTTGATCTTTCGGTAAACCTCCAAGACCACGATTGTCGGTGTGAGAATTTGTTCTGGAGCGTTCTCGACAATATACTTCTCGTAGAGTTCCGCTTTCGGCCCCTTGCCTAGGTATTCTATCCAACCGGTTGAGTCGATGAGAATCAGCGTCTGTCGCCTTCGTCCCGGAGCCCCTTCAGAGTGGCCCCGGAAGCCATCCCCTTCAGCTCCTTCAGTGGACGAATCGGGACCAGGTGGACAACCCCATCTTTCTCGATGACGGCAACTTTCTGTCCAGGTTTGAGCTTCAGCCTCTCCCTAACGTCGCTAGGGATGACCACTTGATACTTCGGAGATACTGTTACAGTTGCCATCGGTCCCCACGTACAACGATCCGCCTATCGAAATAAGGATTGTTGTACGCCACACTCAGCATGTCCGATAGTTCTAACTATCCCCGTCCTGTCCCTACGTAACCTCATGATTCCCACGCCTGCCGCGAAACTGGCCAGTGACTCTATCCTCAGCCCGTCCAGCCCGGCTTATCGTCCCTTGGACATTGACACTCTCTACTACACGCGTTCCATCTACACTCTCCGCTGGTCAGTTGACAATGAGCATCTCTATTTCGAGACGAACATAACCGGCCGATACAATATTTGGCGAGTCCCTAGCGCCGGTGGCTGGCCAGTCCAGCTAACAGTCAGCGACGAGAAAACAGATCTCGCCGATGCCTCGCCTGACGGCCGCCACCTCCTCTATGCTCAGGACTATGAGGGTGACGAGAAACCGAACCTCTACCTACTCGATCTGACGGAATACACCACACGGAACATCACCAACACAGAGAAGAGGGGTCACAGAGACATGAAATGGAGCCCCGACAGCCGCTCGCTTGTCTACGCAGCAGAGCGCGACATACCCGGAACCTACCCGATCTTCCACCACGACCTAGCAACAGGGACCGTCAAGAAGATTATCGGAAGCGATACTGGGGACTGCGAAGCTCTCGAGCTCAGCCCTGACGGTAGGAAGCTCGCTTTCTGCCGTACAAGTAATTACCAGTACACTGGTGTAAGCGTCCACGATATGGAGGCGGGACGTGAGACAGTCCTCGCTCCGATAGACGATCGTTCTACCAGCTTCGTCGGCGGCTGGACACGGGACAACAAACGAGTCTACGTCACCAGCAACGCCAACGAGAAAGGAATGGACGCTGTCGCCCTCCTCGATCTCAGAGAGAACAGCGAATTCCAGTGGCTCACCCTCCAAGACTGGGACAGCTCTCTCGTCGACGTCAGCCCGACAGAGGACAAGTACGCCTACATCGTCAACCAGGCAGGCAATCTCCATCTATACATCCGAGATCTGAAAGGGGAGCAGGAAGAGATACCGCCTGGCCACGGAGTCATACGCGCCGCCAAATTCAGTCCAGACGGCAAACAGCTGGCGATATTACACGCATTAGGTGATAGCCCCCATGATATCTGGGTCTATGATCTCAAAGCCCGTCCCTCAGACAGATCACCTACTCGCTTGTTGGCGGATTGAACCAGGACAACTTCGTCCAACCACACCTGATCGTTTATCCCGCTCAGGACCAGACCCCTATCTCCAGCTTCCTCTACATTCCCGCCAACATCAAACCCGACCGATCACACCCAGCCATCGTCTATCCCCACGGCGGACCCCAATGGCAACACGTCAACAGCTGGTACCCCAACATCCAATACCTCACAAGCCACGGATACATCGTCATCGCGCCAAACTATCGCGGATCAACAGGNTACGGACGCGAATACATGGAATCCCTCCGCAAAGACGCTGGCAGAGGAGATCTCAACGACCTCGTCTCCGCAGTCGACTATCTCAAGACAACAGGCTACGTAGATCCAAAGAGAATCGCGATAATGGGCGGTTCATGGGGAGGCTACCTCGCTCTGATGGCGTTGACCAAGACCCCTGAGATATGGGCAGCTGGAGTCAGCATCGTCCCGCTCGCCAACTGGTTCACAGCTCACGAGAACGAGGATCCTGTTCTGCAGAAGAACGACGAATGGTTGATGGGTAATCCAATCACCGATCGCGAGCTCTGGCGTGACCGCTCGCCAATATTCTTTGCAGATCAAATTCGCGCACCCCTGCTCCTGCTCGCCGGCCAACACGACATCCGATGCCCCGTGGAAGAAACACAGCAGATGGCCGAGGCAGCACGGAAGAACGGGGTAACAGTTGAGGTCAAGATCTACGAAAACGAAGGCCACGGATTCGTGCGTCGAGAGAATGAGATAGATTCGATCAGGAGAGCCGCAAGATTCCTGGACACGCACGTCGGACAACAGAGACCGGACTGAGAAACCGTCCCTGGAGTGTAGAGATCTCTAACCAGTCCGATAGGACCAGTTCGAATCCCGGTTACCCGAATGCTATAGATAGCCATAGTTCAAGTGTCACAATGATGGCCCCGAAGCCGATGAGGGCGTAATTCATCTGATCTTTTCTTATGACTCGTGATCCGAGGGTTCCTACTACTGCGAGCATTAGGCCGAACCAAGCGACGAGATGGATCAGGAATCCAATAATCGCTGTTGCAGCGCCNAGCCAGCGAGGAACAAATCTAACAGTCGCGTTGAAGATTTCCAGAATTATCGCCCCAATTATTACCCCGATCAGGAACCAGCCAAAGCGTCCAGTAGCAGCCAAGACCTTTCGCTCTTTGGCAGCGTTGTCTCGCTGGGTCTTTAATCAGATGTGACCTTAGTTGCCGTTTCGCTTTACCAGCCCCGTGTACAGCAATTTCCGAGAGGAGGGAGGGCGACTTCTACGCTTGGGACGCCGGGGTTGACCCTTCACCATGGGCGACGATAGCCTCGCTTGGTTTTCGGCTGAAGAGCAGAAAGCCCACTAGCGCTGCAACGACCGCGGCAACCCCTATTCCTCCATAGACCACAGGCATCGGTAGACTCGTGGCAGGCTGACTTGGAATTGGAGAAGTGCCTACAGTCATTATTGTCTGTGTGGAGTGCGTTGTGCCGCCGCCCGTCGCCTTGACCATCACGGTATAGCTTCCCGGCTGGCCAGAACAAGTTAAGGTCACAGATCCATATCCGGAGACACTATTGGTGTTTAGATTGCAAGTGAGCCCTGACGGTGTGCTTGTAACTTCGAGGGTTGTCGTAGCGCTGTAACCGTTCTGGGCGGTGATCGTGATTGTCACCGCTCCTGAAGTTCCGGTCTTAAAGCCGACCGGTCCAGTGTTCGTGATAGTGAAGTCCGGACCGGTAGCTATGCTAANGGGGATTGATAAGCTGTGGACGGAGAATCCCGCGTTCCCATTGACGGTGACCGTGTATGTTCCAGGCGAGCCTGTGCAGGATAGGGTCGATGTGTCTGGGCCGCCCATTGCTAGACTACTCGAAGAGAGCAAGCAACTGACGTGTGAAGACGACGGATTAGCCGTGAGGCTTGTAGTCGCTGAGAAACCGTGCGAACGTGTGAGAGTTATCGTGGTAGTTCCCGTTGCGCTTCCAATAATGTTTACAGTAGCGGGATTGGCACTTAAGCCGAAATCGGGGAGATGGTCCGTCCCCCAAATATTGTTGTCAACCATACCCAAGGCAAAATCCAACTCGGTCGCCGCAAGATCGATCTTAATCGANAAGTCTATCTCGATGAGAAAACCTGAAGATTGGTCATAGGTAAAACCCGCGGATTCCGTGTAGGCCGTTCCCATGGAAACGCCGGAACNTGTGATATTCAGGAAGTTGACAGACCTAGTCATTCCAACGATCATCCTGCTGCTGGTGGTGTTGAAAGTCGGAGCTGANGCGGTGTTCCAGAGTGTGTCCCCGGCTGCGAGGTTACCAGCGAGCACGAAATAATCGCCCGAGAGAGAAGAGAAAGCCGTGATGTTAGATGATCCCGTCGCGACATCTACGAGTGCTCCCTCTTGGGCACCTGTTCCGTTCTTGTATGTCGAGATGAGACCCAGGGTGATGGTTGATCCGGATACTCTGTCTACCTGGATCGCCGCGTAGTTCGTATCGTTCAGGCTGATCTTCAACGCTTGGCAAACTTGTGGGATTGAGGATTGGCATGTGTTCTTGAGAACCTTGTACTGAGCAAACTCACCAGCCATGACATTAGGAGCGTAAAGCGGGACGGCATGGGCGGAAAGGGTCGAAGGAGAAACAACCAGCACGGCGAGTATGAAGCAGAAGACGACCTTGAGCCCATTGGAGCTGTGCATGCGAGTTCTGATACAGGTTATCGATTCGTATATTTAGACAATGCGGAAGGGGCTTCTCGGAAAGAAACCTTTCTGTGGAAACCCTTGGATTGAATTTTCTATCTCGTACGGATAAATGCTGGAGGCATACTTTCCTCTCGGGGGAGAGCGAGAAGGTTTTGGCTGTGACCTAGTTGTCGGGCTCGTCTAGTTCTGCTTCTTCTCTTTCCTCTTCGATCATCGCAAAAACATCATCCACTATTTCGAAGAGCAATCGCGTCTCCTCGTAGTCCTCTGGAAGAGTCGAAGGGACGAGCGCAACTTTTCCCTCGCTGTTCAGAACGAATCGAGTCTTGAGTGTAGACTCGGCGAGCTTCTTGTTAGCTCTCTCCCACCAAGTNTCCGATTTCTCAGCTGCTTTCAGCGTGTAATCACTTCACTGAGGGCGGTGTTGAATTACGGTAAGAAAAAGGTTTGGCGATGCCTTCACAAATCAGTTCATTGACGTTATGCTCTAGTGAAGCTCTCTATTCTTGCTTCGAGTCCCTTCTTGACTGTTGGCCACTCGTTAGGTATTATCGAGTATAGCATTGAATCGCGGATAGAGCCATCTGGTCTTATGCCCTGATTCCTCAGCTTTCCCTCGAACTTTGCTCCAATCTTCAAGATTGCCCGTTGCGAATGAGNATTGTTAGCATCCGTCCTCAGCTGTACACGCACCGCATCCCAATCCTCGAACGCGTGTTTCAAGAGCAGGAATTTGCACTCGGGATTCACAGCCGTGCCCCAGACATCAGGCGAGTACCATGTGTAACCGATCTCCGCACTCTTGTGCCTAGGNACTATCCCGAAAAAGGANGTACTTCCAACCACGATGCCATCGCGCTTGAGAATTACAGCGAACACGTACTCTTCATTCCTCGCTTCAGCCTTCAATCCATCGGCGATCCGCCGATCCACATCCTCCCTCGACCGTAGTGGTGCGAGCATCCACCCCCANTCCATCTTACGCGCAACCTCCGTCAAGGCCGAGGAATGATTCTCTCGAAGCGGCTCTAGCCTAACGAATCTCCCCTCTAGAGTGACGGGCCCTAGAGTGGTGCTGCCCAAACGAAACCCACTCTATCAGTCGTCAGGTAGAGTTGGCAGCAGGCGGGCTTTCAGCGATAATCTCGTGGACCTCGAGCTTGCTCGGACCCGNGAACGCCTCTTTNGGAGGCGTGTTCGCATGAGCATCCATGAACGCCTGACTCTCAGTCCACCGCTCAAAATCCTCCTTCGATTTCCAATAGGTCATCACAACGTAGTGGTCTCCCTTCATCGGTCGTAAGACCTCTGTTCTGATGAACCCCGGCGACTGTGCGATCGACCACTTCCTCTGCTTCCAACGNCGCTCAAAATCTTCCTCCCAACCCTTCGCAACCGGTATCCTGTTCGACACAACTAAGACCATGACGCACTCTCGCGCGAAGTTCCTATTTTAGCAATGCGGGGTTAGATCACGGACTGCAGAGAGGCTTAAGCGAAGGTGACCTGCTCAAAAATCAACATGGCAGCTGCTCCATCGGTCAAACTATACGAGAAGTATGGATGGATTACTCTTTTCATCTTGTGGGCACTACACCTAGTCCTGTCCGCGCGCGACTTTTTTCCCAGCCTGCAGGATCTATGCCTCGGATGTCTTCCTGGCGCACAAACTCCGCTGCAATCTGTCACGGGTCTGACTTGGAGTCAGCTAGTGTCCTCGAATCCTAAGTTCGCAAGCTTTCTCGCTTCCACTTTGATCGATGACGGTATTTCCGGCGTTGGTCTCGCAATATTCGGAATGGTCGTTTCCATGACGGGCTACAAGAAGGGCGAAAAGTGGGCGTGGTATGTCTCATGGTCCATGCCGATCGGTATACTTGCTGCACAGCTCAATGTCTACGCTCTCACAGGGTCCACGTTGGTGATCTATCTCGCTACGGCATTCACTCTCGCGTCGCTTCTCGCGCTTTTTCTTCCGTACAGACAGTTCTTTCATCGGAAGCCGAGTCGCTAGTGTCGCTGTTTTAGAGCCGCTCGGGAGTACAGGTTTCCGCCGCGTCGAACGAAGAACGATAGAAGCCACAGAACATACCTGAGATTTGTGCCGCCTATTGCATAGGTCCAAAACGGTGGGAGAATAGATACGAAAAAGAGTCCTCCGACGATTAACTCGAGGTTCCTAAACAGCCTGTATTTCCTCAACAGATCAGGCGCGACCAGATTTCTCTCCTCGCTGGACAGGATATGTGAGAAAGATGCGAGGATCGCCCAGATCGCCCCTATGTCGAGAGCGTAGACGGCGGATGCATCATTCTGGGAAAGAGTCGAAGAGGCAACTGTGTTCAAGCCGAACGAGAGCTGGTTGAACAGGTAAGGCTCGATAGCAACGAGGAAGAGCATTATCGTGTTGAGCGCGCGGGTTCTAGTTGTCTCAACGGGAAGGACTGACATTATTTCCGTGTAGCGGAACCAACTAGAAAGCTGAAGCCGAAGCTCGCGATATTCCCGAGCAACGCGGCTGTATCAGGCGGCTTGCTCGCGATGAGGTTGAGCGCGCCGATCGATAAGGCGAGCCCGAATATCAGATCTGATAGCGACTGGATCCGCGGACGGGGCCGCTGAAACTGTTCGGCTCGTCCTCTCCCGTTCTCAGACATTTTTTGTCAATTGCCCGT
>JGI25385J37094_10000004_pt1 | contig 40471 bp, 40 predicted proteins | sample GraSoi013_1_40cm_FD_37094 | JGI IMG/M metagenome (IMG submission 37094) | reverse complement strand
CCTTTCGGATATTTCCCTGATCCTTTCTCTGTCTTCTTTACAGACCCAGAATCTACCAACTCCGATAGCCTAGCCGATCATCTCTCTCGCTGGCTCGAATCTGTTTCTCGTATTGCATCCAAGAACAGACTCTACTCTCAAGTGATTCTGAGCTTTCTGTCTTTTTCGTGATTCTCTCGATTAGGTGCGTCCTAATTCTAGGGACTGCCGCTCTTCGTGATTTGATCGACGGCGAAGGTTCTCTACGATCCACGGTGGTTCGCGGCCTGCTAAGGGAGGTCGGCTAGGAACCACTTGAAAGTGGACGATTCGGACTGCTCGATGACGGTGAGGGCCGCTGTAGCGTTGAGGAGATTGAGCGGGCGGGACGGTTTCGCCTGACCTCTGCCGCGAAGAGGGCCGCAAGTGTGACGGCCGTGGCTAGCAGCATAATAGCGACGGCAAATCCCCACGTTTCCCAGATGCTTGGAGGTGCGGCAGGGAAGTAGCCAGCAGCTTGCAGTAGCTGTCGGGATTTCGTGAGATTGAAACTGTAAGGGGTGAGGGCGGTGTTGAATCCGTCGGTGACGGCGAAGCCTGTCCGGTAATTGCCGACGACTGGAGTTGTTATCCCGGGGTTACCGTATCCGCCGAGAAGCTGTTGTATTATCAGGTCTCTAGGGATCGCGTAGCTGATAGCCTGGCGAACATATTTGGCGGCAAGAGAGGCTTTCGAAGGATCACTAGTGCCTAGTGGCGTATTGACGCCTGTTCCAAATATTGGGTGTTTCATGTTGAAGCCTAGCTCCTGGACCCCGAACGCGTCGTAGGACGTCCACTGGCTCGCCGGCCAGGTGGCGAGAAAACTCGTCTGGGTCTCGAGAGAGTACTGTGAATCGAGAATGCTTACCGACCCTGTCTGGAGGGCAGAAACTGCGTTATCGGCACTCGCTATGTGCTTGACGTAATAGTCCTTTACCTGAAAAGCTCCCCGGCTCTGAAGCGCAGTCTTCCCGTTCTGCGGAAAATCAAAGTAGTTATCATTCCTTGTCAGATGATTTGTCTCAGTCGTGGAATTATAGCTGACGAACTTGTACGGCCCCGTTCCGATAGGCCCGCCTCCAATCCCGGTGTTGAACGGGTTCGTCCTCCAGCTCGCATACGGAACACTCGCTAACACGTGTGCAGGAATGATCGGAGTGGTGAGAATATTCTCCACGAAGTAGGCGTAGGGATTCGGAAGAGTGAACTTGACAGTGTACTGGTCCACAATTGCTACATCGGTTTTCCCGCCGACTATTCCTTTGATGAATGCCTCATTGGCCGCCGCCAGAGTATCATCTTGAAGCGCGTCAAATGTGAATTTGACATCTGTCGCGTTGAACGGAACCCCGCCATGCCATGTCACCCCAGGACGCAACGATACAGTCCAAGTCTTCTGGTCCGATGCAACAGACCAGCCTGTCGCCAGCTGTGGAATCATGTTCTTGAAGATCGTATCATTTCTCTGCGCTAATGCGCTGAACATTGCTCCATAGACGGTCTGATCATAGTAGGAGCTGCTTACAGTCGGGTTGAAACCTTCCGATGGAGCCGGTGCCGTCTGGGCAAGGGTGATCGAGCCGGTCGTAGACCCGCCTAGCATCGACAATTGTTCGATAGGCGGCCAATATGGTGAGTGGTAGGTGCTGAACACGTACTGGGCATTCGGCATNGTATAATCAAACGCAACAATTTCCTTCGTGTAGAGTATCGTGGCGGAGGGTTGCTGGTCATACATGAGCGCCTGCCATTGCTTCACCAAGTCTAACCGCTGTGTTTTGTCGACTGTCTGCTTGATCTGTGCAGTCAGCTGATCATCCTGAGTGTTATTCCAGAGGTAATAATTGTACCCTATCGGAGCGAACTGTGAACTGTGATAGTAGGAATATGGATCGGCATCTATTCCGAGAGCATAGCCGAGAAATAGCGCGTCAAAACCGCCATTGTCGTAGCTTCTCCCGAGAACATCAGAGTCAGGGGTAAGCGCTCTATCGTATATCGTGGGCCAGTCAAGAACGACTCTCTGCGCATCGATGCCCAACGCCTGAAGATTGCTCTGGACGAGCAACGACCAGGCCTGTCGGGCCTGATTCGGCTGAGGCACCATCAAGGTAATTCTGAATATTCCGGAAGGCGCTGTATCAGCATGGACCCATACGGGACTGGTCGAGGTAAGGGCAAGCCCGAGGAACAAGAATGCTAGGCAGTTATTCCGGGCCCCAGCTCGGCTAGTCATTGCGAGAACACTGGGGCGAGCAGGCGATCGGGTGTAATGACTACTGTGTTCCTCTATTCGTCAGACTATGAGTACTAGACTCTTTTCCAGAACCAGCTTGTGCGACCTGATGTCAACAGTCGCAATACTTCCCCTGGACTTCCCTAACGGACCTTAACCTCGTGCGTTTTGGCCATGAACCCGTTTTTCTTGTGCGTACCATCGCAGAACGGCGTCAGCGTGGACCCGCCGCATCTGCACCAGGCTTGCACGACCTTCCCCTCGACAATAACGAGGTTCGGCCCGTTCTCAGTCGATTTTATCACAACATCAGACATACTCACACTGTCACCTCTCTTCCAATCATTGTCCTAGGACCTTAGCCACACGAGTCAGGACAACAAGCTGCTCTCCATGAACCAGATTGTTCTCACCGAACTTGCCGACAACCCGCAGGAGAGCGCCCACAACTAGATCATCTGCTCCGCCCATGATCAACTTGCTCGTCGGACCCCATTCAACCTCGAGACGCTGAGAGGTTAGAGGGAATGCCTGATTAGTTCCCGTTTCATCAGGGAGAAGGAAGACTCCTCCCAAAACCTGTTCCCTCGGCAGATCTGTTACCGAGAAAAACAGGTCCACCAACGTTCCCGGAGCAATTTCCCCTAGTTGTTTCACAGTGAGAACCGGGACTGGGGGTATCTTCGGATGCCCTGGCGTCTCGGTTTTGGTTCCCTCTGCTAAAGGTTGAGCTGGAGATTCGCGTGGCCTCAAAGGTCGATCCTGATCGTATCGTAATCCGAACTGCAATGCAGTCTGCGCCTTCGCCAGTTCCTCGCCCAGGTAGCCTGCATGGCTCAGTTGTGTGACAAGTCCATCACGCAAGAGACCGAGTAGCATCGAAGTTGCTCCACGTCCCCGCATCTCATGAGCGGGCGTATGATTAGGCAGATAGTGTCGTAGAAGAATCTCCCCCTGTTCCGGCTCGATCGTTATGACGAAGTATCCTTTCGGATCGTACAGCAACGGCTCGCGCTGCCCACCCGGCCGAATGGACACAAACTCCTCCACCTTTCTAGCGATACCCGCTTCTTTTTGTCCCGTCACGAAGACGCCTGGGTTACGATCAGAGAGACTCTTCACTCGGTCCTGTAGAACCTGGAGGTCTTCTTCTCCAGTCCAGTCAAGAATTTCCACCTGTTGCCTGAACTGCGCGACCTGCCCAGGGTCTATCGATGGCAGGACGGGATCGTAGCCGGCCGCCTCGATGATCCGTCGCTTGTCATCAATGCCCTTCTCTGATAGAGCGACAAGGGATTGTCCCGGCTTGAACAGTGCAGAGTCTTTGCCGCAGATGAGCAGGAAACGTATAGCAGGATTCGACGTGATGTTGACAATAATCCGTGTGATGCCAAGATTAGCCGTGTAGACCATGCCTGCAATGGCCACTCCAGGAAGCGCAACGAGCGGACTGATCAGGCGTTCCGAGGTGAGTGCACATACCGCGACCGGTCCATTCGGATCGCCTACCTGATACGTTCCGGGCATGACCGGCCACTTTGCACTGTTCTTACTACTCACTGTTCAAGGTCAACTTTCCTATCTGATCGAGTTCCTCAACGCGTAACCCTGGGCGGAGTATTTCCAGTACTCTATTCGCGGCTGCATTTTCTTCATAATACGCGAGTTATGGAAATCATGGAACGCTCGAATCTGCGCTCCTCCATGATAGAATCCTATTCGCGAATCGTCCGATTCACTTGGTATCAGTCGCAATTTGTCCAAGAGCCTGGTTGAGCGAACGTCGAGTCGGCTGGAGGATAATCCAGCCATTTTGCAACTTACGTCATGTGTGCGAGATCCTGTGCAAATATTGTTCATTTTTTCTCAGTAGCGGTAATATGCGCGAGATGCTAATAATTCCGAGCGGAAACCCAAGTCCACAGCGGACCCGAATGTTATCTTAGGAAGAGTGTTCTTGGGGAAAGATAACCTGGCTATTTTACAAGTCCAAATTGTCTTAGCAAAGATTGTGAGTCGAAGTATCTCCTTTCCTCGATGATCAGACCCTTGGAATCGATTCGGAGAAATTCTGCCCCTGTCCAGCTGACCTTTCTATTGGTGGCGGGTATAGTCCCTGAAGACCCTTCGATAGAGCCGGTGTGCGTCCCAGTTATCTTGAACTCGACTACCGCGTCTCTATCCTTGGCTAAGAGTCTCACGATTTCGTAATGGACATCAGGAATGGCAGTAAAGGAAGCATCCAGGTCGTTCATGATCGCGGTCTTTCCTCGTAATGGCTTGGGATACACTGGGTCATGAACAACTGCATCGGATGCTATGAGAGCCGCATAAGCCACCTTATCGTGGCGGTTGAAGGCATCAATGGATTTTCTCGCAACTTCTTCAGGTGTCAACTAACGTCGATGTCCCTTTGTTGCTTATATCTCGGGCTAACATTGTTTCAGTAGATAACATTGAGTAAGCTGGCGTCGAGCTGCCAACCCGATATCTCAAGCATCATTTCCGGGAAAAGTGAACTTTGCAGGAGAGACATATGCGCGGTCATCAAAGCGGTAAGGAAGCTAGGCTCAGAGTGGAGAATCCTCATCTCATACTACCTCCTCGACAACCCGCTTCGATTCAACGACTTACTCCGGAAGGGCAAGCCTGATGATCTGAACGCGCGAACTCTCTCTAGAACTCTAAAGTATCTGCAGAGTATGGGAATCGTTGAGAGAAGAGTAACCGGCACAGAACCCTTCTCAGTCGTCTACAGCCTCACAGAGAAAGGACGAGACCTAAGCGATATCCTATCTTCGTATCGAAGATGGGGAGAAAAGTGGACCCCAAGCATCGTCCACCCTTTACCCTACATGAAGGTAAAGCGACCTCTGACAGTGAGAACTGCTTCCTAGCCTAACGGGGAGGAAGATGAAGGGAACGCTCGAACTCCTCAGCTGCCGCACGGTCAATTGCTCTCTGAAGCACCCATCGGTCGTAAACAAGAGCGCAAAACGCCGCGGCAATTCCGACTAAGTAAATGTAGAATCCTGTTTGGAAACCCCACGTCTCCGTAATAGCAGGGGGCGGACCGTTAGTGCATGTTCCGTACACTCCCGAAATACAATCGACCGACCAAGCGCTAAGCCCTGCTCTCACAGATGAATAGACGACTGAGACATAGAGGAGCGTGATCATGACCGAAGAAGCCAATCCGGCTGCAAGAAAACGAGTACGTCTCAGATTTCTTCCTACAAAGGCGAGAACCGCCGTGCCCAACGCAAGTGTGCCAATAATGGACGTTCCCGATGAGAGGACTTGGTTCAGATAGTCTACCCAAGAATATGCTTGTGGAGGAGGACCTAGCATGACAAGGGGTCCAATCCACATATTCCAACGGAGTGAATAGGATATTCCATAGGTAGGGCCAGAAATATCGAGACCCCACCAAGGAAAGAGTGTACTAACGAAGAATAAGCTCGCAGCAATGAGTGCCACAACGTTCAGCCGGAGCAGTTCCCTGACAAGCATGATACAAGTTAGTAGCCATCACGAATATCAGACTTTCAATCGCTGAGGTCTTTCGTAAATAGGAAAAATCTGAAATCCTGAGAGAAGCACTGTCTCAAAGTCTTGCAGAGTACCCGTCAGATTCGGATAGCCCGCGAACCTCGTTGGAATGATGATATTCGTTCAGGTTATTCTTGGAGGCGGTTCTTTCGTTCTAGGCTGGGATGTTAGGTATCACCTAGTCTGGGGAACGCTAACCTTCATAGTGCTCATAGTCTCGACCGTGCTGGCGCGCAGAGATTTCGGTGTCAATTCCACCCTGTTCAAAGTAGCTCTCGCGGTCATCGTCGACTTTGTCGTCCAAGGGATACTGGGACTGTTCGCTTTTGGATCTGGCGTCGCAGTTGTTGTCCATCTTACCAACGCTTTCCTACTCGCCGTCATCGTCACCTATCTGATTAGTTTCGCGGACAGCGCCGACAAGGCCTCCACTACCATACTTTCCCAGACTCAGACGGCACCTACAGGGAATTTACGCGGGTAAGCATCGTGATGCTTAACGCTAGCTTGCATTCGGATGCTGATGCGTAGAACTGCTCATATACGCTAGATCAATCGCGAGAATTTTAGGAATCCTGACCACTCACTTTAGATAGTTTCTCGGTTATCTTCTTAGCGGACTTCTGGGTTGCCTAATGTCTGGCTACTTCTCGGGAGTGTAGTGATGTTTTTTTCAACCGCGGGCTACAGTGCTTGGAGAAGGAATTTCCGGGAACATTGGGCCCGGGGAGAGCACTATTACGACGTGGATCGATGGGAGGTGATTCTGAGCAGCTTAGGTATTGTCCTATTTCTATTGGGTGCGTATTGGCAATGATTATTGTCATTCTCTCCCGAACTAATACGGCTCATTCAAGGAAGATGCTCGCGTAGACTTGTCGACATCAACGTGAAACCAATTTCGCCAAAGTGTGGGTTCTCACTTTTATGTAGAGAACCTATGGGAAGGCTACGATGCTCGACCGCGACGAGGAACTCAAACTCCTCGCATTTCTTGCAAGCCTCGCCGGCCTCCTTGGGATCGTTGTCTCGGTGAGCAACTTCCAGATCGGCTCCGCTTCCTCAACTACAGTCAGAGCGTACTTCTCTGTAATCCTAGTCGTCTTCATGTTCACAGCCGCAATCGCATATCTTAGCGCCCTCGGGGACAAGGATGTCGGGGAATCAATCAGGCTGTCCTCGGCTTCTTCTCCACACTTCTAGGATTGGTGGTTGGAGCAGCTGTGGCAAGCCAATACCCTTCCGACTACGCGTTTGCGGGATTCTGGCTGACCGGATTCATTCTCTCAATACTCTTCTACTTGTCCCTACAGAAATGGCACAAGAATCTCAAGTGGCAACTAGAGCCAAACAATCCCTCCTAGGCTTTCCGAACAGCGTAAGAGGCCAATCAAACCATGAAAGAGGGCAAGAAGGCTGCAGATGTCGAGAAGGCTCTCCAACACTGGACAGGCTCCGTAATTGACCCTCAGCTGAAACCCGTTCAGGCTAAAACAAGACAGTTAGCCGAGGCCGCTCTTTCATTAGCCTCATCTCTGGAAAGTCGATGCCGAGAATTCATTCGAAACACCAAATATGACATGTCTGGCCTTGGCGATTCCCGACGGCTTCGAGCAGCCATGGCACTAAACCGGGTCTCCGGAGAGATCGTCACTGCAAGCGGCGAGTTTCTGAAGTCAAATCCAAGTGATTCGATATCGAAATTGGAGACGAGCATTTTGAGACTGTTGCGGGTGGCTGGTTCAAGCTACAACGAGTCGGTGAGAGCGATGGGTTCACACTACGCTTCAGAGAGAGGATGGCTCAGAGCAGAGATAGAGGGGTTGCAGCGCGTCAATCACCAGACGTCCCAGTTCCGGACAAGGACCCGGGATATCACGTCGATCCGTGACCAAATACAAGAACGCTCCAAGCTCCTTGTTGAGAATCTCACGACGCTACAGAATCTTGAGAGTTCCCGCGTCCAGCTCGAAAAGGAGATTCAGCAACTTGCCTACAACGAGGGTTCGCTTCTAGAAGCTATCGAACGGATTGAATCTGATTCCAAGATTCATACTCTCAATGCCAAAGAAGCGGAACTCAAAGCGCTGAGAAAGAGGCTCTTGAACGAAGAAATGTCCAGACTGGGCGGAGTATTTGCGAAGGTTCTGTCGTTGCATCATAGGGGAGAAGTGCATACCCATCTTCAGGCAATAGAAGTATTGACGCGATATGTGAAAACTCCATTGACGACCTTGGCCAAGGAATCCGACGGCTATCCGGAACTAACTGACCTGCTCGAGGGCCTTTGCGAATCCATTGAATCAAACAGGCTACCGCTCGGCGAGAAAAAGGCGAGAAAGACCCTCGAAAGGGCGAAACGGATCATAAACGGGTCACTCAGACCGATTCAGAAAGAGGCTAGAGAAGCCTTTGCGGCGAGGAGTCAGATTCTACGCTCCCCCAACGTGAGGCATCTCAGATCCCAGCGATCTGACCTACGAGCAGAATACACTAGATCCCGAGCTTCGAAGCAATCGCTGGAATCGAGAGTCAAGAGCATAGGCGAGGAAGCTTCATTGCTGAAAGCCCAAGCGAAAACCCATCTGGATGCAATAGATGAACTCGCCACCCAGAACTTCAACAAAAGCGTCCCGCGGGAACTGCGTGAAGAGGTCCAATCCTTAGCCCACTAGACACTTCGTCAACCCCGACCAGACCTCTCCGGCGTTCCGGCCACGGGTCCCTCCCAGAGGTAACTCGCTTCAAAAACAGTTGTGACGGGACTGTCTATTGGGATTCGCGTGCCTTCATTCGTTTCTCTAGCTCTTCCTGGGGCACATCTTCCACGTGTGTGGCGATCCACCACTGGTTTCCGAACTGGTCCTTGATGCCTCCTGTCCGGTCTCCGTAGAACTGGTCAGACGGTTCTCTCAGCGAGGTTGCACCTTCCCCCAGTGCTCGTTTGTAGGCCGCATCAACATCCTCCGTGTAAACGTTGATCATTGCAGGGACAGCTGGGAATTCTGGGGTTGCGTCGTTTATCATTATGATTGAGTCGCCGATCCTCACTTCGGCGTGACGGATTCGACCATCGGACCCGGTGAACCTCTCTTCTTCCTCCGCGTCAAACACCTGCCTGAGGAAGTCTATCAAGTTCGATGCTCCATCAACACTCACTATAGGAGTGAGGGAATGATAGCCCTCGGGAATAGGTTTCACTTTGCTAGTAACCGATTGCATGGTCGACAAAGATTGGTCATGGCTTGATAAAAGGGTGACTCGACAGAAAGCGATTTGAATCTCATGCGAAACTTAGGAGACTTTGATTGTGAAAATGAACTGGTTGCTTCGTGACGTGTTCAGTGTTATGGTGTAGTAAGTGCCGGAGTTGAAAGTGAACGCACTCCCGTCTATAAGCAGATTAGCAGTTACGAGGTGACCGGGCGGTGCTGTAGGGCCTGACCAGTTGTTGTTCGCGTAAGGCTGACTGTACGGATTCCTGACATAGTAAGATGTCCCAGAAAGATCGCGACGGATCCCGTGTTTGTGATCTGGACAGTCATATTTGTAGACGAGTTCACAGCTGCTGTGACGATGTTGAGGTCTTCCCTTCCCGGGCAAGGGGTCGCTCCAAAGGAACCGCAGAGCCCGGGCCCCGTGGGTGGTTCATAGAGTATCAGGCCGAACAGGATCACGAATATTGCAAGGACTGAGAGAAGGATTACTGCGGCGACTTTTTCATTAGTTGACCAGTGCATCCAACCCTTTGCCTCTTCTCCCATGTCAGCTTCTGGGTGACGCCAAATAGTTGAGAAGATTGTTCCCTAAGCAAGGCCGATGGAACACATCTCATCGCCCTCCACAAAGCCGGGCATCGATAATTGAAGCTTCGAAATCGTCACGATCGAAAGGTCTAATATTCGCAGGTCCGAAGCCTCTCCTTGAGGTTGTGCAAGATGAACCCGATCGGATTCTCAGCGTATCGTCACAATCTCCAGTCTGCTTAGACGCGAAATCTTCGCTTTCAAAGCCAATTGGAACTGTTACTGAATCCCTGGTTTCTTTGCATATGCGGTAGCAGCCTTGATGAAAAGAATAGACCATGTCAGAAAGGGAATTGGCGTCTGCCCGGAGCTTCTGGAAACGGAAAAACCTCCGAGATGGGCGCAGAAGCCGGTATGTCGAGGTGGAGGAAGTCTCCCTTGACAGTCTACGAGCGGACGCTGTAGAAAACGGACTAGTTGACGAAGTCGTATCAGTCCTAGCAACGGGCAAAGAAGCCGACGTGTATGTTGGCCTCTGGAAGAAAGTTCCACTGGCATTGAAAGTATACCGATTGCACAGGACCCCTCACAAGAAAAAGTCCGCGATTGGATACTCGGTCGATCGCATGGGCCAGATCGCGGCGAACGAGTTCACAATGCTCGAAAAGGCCTACCGCGCCGGAATACCAGTGCCGACTCCGGCGAGAAGAGCTGACAATATGTTTACGATGCGATTCCTTGGCGACGAAACCAACGCACGCCGCCTTAGGGACTTGGACCTTGACGAACCTGAACAGTACGCAAAGCAAGCACTGGGGATTGTCGACAGACTCCTTGACACTTTCATAGTTCACGGCGACCTGTCAGAATACAATCTGTTACTTTATCGCGATCGCATTTTCGTCATCGACTTTCCCCAGGCAGTGGACCTCTCGTCCCGCCCCAACCGACACCACCGATTCGAAAAAGCCAAACCCTTGCTACGTCGGGACCTCGAAAATGTAGCACGTTACTTTTCCCAGTATAATATCGAAATCGATGCTCAGTCAGAATATGACCGGCTTACGACCAGATTTGAGAGGGAACACCTTGACTAGGGAACGGGTTGCTAGAACACTGGTGCGGTGCTGATGTCAATGCCCTTCGGCGTCATCTCGTAATAGTAACCCCTTGAGGGAAGAGATGCCTTGCCCATCTTGACAAGCTTCAAGGTTCCACCGTGACTGGCTCCTTCACTCTTCCGTTTCTCCATATCCAGGACAATATCAGCGAAGTTGACCATCGCATTCTCAATCGTCTCGTCTAACACATGAGTATGGAGAGTCGCGATACCAATTGATTTTGCGAATCGGGTAGCATACTTTAGGACCTGTCCGTATTGGAATACCTTCTTCGCCTCGACCATGAGGAAGAAGGGCGTCAGCGAGTCCATTATTCCCATCGTCTTCTTACCAAGATGTTTCAAGGTGAAACTTCTTCCCTGGGCGATAAGGTCGGAGAACCTCATTGTACTGTCGACGATCTGTTCAGGCTGATCCAAGGGATACGCTTCTGCAAGCCTCTCAACTCCCAGCGCGAACATGTCGACAAAAGAGAGCTTCCCCTCGGACTCGTACCGGCTTACGTCAACCCCCCAGGAAGCAATACTCTCCTTAATGTCCTCCGCAGACTCGTCAACAGCATAGTACTGAACGCGGAAATCATGTTCCAAAGCTGCGGCGGCTATCTGCTTCACAAGGGTCGACTTGCCGCTGCCCACCGGGCCTGTTATTCCGACGGCCGAGGGTCTCGGAAATCCTCCTCCTAGAATATCGTCGAGAACCTTGATCCCGGTCGGCTCCAACGCCCGTCACTACAGGACGCGTTCTGTTTCGGCCAGTTAAGCGGATTGTACCCGGGGGCCCGGCTCAGACCGAGGCCCACATCGTCACCGGTTTCAGGTACACTCTTATTTCGGAGAGACCCAGTCCAGAGACTGTTTCAAATGCCTAGGCAAGTAGCTCCCTATGGCTCCTGGAAATCACCCATTACTGCAGACCTTCTCGCCTCAAAATATGTCGCGCTCGATGAGCTTAGTATTGACGGTGATGATGTTTACTGGAACGAACTTCGCGCGAGTGATAAGGGCCGGAACGTTATCGTTCAGAGAAAACCTGATGGCACACTAACGGATATCACTCCACCAAGTTTCAGCGCCCGGACAAGAGTTCACGAATATGGAGGCGGATGCTATCTCGTCCAGAATGGAACAGTCTATTTTTCTAACTATACTGACCAGCGTCTCTACCGGCAAGACCCTGGCAGAGACCCAACCCCCCTAACGCCTCCAGTAGACATGAGACACGCGGACGGCGTCATTGACAGGAAGAGAAACCGGATTATCTCAATACGCGAGGATCACACCGTCAAGACCGGACAAGCGGTCACCACCATCGTCAGCCTCGACCTAGATAAAACGGGCGAAGGGAAAGTTCTCGTTTCTGGAAACGACTTCTACTCAACACCACGTCTCGACCCTGACGGGTCCAAGCTAACCTGGCTCACGTGGAACCATCCCAACATGCCATGGGACGGAACAGAACTCTGGGTTGCCGATGTCAAGCCCGACGGTTCTCTCGGAAAGTCCGAGAAGATTGCAGGTGGATTGGAAGAATCCATCTTTCAACCAGAATGGTCTCCAGACGGCATCCTATACTTCAGCTCCGATAGGACAGGATGGTGGAACCTCTATCGCTCGCGCAACAACCAGATCGAGCCGCTCTATCCGATGGAGGGCGAGTTCGGCCTCCCCCAGTGGGGATTCGGACATCACACTTTCGTCTTCGACTCTTCCAATCATATCATCTGTGCATATACCAAGGACGGGCTCTGGCACCTAGCCAGTCTCAACCCAACAAAGAAAACACTCAGACCCATAGAGACCCCGATCAACCAGCTTCTCTGGGGCAACCTAGCCACCAAAGACGGAAAGATTTTCCTCATTGGAGGATCAGCCACCGAACCCTCGTCCGTGGCCCAGATTGATCTCACATCGAAAGAGACCCAGATTCTACATCGTTCACGAGAGATCACTGTCAGCAAGGAATACCTCTCGGTCCCAGACGCGATTGAGTTTCCTACTGAGAATGGGCTAACCGCCTTCGCCTTCTTCTATCCTCCAAAGAACCCTGATTACGAGGCACCACGCGAGGAAAAACCGCCTCTCTTAGTCGTGAGTCATGGTGGTCCCACAAGCGCCAGTCCATCCACTCTTCGCTACGAAATACAATATTGGACAAGCCGTGGGATCGGAGTCGTTGACGTCAACTATGGCGGCAGCACTGAACATGGTAGAGAGTATCGTAAGAGACTCAATGACCAATGGGGAATCATTGACGTTCAAGACTGCGTCAACGCCACCCGATACTTGGCGAGTCGTGGACAGGCTGACCCAGAGAGACTCGGAATTCGCGGGGGAAGCGCGGGAGGCTACACAACCCTCTGCGCCCTCGCCTTCACAAACACGTTCAAGGCCGGAGCAAGTTACTACGGCGTCAGCGACCTAGAACTATTGGCCAGGGACACTCACAAGTTCGAGTCCCGCTACCTAGACAAGCTAGTCGGACCCTACCCCGAAAGCCGGGACATCTATCGCGCGAGATCTCCTATCGACCATGTTGACGGAATATCTTCCGCTCTCATCCTCTTCCAAGGATTAGAAGACAAAGTCGTACCACCTGACCAGTCAGAGAAGATCTTTCAAGCGGTCAAAGCGAAAGGCCTCCCCGTAGCATACATTGCCTACGAGTGGGAGCAACACGGCTTCCGGCGAGCGGAGAATATCAAACGATCCTACGAGGCTGAATTGTACTTCTATTCGAGAATATTCCAGTTCAATCTTGCTGAACAGATAAAACCTGTTGCGATAGAGAACATGGACACGAAAGGGACAGTACCTAATCTCGGGCCCGTTGAAATAACAGAAACTCTCTAGACATCGCGCCCTAATTGGAACATAGTCAAGTCACTGGTCCTGTCAACGCCGTTCCGCTTCCACTGCCGACAGATAGTCTTCTTTCGAGTAGAACTGTGAGGGGTAGCATCGATGTGAACGCATAACCCACCGCAACGTACGGGGCGAGAAGAATTATGACGATTAGGGGAGCTCCGACGAGGCCTCCGAGGAAGATCTCCCAGAATACTCCAAAGATGCTGAAAAGAAGCGTAACACGTAGGACATTCTTGGTGTGCCGCCACAGTACTATTCCTCCAAGCGCCAACATTTCGACAAGAATGAACGGAAGGGTGGGCGGTATCGCGACCGCGCCGCACCATGCGGGCATGCAATCGATCTGCTCTTCGAATATGATCAATGGAACAGACAGTATCAGATAGAGTGCTAGAGGGGGAAGCTTCACTCTCAATATGTTAAGGGCAAGCTTCTTTCTGAAACGGAACATGAGGAGGAAGCCTCCTACGATCAGTGGAACATCGATGAGAATGCCGAATGCCAAGAACACTCAGCTCAATCGGTAAGAAAAATTCGGAAAGTGATCTTATGGGCGTTCTGTACCCCACGGATCTTATCCGACAGACGATCTTTGCTACAGCATTGCTACGAGATAGGATACTGCGATAGCGAAGATGCCTGCGCCGGGGAGAGTCACCAGCCACGGCAAAAGCATTGATCTCAGCGAGGATTTGATGACACTCTGGCGTCCACCGATCCCTGCGTTGGATCCTTCGTGAACCTGGGTCGTTGACATCGGTGCCCCAAAGATTGCCCCCGCTGACACTACTAGAGCAGTGGCCGCGCCAGCCTTCGACCTCTGAACCTGATCTAGCGCGGCGTGCCTGCCGATAGCAGTTACCACCACTCGATGACCCAGCACCAGTGAACCAAGCAGGACGGCTACGGCAACAATCGAGTATGGAACCCAGGCTGCCTCGGAGGGGTTGGCGAGCAGAAAGAACGCTCCCAGAGCCGCCATCTTTGGAGCATCGTTAATCCCTCTCGCATAAGAAACGGCGGCTCCGGACCCCCAGTGCTGGATACTGGCCAGTCGAGGCCTTGGCTTACCCTGCACGCCTGTTCGGCGCGTCAGTCTATCTATGATGTAGATTCCCACGAGCGCGGCTATGGGTCCCCCGGCCAGGGGCAACACGACGCGGTACAGTAGGAAGCCCCACTGAATGACCGATACTCCATACAGGTAGACTGCCAACAACACGAGAGCGCCGATGATAGCATGAGTTGAAGAAACTGGCAGCCGAAGAATAGTTGCCGCGAGAATCCATAGCGTTGCGCCTGCGAGCGCTGCTAGAACGAAAGAGGATTCTGGAGTTGTGTGCAAAAGGCTCTGAGGGGTGAAAACGGTGAACAGTCTGCCCGAGATTAGTATTGCGGATACACTTCCAATGCCGGTGAAGAATCCTCCCCAGATGAGCGGCTTGCGCTTTCTTGGAGGCGAGCCTGAAAGTCCCGGCATCATCAGCGAGGCTACGCTTTTTCCCGCATCGTTGGCCCCGTTTGCGAAGGCAAGAGCGAACAGAGCTGCGAGTCCTAACTCCTCAATCGAGACGATCAAGAGACTCTTCTCATGAAAGTGTTCTAGCTTCCGGGCGTTCCTGGTTGGCTAGCTTTTCCTAGTTCTTTGAGCCTGTTCAGCCTGTCCTGTTCGTTTGCGAGCCGTGGATCCCTTGAAAGCTCTTCATAAGCAGCCGCGAACCATCCCTCAGCCTCCTGCTCTTGGCCCATGACTGTCAAGCATTCGGCGATTTCCTCGTAGACGTATCCGCTCTTCTTGCCAGCTGCCTGGTATTGTTCAAACAGGTCTCGCTGCATTTCCAGAGCCTCCTCAGTATGATCCATCTTCCGGAGGGTTTTGGCAACGCACCACTTTGCTATCATGATCTTGTTTGGATCGCCCTGTTGTCGCTGGAATTCTAGAGCTTTCTCGAACATGAGCAGGGACTCTTCGTACTGTTGTTGCTCGAAGTAGGTCCAACCGATATTATTGTAGAGGCTGCCCATCCACTTCCGGACTTTTTCTTCCGCCGAGTTCTCTGCAACGTCCAGCGCTTTCAGGTTCCACTGCAACTGTTTCTCTGTCGGCTCGACAATCGCCATCATATGGGCCGCATCTACAGCGTTGAAGTCGTCTTTGGACTTGAGGGCGAGATCTAGCGCCTCTTGGAATAGGGGCCGAGCTTCTTCCTGCTTTCTGGACGAGTTGTACACTCTTCCTCGTTCAAGCAGATACCTGACTCTTGTCTTGTCATCTGTTTTGTCCAGGGCTTTTTGGACCCGGTCGAGACTCTTGTGGGCTTCTTGGAATTTTCGTTGTAGGCCTTCCGTTCTTGCTATCTGGGTGAGAAGCTGTGACAGATATGAGAGGTCTAGTGAGTCCAAGGCCGTGGGAAGGAGTTCGCGGAACTTTCTCTCAGTCGCCCCTGGATGGTCGTAATCCCAGAGGCTGTCAAAGTCTGGAAGCTTGGTTTTCCTCTCGCTTCCATCGACTAGTTCGACCAAGAACACCCCGCCTCAAACGATGATGCCATCCCGTTCTCTTATTATGATGGGAGCCCATTACGCGAATTCAAACAGTACGGAGCAAGGAACTCTCGAAAGAACGTGCCAAAGACGCCGCCGATGTTTGGATCGAAGGGCTTCGTCCCAGCCTTGACTTTGTTCCCAATATTCATCATTAGCGGATTCTTGCTGAGCGGNGCAGGCTTGAGCCTGTTCTTCAGATCGGAGTCGACAACAATGAGCCGGATTCGTAGACTGCTTCAGAAACCCGTTTGGTGAAAAATACGACGTCTTTGGCTGTAGAAAAAAAATAAGCATGCTTTTCTTGATCCCCCGGGTGGTCGACTTTCCCGCGCCCTGCTCTCCACNAAGAATCGGTTTTTGCCGTAAATCGCCCGTTTTCAGCCCCGATCCATGATCTGGAAGCGAGAGTCCATGCTTGCCCTAGAATCGTTCTGGAACCAACCTAGATTACACGTTAACTTGCTCTGCGATCAAAGCCCAGACCCTGCCTTCAATTGTAATATTCGCCCATTATCGATGCCAGACAGGAAATTTCCTCTAGGAAAAGAGGGGGGGTATTGCACAGCACATCTCGCGACGCAAGAGTGGTTGAGGAAGAACCCTCGCACGCCCGAGTTCCATAAGAAATCCTTGCTGCTTTGGATTAGAATTTTTCTTTCTGGCCGGGGTTAGGGACGTTTCTGTAGAAGGCTTTCACGTAGGGTCTAGTGAGATAGACAATCGCGACGATAGAGGTGGGAAACTCGATCCCGTTCCCCGTGACCAAACCTGAACTGACCCCTAGCGACGAGGCGTCCAAGAAAAGCGATGATATGCTCGTTGCTATTCCAAGGCCCCACGCCCAACTCTTCCCCGTCCGAAGCACCAGCCCGGTCAGGATCTTGAGAGAACCAAGCCCCAACGCGACGAATGCGAGAAACAAGAATATTGTTGAGATCAACGCGAGAGTTCCGGCTGGAAGAACTATCCCTGCGAGGTCAGACTCACTAATGACAGGTGGAGAGAGAACATTTCCGACCCCGCCAAGTATGAGGTTTGTACCACCGAGAATCGAAAGGGCCGCAACAATCGTGACACCCCTAGGCATCCTGCCTTCAACAACAGTATCGTGTTTCACAAACACTTCTCTCAGAATGACGACGATTCCAACGAGAGCAAGAGGCGTGCCGAAACTCAACGACCCGAACGCAAACAGGATGAAGGAGAATCCTGTGACGAACACGCCGAGGAGAGCCAGTCCTTCACGGGTCATCAGATACAACACCTCCCGCTTCAGCAGGCTGCGATACCTGATGATCAGCAAGAGCAGGATAGAAGCTGAAATTGCTCCGATGAAAAAATCAAAAGTCAGCTCAGACTGGTAGTTGCCGAAGGTAAGCAGGAGTCCGACCTCGTCACCGATGAACCCGGCTCCCAGACCATACATCACCGCGTAGGCCCGGTCGAGCCGCTCACTCTTCCAAGTAATCGCAAGCCAGCCCGCAACCCCCATCAAAGCTATTCCATACCAGAAATGATGGAAGTGAATTCCCTGCTGCTGAATCACAATCGTCGGATTCAGCGTCGCAAACAGCCGTGACCCGAAGAAACTGGCTATGAATGACAAGAGACCAATGAAGGACAGGGCGGGACGGAATGTTCCTATTCGGAGCCTACGCAGCATTACTGGAGTCTGCGAGACCTAGTTTGCGATAATAGGGTTTAGGGGATATGGACTATTTCCGTCGGTCAGCTCGGGTGTCCGCGAGAATCTCTATTTCCAGCTGTGAAGGAGTCGCTCCGCTTCCGACACAAGCTCGTCTATTATCGTTGCAGCCGGCTGGATCTTCTCTACGCTAGCGACCGATTCTCCGGCCCAGTGAGGCATGGCCTCAAGCGTCCCGGTCGTATCCCGGGTCATCGTGATCGACTCGAAACGCTTCGCCGGCGCCATCTCCCCACTCGATGCAAGCCTTCGCTGTCCCACGATCTCTCCCTTGAAGGCTTGAGCGGCCTCGACGCTTGCCCGCAAAACCCGGTGCGGCGCGTTGGGCCAGTTTTCCGAGAACACCTCAGTAACCATAGTATCCTCCGGCGCCGCTCCGATCAACGCTTTCTGATACTGAGGATGAGCCTCCGCCTCTTCGGCAACGATGAACCGCGTCCCGACGCGGACCCCAGAAGCGCCCGCGGCTAACGCTGCGGCCATAGCCCTGCCGCTACCAATCCCACCCGCCGCCAATACAGGTACATCCACAGAATCCAGAACTTGATCAAGCAGAGACAGCAACCCGATCTTCCCCCGGATATGACCACCAGCCTCGATACCCTGAGCAACTATCAGATCACAGCCAGCCTTGGCCGCGGCCTTTGCCTCATCATTCGAGCCAACCTGCCACGAGGCTAACGCTCCGTTCGAGTGAACCAGCTCGACAATCGACGAATCCGGCTGGCGATAGAAAAACTCCACAACCTTTGCATGTTTTGAAGTGGTTTCCACAACGTCCCGAAGGTCTTCCAGATCTGGATACCATGCCTCCGTAACGATGAAGTTGGCTCCGAAGACTCCCCGCGTCCGCTTCCGAACTTCCTCCAGCGACCTAGTCGCTTGCGCTGGAGTAAACCCTGACAATTGTAGCATGCCTAGACCGCCAGCATTTGAAACCGCTGCAGCCAGTGGTGGTCTTGCCAGCGACCCTATGGCCGCCATTTGAATAGGCACTTTGCAACCCGTCAGTTCAGTGAATCTAGTCTTGAGCATGAAACTACAGCCGTGTGCTGAATGGAATTGCGACTTAGGTCTTTCTCATGATTATCTGAATTCGCNATAACCAAGTCGCGAGCTGGTTTGTGTTTTCAGTTTGCCACGGCTGTGTCTGTACCTTCGTCAAGCTCTGTTGCCAGAGATATTTTCGTCACGTTCTTGGGCAAGGGGACGTCGAGGTCCTGTTGTTCGCCCAGTTGGAAGTTGTCGAGCTCGTCAAAGTTGAAGGGGACTTGACCGTTGATGTATGTCTTCAGCTGCTCAACGCACCTTTGCACCTCGGCATCCGGTGTCCTCGCCATCTCCCTTTTCAGCAAGACCACCATTGCGTTCCAATACACTCGCTCCTTCGCCGTCAACGCAGCGTTGGTAAACGGGTTAACCTCGCTTGAGATGTAGTTCTCCATCGGCTGGATCCTGAACCGTTTCACCAACACCTTTCCCAACACCCAACCTCCGCCTACAAGGAGGATTCCCGAGCCCCCAAGAAACAGTGGAAATGAGATCAGATCACGCAAACCAGGTATCAGATAGTATATTGTCACAATCATCGTGAAAGTGCTGAGGAAGTATCCTATGACCCATCCCCAAGCATAGTTGTAGTACCATCTAGCCAGCGTTAGACGGTAGATCCATTTGCTGAAGCCTTTGGACAAAGCGCTGGTCGACCCGAATCCTTGTAGACCCTTGATTTCCTGGCGCGTTCTACTTAAGCAAGCCAGAACCAGGATTATGAAATAATCGGCAAGGGTTTCAACGCTTATATCGGATTTTCGCCAATATTCACCGTGTGAAATCCTCTAACCGAATTATCATTGAACACATCAATCACAATCCACATGGAAAAGATACCTCTGACAAACTAAACGATGAATTTGTTGTTCTTGAAAACGAGGGAACCAAAAAAATCTCGCTAGCAGGCTGGACCCTAACCGACCAGACTACTACTGGAGCGAGACGCCATGTCTACACGTTCCCGCAAACAGTCTATCTCTCCTCGCGTGAGAAAGCCTGCGTTCACACTGGACCAGGAGAAGATTCCTTCGAAGAAGGAAAACCGTCAAAATGGAATCTACACTGGGGAAGGCATGCTTTCGTCTGGAACAACGAAGGAGATACCGCCACACTTTTCGACTCTGAAGGAAGAAAAGTGGACTCGCTCCAAGTCGTCACTCTCAAAGCAACTTAGACAAAGCCCAGTGAGCGACGGTTACCGTTCTTGTCCTGAACGCGGTTGGGTCAGGCGGTCACGGTGACGTTTCCCTTCATCCACACGTGAAGCGTACNATAATACTTGAAGACACCAATTTGTGGGAACGCGTGGCTCCACGTTTGTCCCGGGTTGAGACTTCCGGAGTCGAACGACCCACTAGTACTGCTTGTGACTGTATGCACTGTTGTGTCCTTGTTCACCCATGTTACTGTGTTGCCTGCTTTGACTGTAAAGTTGCCCGGATTATATGCGGGGCTACCCTGAACCGCGGCTCCACGGAGAATCGTGATGTCCGCATTACTGTTTGCTGATGAAAGAAGCTGGTTCTCCGTGCCCGCGGCCAACGAACNAACAGTCACTCCCCCGATCATGAACCCGAGGATCATGATAATGACTATCCATCGCAAGTACAGACGATTTGACGAAATCGGCCGGCTTGGATTTCTCAAATCCAAATATGCCAATAGCGAATACACCGACGCGGCAAGCATCATCGGGAAGATGGTAATTACATAGAAGAACAGCCCAAAGTCTGCTGGGCTAGAGACGCCTTTGACGAGTGTAAAAGGGGAGAGCACGGCAATACCCGCAACTCCAGAAATCAGGCCCATTATGTAACCGACCCTGGGCCTAGCCCATGTCGCCACAATAGAGAGACCAAAGAGAATAATGAAGGGTATGTGGATGTAATCGTAGAACGGAACGCTGCCACTGATCCAGTCAGCAACTATCTGAGCTGAGGCGTACAGAATGAAGTATCCCAGGCCCGCCGCCGTCACGATGAAACTCAGAGACCGGGTGGGCGAAGACAGAAGACTCGCCTCCATGTTCGCCCGGTGCCTCTTCATAGTCTTTCCCACCGTACTTTCATTCCTGCTCCAACAGAATGTTTGCTGGTATAGTGTGCATAACAGACCGATTCTAATTTTCGAGTACAAAAAATAGAGAGGTGAAGGGGATTCGGTTTCCGCCTCATCGTTTTCTAGTTGTGCACGGAATCTTTCTGGACTTGTGGGTGTCTTCGTCTGATGACGACTACGGCGATCAACCCTGCTGCGGCTGCGCCAGCCACTATGAGGTATAGGGTTGGGAATCCGCTGCCGAGGCCGATGCTTGGGTCATGAACCAGGGTTGAGCCTGGAGCGAAGTATGGGTAGGCGAGGTAGAGTTTCATGAAAGTCTCTTTTTCTCCTCCGTCACTGTCTGCTTCGCTCTTGAATGAGGCCGTCACTGGAACGGAGGTTGTTGTGCCACTGGGCGAGGTTACTGTTGCGGTGTTTACGAACCGGAAGAATCCTAGTGTGCTGCTTGACGTGATCGCTCCGGTAGAGAGTCTGGTTTCCTGCTCTACGCCGGAGGTCTCATGGTATTGGTGTTCAGCTACTGGGGTTCCCTCGTCATGTGAGCCGTCGACAGTCTGAGTTCCTGAGTCCTCTCCGAGGTCGTAGTGTTCGCTTGAACTGTGCAGGTTCACCTGTAGAGCTAGCATGTTTGACGTGTTCTGGAATGGCCAGTTGTTGATGACAACGTCGAATTTCAATTCCGCAGTACCAATAGTGACAGATTGTCCATTGACGGTCGCTGTGTGGGTTGTGTTGTATGCCTTGACGATTAGTACGACTGAGCCTGCAGCCAAGGTTTTGGCCGCTTCAAGGGTCATTGGGTCTGCCTGGGTGAAGTTGATTCCGACACCAGTGCCAGCTAGTAGACTGTAGAAGCCTGTGTGTGTCCATCTTCCCTCATCAAGGACGGCTCTGGCTACTGCTTCGTTGCTTTCGAAGATGCCGTTGTGGTCTGAGTCGTTGAACTCTATGAGGGATCGAAAGTTGACCTGTTGCACGTCCCGCATCATTGAGCTGTGATCGTAGAAAGTGACTCTGGGCGCCATGCCTTCGAAGGTTGCAGTGAGTGATCCGCTGGTGAACACGATCCTGTTGCCTTCGTTGTCGATTGTGCCTGAGGGCGTCTCAGCCGCTCTCGCTAGTGGGGTCCCGAGCATCATGATGGCTATTGTGAAGATTCCGAGCATTGCAGTTAGGGCTCGTTTCATTTTTCTCATTTTTTCCAGCCTATTCTATGGTTCGGGCTCAATTTAGGCGTTTTTCTTCGAAACAGGCAGAACTTACCGTTTCTACATATTTAGAACTTGTTTCCGAGGCAGTACTGGGAGGTTCGGGTTCACTAGAACAATCCCATCTGCAAACCAACAAGGAGAATGAGAATGTTCAGGTATACGACTCCGAGACTGATCAGCGCAGCGCGCTCGAGCTTCAGCCCTTTCGAGATTGAGACCGCGCTTGCGAGTAGACATACGACCCATGCTTGCAGGAAAATGGGGAGAAGAACTGCAGTGTAGCCTAGAGACCCTCCAGGAGAAAGCAACTGTGCGAGCGAGAAGAGGCCTGGCACTATTAGCAAGGGAAGCATTGCAAATGCGGTTGCGTTGAGAAGTCTTAGATCATCGCCCTTTCTGTGAAAGACAAGCGTCGAAAGAATGTCAGCCATTATGAACGTGACCAACCAACCAATTGGAAACATGAACAAGAACAGGGCTGAAACGGTTCCCGACGTGGGAGTGAGATAGAAGAGCAAGAGAGGCTCAAGCCTCGTCTGGGAAGAGATCCATCCTCCAAAGGCAACGATTAGAATAGCGAGTGGAAGGCTTCGGATTGGGTCAGCGTTCAGATAGTTCATGAGCGTTCTTCCAAGAAGAATCTCTCCTGAGAAGAATCCAAGCCGTGTTTCCTCATTCCCCTGAACGCTTCCCGCGGCAGTCTTTTCCTCGCTGATGCTGAAGGTTTCTATTGCAGACCTTCCCTGGTCCGTCAGCACGTATTTCCTGTCGGATTCTTGGGCAACGATTCCCTCGAGCATGTCGAGGTGATGGTAGAGAGCGCCCACGCTTATCTTCAGAGCTTCATGGAGTTCCTTGAATCCTAGCTTTCTTTTCTCTCTGAGAAGTTGAACAATCTGTCGACGGTAAGGGTTACCGAGAGCCGAGTAGAATTTCGAAATACTCTCCTTTGATTTCTCTGACACTGGCTGGACTCCCGATGCAGGTTGAACTTGAAGGAGCGCGGGCGAATCCGGCTCATATGCGTGTCGAAACTGTGTTTGGGGCGACGGAGGCAATCTCAGGCTTCGAGAGCGAGATGTCGATCGCCAACTTCCTTCTTACGAAGTATTCGGANGTCGCCGTCCCGTAGGGCTTATGCGGTTGTCTCAGGCCGGCAAGTCGTTAAGAGGAATCGAGGTTTGAGAAAGGTTTGGGCTTACGTTTTCGTAACCACGAGAGAGCCGCAAAAGGTTGCCCGGTCTATCCGGAAGATTCGGGGAGTCGTCAAGGCGGACGCGCTGTTCGGCACGCCTGACCTGATTGCTCTTGTGGAGGGAAGCGATATTGCAAATATGGATGCGGTCATAGACAAGATCTCTCTGGTCCCGAAAGTTCAAGGGACTGATTCAAAAGTAGCCCGATGGATACAATAAAGCTCGGTCTCCATCATTGATGAAGGCTTTGAGCAGGACCTATAACTTTGACCGTTGAGATAACAGACCCAGTGGTGCTGAGCACCATCGTGCAAACCGCCGTTTTGACCCTCACTCTGCTTATTTTCGCAATGTCGTTTCGAACCCAGAACAAGGCCAATAAAGAAGCTGCCTATCAGAAGGTGCTTGATGATTTTACAGACGCGTTCAAAATGCTTGTAGACAAACCCGAACTGAACAAGCTTCAGGACGAGATGGCGAGAATCGCTTCGCCTGATTCGAACGCCGCGCCGCGCTCACCGGAAGATAGGGCGGTTAGAAGCTACTTCTTGCTTCTGTATACTCTCTTCGAGAGAACGCATCTCCTCTACAGAAAGAAATGGATCAACGAAGATACATGGGGTCAGTGGTCTGCTTTTCTAGAGACGGTGGCGAAGCATCCAATGTTCAGAGAGGTTCATCAGGGCTCGGAAGGAATGTACGACAAGCCCTTCTTGGATTACGTCTCCAATATCCTAAACACTCAACAGAAGACTGGCTAAGCCATTGCAACCGGTAGGTCAGTCCTCATTCTCGCGTTCTTAACTCGCAACGCAATCAATAGTCCGATTCCACTAATGATTGCGGAGGCCAAAAATGCGTATTGGAATCCAGTCACGACGCCCGTCAGTGATCCTAATTGGCTAGCGGGTCCAGCGGGCGGCGGGTCCGTGACAGTTGCAATGGCCAATAATACAGCGAGTCCGACAGGGAAACCGACACGCTGAGAAGTGCCAATTATCCCGGAGGCGAGACCCTCTTCGCCCGGCCTTGTCCCAGCCAGCGCGGCGATGTTGAGAGCTGGAAACCCGATGCTCGCTCCCACGGACCAAAGAAGCATACCAGGCAATATTCCGAAGTAGCCGCTGCTTACCGTAATCTGAGTAAGCATAGCGGAACCCACGGTGATTAACGACATTGACGTTACCAAGACAAGTTTCAAGCCAATACGATTCACGAGCCACGATGAGCCCCAGCCGCCAACAAAGAAGAAGATCAACGCAGGCGGGACGAACTCGAGGCCTGCAGCCAATTGCGAGTAGCCGGACACTCGCTGAAGATAGATGGTCAGAAGGAAGATTACTCCTCCAGCTGACGCGGTTAGTATTAGAGCAAGGACGTTCGCGGTAAAGACTGTGCCCCGCCGCAGGAACCCTAACGGCATTAGCGGTGACTTTGATCGAGCTTCTATCGCGATAAACCCAGTCAGAACTAGGGCGGAGACCGCGAGAGGCACAATTGTGTAGATGGAAGCAAATCCTTCAGTCGCAGCATTAGTCAATGCGTACACGAGCAGTATCAGCCCACTCGTCACGGAAAGTGCTCCCGGCAGATCGAGGTGTTTGTCCGCCGCTCGCCCTGGATGGCTAACTAGGAACTTCTGAGATAGGACAGCAGCGACAGTACCAATTGGGACGTTAACAAAAAGGACAGACCTCCAACCGAACGCAGCAGTAAGGATACCTCCAGAGATCGAGCCTGCCGCGAAACCTGCTGACAGAACGGAGACGAAGATGCCGAGCGCACGATTTCGTTCTCTTCCCTCCGGAAAAGTCGTCACGAGAATCGCGAAGGCAGTCGCGGTGGAGATGGCAGCTCCTATGCCCTGAATCGCTCTAGACACTATTAGCGAAAGAAGTGACGGAGCCAAGCCTCCGGTAAAGGAAGCAACTGTAAACAGGATAATTCCAGAAACGAACAGTTTCTTTTGACCGTAGATGTCTCCTGCTCTGCCGCTTAGCAAGAGAAAGCCTGCCAGCGTGAGCCCGTACGCTCCAATGATCCACTGGCTCTCCGCTAGGGAGACGACCAGTTCCGTCTGTATTGTCGGTAGCGCGACCTGGACGATGGAGAAGTCAATGACGTCTAGAAATCCTGCGGCGATGATCAATCCGAGAATTAGTCGGGTGCGAGGTTTACTGAGAGCCGAGTCTCTAGGTCTAGCTCTTTCGCTCTCCTGAATTGCTACCTGTTGCAAGTGGTCCAGCTCGATAAAAAAGTGTGGAATCTTAGTTGAAGCCCGCAGCGTCCGCTGAATGTGGATGCTTCCTGTTTGGTTCCAACTCTTCAGCAAAAAGTCTCCGTATCATAGACATTATCGAACGTTTCTCAGTTTGGTCCCGCTTCCTGCGGATGAAGGAGTGGTAATTCTTCGCCGACTCTCGCATCACGGTCAGGTGTACCGACTCGTGAGGCTCTGAATGTTCAGACATGTCTGCCTACGTGTCTCGTAAACATATAAACGTATTGATGAGCGTCTATGCACGCTGTTACTTCATTCTCGGAGCAACAGTGATAGCTCCCAGGCCTAGGCGTCGCTGCAGCTCTGTAACGTATGCTGACAAGACATCAGCTTTCACTTGGTAGAAGCAGAATTGGCCTTGCTTTTCCTTGTCCAAGATCCCGGCGATTGCAAGCTCTTTCAGGTGATGGGACACGGTGGGCTGTGAAACGTTGAACATTGCGTGAACGTCTGAGCAGTTCATCCGCTTTGCGACGAGTTTCTGGAGTATCTCGCGTCTCTGGGGGTCGGCTAGGGCTTTGCTGATCCTGTCGAACTCTTCGGTTGCAAGCTTCATTGATAATCTCTAGTGCCCGGCGTGCGTATTAACATGTCGATATGTATCTATGGTCTCGAATTAGCGCTCTTTGTCCGTTGAACCTGTCTGGAAACCGCGTATAGACATTCATCAATACGTTTATATTCGGACCGGCCCGATAATAGTGCATGAACAAACAAGAAACGAGTGGCAAGAAAGTAACTCCGGTAAACGAAACCGACTTCGATTCAGCTGTTCTCCGATCGGAGGTTCCAGTGTTTGTCGATTTCTATGCTGATTGGTGCGGGCCATGCAACATGATCGCGCCTACGATAGAGGCACTGTCTGAAGAGTACGAGGGCAAGGTCAAGTTCGTCAAGATCAATGTGGACACTAACCAGGAGCTAGCCATGAAATACGATGTGATGAGCATTCCCACGGGCATGTTGTTCAAGAACGGTATCGTCAAGGACAGCCTCATAGGCGCATATCCAGCGTCCGCCTATCGACAACGCCTCGATAACGCGCTAGGTCCCAACCAAGTCTCGCCAACAAACTAGGAATGAATCATAGACATGAGCCATACCTGTCCCGTATGCGGAAGCATAAGTCCCTGCATCTATCCCGGACCTGTCTCGAACGCTCCTTTCAGGTACCATGATTGCCGCTTCTGCGGCTCTACCTGGAAAGAAGCAACAAATACGAACTAGAACGGAAGTCCCGTCCTAAGCCGAGCAAGCCCTATGCAAAAAATCGCCTATAATCAATTCTATTCACGAATCCAAGCCTGCAATTGCTAGACCCCAATTTTCCAAGCCCAGCCCTAGTGAAATCAACGGGGANCCGAAACAGCCTGACAATGCGAAAACAANCCCGTCTCCAAGAACCAAGCCCATAATCATCCCCAGACAGAAACACTGCCCTCAGAAAAAATTGGCCCCTAGCGCATCCCGCCTCGCGTAAGCGGTTCCCCTCCAACCCTTGCGAAAGTGATCCTACAACAAGAACCTCCAAACCTGTTCATACACGCGATCAAAACAAGCACTTGTAAACCGCTTTCTGAAACATGTGTCGAAAAACACCTTCTGAAATCGGGTTCTGAAAATCCGTAACCGCAAATTTTAGGGCCCCCGAGGCCTACTCANGTCGCGCGCCGCGCCGCCCTGAAGCCCCTAGATCCAGCTTCAGCCCACGCTTTCAGCCACCAAACCCGGGTATCAGAACCCCTTTCTTCCCTAATTCCCAGCACCGTTCTCCTTCGAGATGAGGGACAATTGGCTCAGCCTCTGCCCTACATGGCCCTGAAAGACGCGCCAGTCCAGATCCGGCGAGCCGCCACCGTCGCCCAGATCTCCAGCAGCATCACCCGCGCCCTCGGAATAATATTCACCACCCTAATCATAGCCACCCTCCCCACATGGGCCCCAGGCCTCCTCACCTACCAGACAATACCAGTCGGACTACTCGTCCTCGCGATCGGCTCGGTCATCGTCTCACGCAAAGGCAGCCGGATAAGAGAAGAGATCGCAGAACGAAAATTCGAAAAAGCCCGCAGCAGCACATTCACCACCGCAATCCTAGGATTCGTAATAGGCGGCATCATCCCCGGCCTACTCTACATCTACCTCTACACCCGAATCGGCGACGTAATGGTCAAACGGACACCAGACGACCCCAAAACAGTCTACCTCCTCCCACACCCAAGCGAGGGAATATTCCTCGGCCGATACCTCGGATGGATCGCAGCATACCTCCTCGTCCTCTACATCGGCTACACCCAGCTATCACCAGGCCTCCGCGAAGTAAGCGACTGGCTCTCACCGGTCCTAGGCGTCCACTTCAACACGATGATCGTCGCCCTATTCCTCGTCTTCACCAACCCACTAACCTACCCCCCACTACTCTACCTCTGGACCTTCGCAGGATTCCTCGGCGGGCTAATCGCCGGCGGAAAAATCAGACGAGGCTTCTTAGTTGGCATGACAGTATACCTCTCCACCCTCGGAGCACTAGGCCTCGCAGCCCTCGCAATCTACCAGAACGTCAACCTCTCAACGCTCTCCAGCCTTCCCCCTCCACCACCAGGCTTCTCGATCATAAGCGCCACCACAGGACCCGTCACAGGCGACATCATCCCGATCCTCATCCAAGGCGCCTCTCCAACAAGCCAGATGGTCATCCAAGACGTCATACTGACCATGATCAGAAACGCGGGCCTAGTCTTCGCCGTAGCCACAATATCCGGTCGAGCAGCCTCCCTCTTCTGGCAAGGAGACGTTTTCATCCTCAAGACAATCTGGAAAACGATCAAGACAAAGAAAACAGCCCTGCCACAGAACACGGGCACTAGTACCTTTCCAAAGAAGGGCTTACTCCTACTCGCACTCGCAATTCTCCTTATGATCCCAACGTATCACTCGGTTAACCCACGACCGATAACCCAAGCTCCACCTAGCGGGCCCTATCAGCAAAACCTCGCAATCGGACTAGACATGCTTGGCGCCCCGAACGCCAGCCTACGAATGACAAACCTCGACCTAACAAGCAAAGGCCTCGTCCTAGACAACAATTACGCTGGAAACAATCTCTCGCTCTTCATAATCAACAACAACTATACGCGATTCCTCGGCACCAGCTCCAGTCTCGGCATACCAAGCTTCATCCTCGGCCTCTTCTCACAGCCCGCCCTGATCACGTTCTACACAGGAGACCCAGCCACGACTCGAGGAGAATCCGACAACGTCGCCGCACAATTCTCCCAAGCCCTTGGTGTCAGCTTCACNAAAGCATTCGCCGTTCCATCAGGCCAAGGCACTGTCACAATCTATGCGCCAAATCCTGAGCTCACAAACAACGACGCTCTCACACGAGTTCTCGGCCTCCTTCCCAGCTCAAGCTTCTCCACCCTCATCAAACCGGCCAACCTCCAATCTCTCCAATATTTCGCGGCAATCGGCCTCGCAAGCATAAGCCTCCCAGCACCACTCAACAAAACGCCCACCCAAGCCTTCAGCTTCATCCTCAACACCCAATTCCCACGCCAATTCTACAAAGCAGGACAACACTACCTCAGCCTGAAAACACTTCTTGGATTCCAGACTGGAATCGTGGGGGACACCAATTCAAACGCGTCCATCGTCTCCATCAGCTTCCAACGTGGAACGGTTCTCTACAGCCCGCTCGGGCTGACACCTCCCTACAACCCCATTTACAACAACTTCACTTCGACATACATCTACAATGCCACGATCACACCAAGATCAGACTTCATGGCGAACTTCACCTATCCATTCGCCCCAAACATAACCATACAGAAAACCGTGAACCCGTTCAACGGACCTCTAGGCACCAGTCATAACATCCTTGTTACGATCCAGAACTTCGACAACGTCACAGTCACAAACCTCAACGTCACCGATGACCAGGCGCCACCCTCATACCAGAAAACGCTCGACATCTCACCGAACGGAGTACAAACCGGCCAGTTCGCCAGTTTCCCTCCCGGACAGACACAATTCCTCAGCTATACTGCCACAACAAAAAGCAGCGGAATCTATGTTCTATCACCTGCGAGTACGGAGTTCGTCTGGCAAGCATCGAATGGAACAAAGATCCGATACACGGTTACGACCGATAGCCCACTGATCTCGTCATCAAGCGGACCATGGACACAGTTTACTAGAACGTTTACCGACCTCCAACCGTATTCCTATCTCCTCCTTCTCCCTCTTCTACTCACACCGATAATTGAACCTCTGAAACTTGTCCGAAGACATCGAAAGAAAAAACCGGAACCGTGGGTCAACACACCCGCAGAACCTCAAAACACACTGCCGCCGGCGCCTACGCAAGCCGGACCTGACAAAGGAGTCAATCCTCCCAACCCAACGGGTACTTGAGAGTCTTCACAATCGCGGATCCTCACTCGCATCCGAGCCTCTTCCCTGGCGTGTTTCCTATTTTAGCCCTGAAATCGCTTCACTACCAGTGAAGTTCCTCGTAGACCCCTTCATTTCCACTGGAACTTATGGAAACGGTCGGATTACCCGCGAATACCCGTTCACGACTAACGCCAATAGTGATGCGTGAGCCTTTTCTACATGTGAAAGGTGAACTGTGAAGTCCCTAGTTTTTCTCGAGGAACAAAGATGAGACCACGACGATTGAAAGTGGAATTCTATGACCCGGAAGGCGTCAGACACTCCATCGCAATCGACGGTCCTGTGACAAGGGAGAAGGTGGCTAAGATATTGGACCTCGTTGAGTTGATGTCCGGAACGCCGCAGGCGTCGGCTACGGCTCTCGGGCTCTCCCCCCGAAAATTCGACAGACTGGCCAGCACAATCATATCCAATCTGAAGGGAAGAAGCTTCACATCACGTGACGCGAGAAAGATATTCGAAACCACCTTCAAGGAAAAGATACCCTTGAGCACGGTGTCCACATACCTAACGAGACTCACAGACCGAGGGGTTCTTGAGAGACACCAAGAAAAGCTCGGCTTAGCTTACCAGGTCAGGCTTGATGAGCAGAAACAGTCTCTCGTTCCTGCTCCTTCCCTTCAGCCTTAGTAAAGCTCTGTTTCACGCGCTCCACAGTCGAGTATCGGAACGGGATCCGGGTCGGGTCTCGTCTAACATATCCCTCATCGAAGAGTTTCTTCATCAAACGAGCCGTATGCTCCCTGGAACGCCCCACAACTCTTCCTATTTCTGGGGCGGACTTCGGACCTTGTTCCGCAAGAAGAGTGAGAACCTGGAGCTCCGTGGGAGTCGTTATTGAGTTCAATGAACCTGGTTGCACGACAGAAGGGTCGGTCGGAGTTGGAGCTTGGCCCCTAGCCGACTGCAGGACGGGTTGTTCGAGTTCCGATCTCTCTTCGAACTCCTTGGCTACGGTCGGGATTGTCGCCGGAATACGCAGAACTGCATCAGCAACCTCCCTAATCCTGTTCAACGACTCCCCGAGCAACTTCTCTGTTTTTTGAAGCCGCTCAAGCAACACCAGATCAGAAAGTTTGGACTGATCGCTCGATACCTTGAGCGTTCCAACCTGAATAGACAAGTCCTTCAAGCTCGCTTCGAAAGAGGTGAGCCTTGTCGAGAATACGTCGAAGAATAGCTTTGCAACGTCTCTATTTTCAATGAGGACCGGAGCCCCCGTTCCACCTGACCTTTTCCCTATCCCAAACATTTCTGTGACATCACGCGATATGGGCTGTGACGTCACCATAAGCTCGACAAATGCATTTAACACTAACGATTGTGAGGTTGACCCCTACAAAAAGCCGTCACAAGTGATGGAGGCGTGACCTCTTCGTTGCATCATGATGTCAAGGGGATGACGTGTCGTGTCAAGCACCTTCTCAAGCTCGTCGGAAGGATCACTCGATCAGCAATACGCGCCCATCGGCGTGACTCATGTGATGCCTAATCACTTGTGTGACGTCACGTATCACGGTTTCTTCCGAACAGAGCCTGAAACGCATTCTCAAGGTCCTCGATAATGGAATCCACTGTCCTCTGATACACGCTAGGGTCAGATTGAGCCGCATCTCTGAGCTGCGAAGTGGAAGTCTTGAGACGTTCTGAAGCTTCCAGAAAGGGTGCGATGCTTGGCGATTCCGTTAGCCCACAGTAACCAAGGAGAAGAATGGTGTGAATTGCCTCCACAACGTTTTGTCTTGCTTGAGTTAGGGTCCTATTGAAGGATCCGCGGCTGATTCCTCTCTGATCTCGCCGCAATTGAGCCATATCACCGCGCGTTAGGCGTTTATTCGCCATATCATGTCCAAGCTGGTCTACCAGAAGCGTTTCGAACTGTGTTATAGTTAGATTACTCCGCTCCAACAGTGCTGAGAGTATCCTATCGCGAAGCGTTTCCACAATAACGGCACGCGTCCCCTCGTGCCAGCCTTTGGGCATTTCAGAATTCCCCATGGATACGGTTTTGTATCCGTCACTATTCTATCTTGCTCACCCTGGTCTCAATGACGCTGGCAAGTTACATCACGCTTATTCCGCAACTTTGACCCCTTCGAATTAGTCAAACGCGGGTCTTACATGGCCACAGGTGCAAGAACAGAATCAGGCAATTTCGTAGTGGACATGGTCTGCGACGTCTGCCGGGTCGAGGGCTTCGAGGTGGAGAAAAACGCACAGACAGGGGATTCGCCGAACCATTTCGTGGACATTCTCGCCTCTCGGAAGAAGGGCAAGAAGGTACAGAAAGTCGCTTTTGAGTGCTGGGAAGGAACTAGTCAAGTTGAAGGACGACAAGTGGAGAAGTTCGCGGCTCGCTTGAAAAGTCTAGGAATTCAGAGCGGAATCTACGTCTCCCCCAAAGGGTTCGGGGGCAACGCGGAATTCATGGCCCGCAAGCTCGGCGTGGAACTCTGGGACCTAGCTAAGCTAAAGGAGAGGGTAGAAAACATCAAGGCCCCAGAGAGACACAAAGTTCCGGGGACGCTACCTGTAGCCAGAGCTGCAGCGTCTCGCCTCTTAGCTCATGGCTTGGCGAACGGCGCTTTCCTCAGGCTATCCTCTATGCCCAAGCTTGAGTTTCGGCCATATTTCTTTGCCAATTTCCAGATCGATAATCAACGAAGAAAACTAGCGCTGGGAGTTCTCGTGTTTGACGGTGTCGATGGGCGGGTGTGCGACGCAGCTCTCTTCGAAGGACACATGGATGATCTTCCATCAACTGGCTTCTTTGTTGATTGTCTCGAGATCGAACCATCAACAGGTTCCATGCCGAAGTTGCCTCCTGAACTTGAGATGAAGAACACCGTCACAGTCGCGCCGGCAGGAGTAACCGAGGACATGATCCGATCTAAGACCAAGGAGACGGTAAGCGGTCATGACGATGCAACCGTAACGGGGGTTCAACTGCTCCATATTCCCATAGTGACCTTGGAGATGCTTGCCGCGGGCAAATCCTATCGGAAGATCCTTCAAGCGGCCACAGGAAAGATGATCTGGGACGACACTCAGAAGTGTTCACTTTGTGATCAAAAGTCTAGGGCAATATGCGAGGTCTGTGGTGGGACGGTGTGTACTGAGCACGAGAGAACTTGCAGCTCCTGCCGCAAGCACCTTTGCACAGATTGCATGGTGACAAAGGGGATCGTAAACAAGATTCCGCTTTGCCCAACATGCAAGAATGCCTAGAGAAAGCCCGAATCCCTCTTACTGCTGCATAGTGAATCGCCCAATCTTGCGTACTAACCACTGAACATCATTCTTCATGGGTCATGAGGGACAGGAACGAGGCCACTATCTAGGAACATGGTTTTCAGCCAGTGCCGCCTTGGCGAGCCGCTGTATCGTCTCCTCATGTCTACTGATGTGAGCCATCATGTTCAACCTCAGTCTTTGCATCGCTGCCCGAGCGGCATCTCGCGCGGCCTGCTCCATCAAAGGGGTAAGCCTCTCTTCCATCCTCTTCAGCAAAGCCTCCTCAAGACGGAGAACCTCTTCCTCACGCAAAGTCTCCATTCAACTCACCTCCTCCGCGAAGCTACAGCAGTCGACTCGATTTCATCTATTATTGGATCAACCTTCACTGACTGGCGGGCGCACATCGCGCATTCCCAGACCCTGTCACAGGTGAAGTTCTCGTAATTGCAACATCGCCTGCGGAAGTAATCGTTCAGTTGATTCTCTCGATTGGCCTTTTTCCCAGTCATGCCAAACTCACCAACACAAAACCCATGAACTCTTACGTTGACTGTCCACAGCAGCATCAACGGGACGACTAAAGCCTCCTGTAACTGGAAACCTAGTCGGAAGGTTCCGAGGAGAACAGACCTCTAGCAAGGACGCTTGCAAGCCGCAAGGGTTCTGGCATTCGCGAGACGAATGCTGATGCTTTCAGGATGGAACGAGCTTCGCGAGTTGAGCATCCGAACCGTTCAAAGAACACTGGACCCTCGTTGGGCATCGTCCGAACCTTGTGCAAGGAACCGAGTGATCTGATCAGTTCCCATCTCTTTCCCCAATCGGGAAAATGTTTGAACAGGGCACGCTTCACAGCCCTGTTATTAGGTCGGGAACCCACAACCACAACTACTGGCGCTTTGCACAACTTCTGTATTTTCCAAGGGTCGATAAGATTGAACCCTCCAAAAGTCACGCCTAACAACAATACCGGAGTATGCAGAGACCCTCTTAGTAGAGACCCGGCCGTTCTAGTTGCGTCGAGTCCATCTACAGTAATCCAGTCAGTTCTTAGTTGTTGTAGATGAGCCCCTTTCAGCCACACAACTAGGAGCGGGGCATGTCTGACCTTGTCATTGGTTTTCGGCGGAAACGGGCCGTCATCGATGCCAATACATCTAGAGACTAGTTTGATGTCTGAGGACACTCCGTGGAACGTAGCTGAGAAGTCCTCGAACCATCTCGTCCGCGCTGAATGAAGTGTTCACCGCACGAGCTTCGACGCCCAGCCGTATCTTCTTTGTACGACCGTACCTGCCGAAGCTGACTACTCGCGCGTTCAGCACCCCCATGATATCCAGCTCATTGAGCAGCCCGCTGACTCTTCGCTGGGTGAGAGGTTCGACTGAACCGGCGCCGCACAACTCTCGATACACCTCGTACACGTCCCCCGTTACCGAGCTCTCTTTCCTCGCGTTCTCCAGTTGCATTACTGAGATTAGAAGGATTCGCGAGTGGAGTGGGAGGGATGACAAGGCTTCCGTCACACGGTCATGTTCGACTTTCTGTTGGGCTTCGCGGACGTGATTCTCTACTACGCGAGGCTCGCGTGATCGTTCGGCGATCTCAGCGGCCACTCTGAGGAGGTCGAGTGCACGTCGTGCGTCACCGTGTTCTCCTGCGGCCAAGGCTGCGCATAGGTGCAGAGCTCCTTGGTCCAGAATTCCGGTGCGAAGGGCAAGTTCTGCTCGTTCCTTTAGAATGTCGTATAGCTCATCTGAGGAGTATGGTTTGAACACGACCTCTTCCTCTCCTAGCGAGCTTAGGACTCTGGGGTCCAGGAAGTCTTTGAAGTGGAGGTCGTTTGATATTCCTATGAGCCCGATCCAGCCGTCGGCCAGTTTCTCGTTTATCCTGGTTAGTTCGTATAGCAGACTGTCGTCTTCGCTTCTCTTTACCAGCGCGTCTATCTCGTCTAGGACGACGAGGAAGGCGGAGCCACGTGATTGGAGCGCGTTTCTGAACCGGTCTAGGAGCTCACCTACAGCGAGTCCGGTGAATGGGACTTCTCGACCGAGAGATCTGCAGAGATCGGCGATAACCCTGTAGTTTGTTCCCGAGAGACGGCAGTTAATGTAGCTCGTATCGAGAGCTCGTCCGTGTTCGCGAGCCTTGCGCTGTAACCGATCTAGAACGAATCTTGTCACGATTGTCTTCCCTGTTCCAGTCTTGCCGTAGGCGAAGAGGTTCGACACTCGATCCTTTGTAAGGGCTGGAGCGAGCACGGATCCGAGCCGGCGGATCTGCTCTTCCCGGTGTGGAAGGGTTGCGGGCATATAGTCATGTCTGAGGAGGTTTCTGTCGCGAAAGACCTCCCCTCCTGACAAGACTCTTTCGAAGATGAGATCTAATCCTTGCTGTGACAAAATCTGAAACAGTCCGGGTTTTCTGCGAGCCGGCTTCCAGTGGAATTAAGGGTTCTTGTAGAGAATTTCGTGTGGAATACACGATTCTACTAAACTACGCCATTGCAACACTGGTGTTTCTACGGTTACAGCCTGTCGCGACCCTTATCATCAACGGTCGGCACAATTTAGATACACGCACTGGCCAACAAGATCGGACACGCTGAACTCTGGCATGACTTCTGTAGCTCTTTCAGAACTCCTGCGACAAGGAAGAGTCATTGATCCAAACCTCCGATTGATGTCTGTCCAATGCCCAAAATGTCGGAGTCAAGATGTTCGGCTCAAGCCTCACATTATAGTCATAACTTCAGAAGAAGGGAGGGAAAAACAGATTGCCACCATAGCGTGCAAAAGCTGTGGCAACTGGTGGGAAGACAGTCCCGAGAATCTCGCAGTATCTTTTGAACGGCTCCCCCCGTTGGTCTCCGAACTAAAAGGAGCACCTGAGATTCGAGACGCCGGAATATCCGTCCATATTCAGACCAATCTACACTTGCGTAGCCAGACAAACGCTGAACAAGTTATTCACTGTCTGCTTGATGCTGGAGGACTGTTTATTCCTGAAACATTTGAAGGGGACAATGGGCGAAGAACTCTGTTCAACGCGAGCGACCTAACCGTCCCCTTGAATGGCTGGACTAACGGATGGATCGTTGGCAAGGATAGACTCCCCGGAATCATGACAAAACGACTGAAGCCTTTCAAGGTGCTCTTTAACGTCATGACGACCGATTTTGTAATGTTCGATTATCTTAGCTTGTATTTTTGTCTGGACAAGAATGGAGTTTTGGATCCCAAACGCGCCAAGTTATTCGATCAATTCGTTGGTCCGGCTAAGCTCGTCACCGTTGCGAAGTCATTGTATGGTGCGGTCGGAGCGAATCGTGGAGACATAAGAAACGACTTCCACGAAGAACCTCTTGGCACGTGGAAAAAAGNCAATGCGAGAGGATGGAACCCCCCAAAAGTGAGACATGCACTCCAAGGGTTGTTTTGGGCGAATTTCTTCGGTCCCGAATACGTTGACATGTGGGGGCGAGAAAAAATGTTGTCAGCGCCTTGTTACAGGGCCGAAGAACTTCCGGACGGTGGGGTGATACTCCAGTTATCAGCATCACCTTTCGATGCTTCTAAGCCTGAATACGCAGACACGAAACAGCGGCTCTACGACTACTTGGGTGAAGATGCCTTCACTGGCAAGACTCTACCGAAGTTCAGAATAGGAGAGGGACGAAAGAAGAGAGACGCAAGACCCCTCAGAGAAACCGGAGGGGTTAGGGACAACATTTTCAACTGAAACCAAATCCAAGATTCCAAGCGGCTCCTCTGGAAATAAAGATGTCCGAAATTTACGACAAGACTAAGGGTTCTCGTACAATGATTTCAACTGGACAGACCAAAAACTCGATCGTGGACGCGGGCTACTGAACCCTGATTTCAACGCCAACGGTTCTCTTGATGAGATCGGCTAACAGGTCAACCTGGGACTTGCTACCGCGTCTTGTTGGAATCGATACAACCAGTGGGAGTTCGATCTCCTTCTTTCCTTGTCCAACCTTGTCCTTAATCCAATCGAAGACCGTGTCGGTGACAATCACAAGCGAGACTGTCTGCTTGTTTTTGATGTCTTCGAAGGTCTTGACGGCCTCGTCTTCAGACTTCACGATCCAGCTGTTCTTGACCCCGCCGAGTTTGAAGTAGATCGCTGTCTCCTTGTCCGCCATGACTCCAATTTTTCCCATGGCTCGCTTGCCTACTTGAATATCCAGCCCGTTTCGCGCGACCAGAACAGGAGGTCAAGATCCGCTAACGGTATTCGTATCTCCCGCGAGAAACCACGAAGCTTCTCCTCAATCTCCAAATAGCGTTTCTTCGTGATCGAAACCGGCACCTCAGAAATAACATCCAGCCTCTTGAGGTTTCTCAGAATATGCCTGTCTAGGATGGCGAATTCCTCCCCGAGCCCGACGTTGCGGAGAAAATGGCTGGCCTCTTTGTAGCCTAGTCCCCTCACATTCTCCACCATCCATTCCCGCAACTCGAACAGGTTTGCGAAGCTGGAGAGGTGGGACTTGAGGAAGAGCTTGCCATCTTTGCTGAATGTCGCTCTAGCCTCGACAATATACCTCGCCTTACTGTCACCGAACCGGACATCGTTTAGCTGCGGTTGAATCTCGCTAGCCTCTCCTTTCAAGAGAAGGCTTCGTTCTTTGAGCCGGGACACTGCAGCCCAGCAGGTTTTCGCGGACGACTGCGGTGTCAGCAGGCAGAAGCAGAGTTCGGCAAAAACATCATCGTCATTGCGATTGAGAACCTGTTTGAATTCGTTTAGTCGTGTCTGAATAGCATCGCGTTTCTCGCCGTAAAGTATCTGGAGTTCCTGAACAGATTTCTCGCGTTCTCTCGGTGAGAGTTCCATACTAGAATTGTTTGAGAACATCCGTCTTCTCCATTATTCGGACGCAGTAGTAGCAGCGGAGCCGGAGAGGGTCCTGTTTTTCCACACTGAACCTTGGCTCAACAGGCTCAGCGTTAGACACGCACGCTGGATTTGAACAACGAACGATTCCTCTGATGGAATCCGGTAGCTTGACCCTGGTCTTCTCAGCGACCTCGTAGTCTCGAATAATACTGATGGTTGCGCTCGGCGCTATCAACGCGATCTTATCCACCTCGACGGGTTTGAGCTCTCGGTTCTCAACCTTGACGATGTCCTTCTTGGTCTGCTTCTTCGAGATCACGTTCATGGCCACGCTCACGATGTGTCCTTCACGACCGTCTATTCCGAGAATCTTGAGCACGTCCAAGGCATGGCCGGCTAAAATGTGGTCGATCACTGTTCCATTACGGATTTTCTTAACGTAGAGCTCCTTTGGGCCGGTTCCCTTGGACAAGACCTTGAACCTCTCCGGCAGGAGCTAGGTTTCATTCTTAATTCCTTGCTTGAAACAAGACGGGGGATTATGACGGTTGCGTCTCAAGAGTTGAGCTTTCGGACACATCACGAAGGAGATATTCTCGANGTCACAAGAGAGGATCCAGAGAATCGTCGAATCCTCAAAGATGAAGAATGGAGTTGCAACGATCTTCGTGGCCGGATCAACCGGAGCCCTAACAACAATCGAGTTTGAACCAGGACTTTTGGGCCGACTTGCCCCTAGCGCTAGAGAGACTCGCGCCTAAAGACGCACCTTACGAGCATGGCAACAGATCGTCTTTCTTGAGCTAGATGTTAGACCGCGGGACCGAACCGTCATTGTCCAGCTAGTTGGCGAGTAGCAGACCTAGAACACGCACCCCTACCCCCCTCCTTCCTCTGCAGACTTTGAAGAATCTCCAGTCCTTTGCGTACAGAATTTAAGATGAATCTACTATGGAAAATGTACAGGTCAGCATAAATCATCGTGATGCAAGTTAACCTTGCCAGTAAGTTTTCTAAAAGTAACATACACACCCAATGTTAGTTGAGGATTTGCACTGGAAACCATGGGGTGGGGGTAGACCTCCTCTTAAATTGACAATGTTCGAATCCGTGTTTAGAACGCTGAGGGTTGGTAGGTCTATCACTGGAAGTCGACCATCTTGACGTCAAGGGTTTTCAGGTTAACAACGGGAAGGATTCCCGGCTTAGGGACCAGCCCCATCCGTTTCTGATAATCCGTCTGCCCTTGCCAGGCACCGCTATTCACTATCGTTGTTCCCCTGTAGACGCCTGCACCTGAAACGTGTATGTGTCCGGATGTAAAAACGTCCGGGACTCTATCTATCACCAGGAAATCCTCCTGCTCGGGACCAATCGGCGTCATCTTCCCGTACTCCGGAGACAGGTGTCGGGCCCGTAGCTGGTACTCCATTACCTCTACTGGACGTTGATAGTCGAGCCCTGGGACTCCACTCAGAATATCCATCAGGCTAGTTCCATGGTAGAGTAGAAACTGGACCCCGTGCAAACGGACCTCTGCTGGATCTCCTAGTGGAACAATCTTCCGCGAGTCGTAAACAGGTCCGGCAAAATCTCTCGAGATAGCGGGTTGCGGAAGGGCCTGGCGTACCGCATCATGATTCCCAGGTATCAAAACCACATCCATGTACTCTGGAATCTCGCTGACGAATTTCGCTGCTATTCGGTACTGTTCATAGATGTCGGGAACCGCAAGGTCCACCTCTTGGCGAGGATAGATTCCGATCCCGTCGACAAGGTCGCCCCCGATCAGAACATACTTCACTCTCTCGGCGACTTCTCGCTGGTTCGGGGTTCCAATCTCTCCTTTCAGCCAGCTTAGAACCCGGCGGAACTCGTCCTCGAGAAACACCTTGCTCCCGATGTGAACGTCGGATATCAATGCGGCATAGATCTCTTCGCTAGCGTGGGCCGGCTTTCTATCCGGTATCTCGGGCAGAACAATGCTTTCCGCGATCAGGAGAGGACCAGCAGTTTTCCGGGCTTGGATGTAAATGACTTGGTCTCTGACGATCTTCCTCGCCATCTCGTACACCGTAGAGTTCTGCCGCCCAACGAGGACAGTGGCTTCATCCTCATAGTCGTCAACTGTCAGGAAGATCCTGTCACCTTTCTCTCTCTTTTCGAGGACCATACAGATGAAGCGGCCTCGACCATTTGATCCGCCTGAAAGCGCGTCGGAAATGGTCCCGGCGTTTCGGGTGTCCATTCTCTGCCTGAAGAGCAGGCTCATCTTGTCGAAACGGTTTCTGAAATAATGGAGAAAATCAT
>JGI25385J37094_10000001_pt1 | contig 45458 bp, 45 predicted proteins | sample GraSoi013_1_40cm_FD_37094 | JGI IMG/M metagenome (IMG submission 37094) | reverse complement strand
GTCAGAGGTGGGTCGGGCGTGCCGACTCCTCTGGCGTGACGGGGCGACGGCCGCGCAGCACGTCGAAGTCGCACCCCTCGTTCGCCTGGAGCACATGGTCGAGGAAGATCCTGCCGTAGCCGCCGGTGAAGTGGGGCGCGGGCGGCGTCCACGCCTCGCGGCGCCGCGCCAGCTCCGCGTCGCTCACGCGGAGCGTGAGCTTCCGCTTCGGCACGTCGAGGTCGATCTCGTCGCCGTCGCGTACGAGCGCGAGCGGCCCGCCGATCGCCGCCTCGGGCGCGACGTGGAGGACCACGGTGCCGTACGACGTCCCGCTCATCCGTGCGTCGGAGATNCTCACCATGTCCTTGACGCCTTGCTTCAGGAGCCGCGCCGGGATCGGCGCCGCGCCCCACTCCGGCATGCCGGGTGCGCCCTTGGGCCCCGCGTGCTTGAGCACGAGCACGGAGGTCGCGTCGATCGCGAGCGCGGGGTCGTCGATGCGGCGCGCGAGGTCGTCATGGCTCTCGAAGACGACGGCGCGNCCGCGGTGGGTCAGGAGATGCGGCGACGCGGCGGACTGCTTGAGCACCGCGCCGTCGGGACACAGGTTGCCGAACAGGATGACCGTGCCGCCCTCCNGCGCGAGNGGTATNNCGAGCGGCCGGATGACGTCCTCGTTCCAGCACCGGGCGTCCCGGACGTTGTCGGCGAGCGTGCGGCCGTTGACGGCGAGGGCGTCCCCGTGGAGCAGCGGCAGCAACTCCTTGAGGACCACGGGGAGGCCGCCGGCGTAGAAGAAGTCCTCCATCAGGTACTTCCCCGACGGCTTGCAGTTGACGAGGAGCGGTGTCGAGCGCGACAGCGCGTCGAAGCGTGCGAGCGGCAGCGGGACGCCNGCACGCCCAGCGAGGGCGACCAGGTGGACGATCGCGTTGGTCGAGCCGCCGATCGCCATGTCGCCGCGGATCGCGTTGTCGAAGGCCTTCGCCGTCAGGATCTCAGAGGGCCGAGGCCCGCCGCGGAGCGCCATCTCGACCGCCCGGCGTCCCGTCAGCTCGGCCAGCGCCAGGCGCCGGGAGTCGGGCGCGGGGATCGCGGCGTTACCGGGAAGCGTCATGCCGAGGGCTTCGGCCATCGAGGCCATCGTGGACGCCGTCCCCATGACCATGCAGTGGCCGGTCGAGCGCGAGAGGCACGCCTCGACCTCACAGAGCTCCTCGTCGGTGAGCCGGTCGGCGCGCCGCTCGGCCCACAGGCGGCGGACGTCGGTGCCCGAGCCGAGCTCCTCCGTGCGCCACTTGCCGCGGAGCATCGGGCCTCCCGTGACCATGATGGCGGGGACNTCGGCGGAGGCGGCGCCCATGAGCATGGCGGGTGTGGTCTTGTCACACCCCGAGAGGAGCACGACCGCGTCGAGCGGATAGGCGCGGATGCACTCCTCGACGTCCATGGCCATCAGGTTCCGGAAGAGCATCGTCGTCGGCTTCATGAGAATTTCGCCGAGCGAGATGGTCGGGAACTCGAGGGGGAAGCCCCCAGCGCTCCACACGCCCCGCTTGACGGCGTCTGCCACCTGTCTCAGGTGCGCGTTGCAGTTGGTGAGCTCGGACCACGAGTTGGCGATGCCGATCACGGGACGGCCGTCGAAGACGAGATCGCTGAACCCTTCGGTCTTGAGCCACGAGCGGTGGACGAAGCCGTCGAGGTCGTTGCGCCCGAACCAGTTGCGGCTCCTGAGCGGGTGTGCTGTCATGGGAACCCTCCGAGGCACCGATTATAGAGGAAGGAGATCCGCATGCGACTCGCCGGCAAGGTGGCTGTCGTGACGGGTGGTGGCAGTGGCATCGGCCGCGGGATCGTGCTCGCGATGGCGCGCGAGGGTGCCGACATCGCGATCGCGGACATCCAGGTGCTGCACGCGGAGAAGGTCGCCACCGAGGTCAAGGCGCTCGGGCGCAAAGTCGTCGCGATGAAGACGGACGTGACGAGCTCGGCGGACGTCAAGGCGATGGTCGACCGGACCCGCGAGGCGTGCGGGAGGATCGACATCCTCGTGAACAACGCCGGCGCGGGGTCGACTCCGGGCATGCCGTTCACGAACAACACCGAAGAGGACTGGGACCGGACCTTCGCGGTGAACACGAAGTCGGTGTTTCTCGCGTGCAAATCCATCGCGCCCTACTTCATCGAGAGGAAGGGCGGACGGATCATCAACATCGCGTCCATCGCGGGGCCGCTCGCGGCGGTGACGATGCCACCGTACAGCGTGGCCAAGCAGGGCGTGATCACGTTCACGCGCGTCGTGGCCAAGGAGCTGGCGCCGCACCGGGTCACCGTCAACGCGATCTGTCCCGGGGTCCTCTGGACCGACTTCTGGCAGAAGCTCGCCGCCCACATCGCCGAGACCAACCCTGCCTTCAAGGGCATGACCCCGCGGCAGGTGTTCGAGAAGCGCGTCGCCGACNTCGTGCCGATGAAGTGCGAGCAGGAGCCGGAAGACATCGGTGCGGCCGCGGTGTTCCTCGCCTCCGACGAGGCGCGGTACATCACCGGCCAGGCGCTCATGGTCGATGGCGGATGCGTGATGTGGTGACCGTGTCGAGGCGGTCTTGAACTTCGACTTCAGCGNGCACGAGGAGGCGTTCCGCAAGGACGTCCGGCGCTGGCTCGAGACCCACCTGCCCGACGACCTCCGAGGGCGCGCCTTCGCCTCTTCGCGCGCCGACCGCGAGGAGGTTCGGCGGCTCCGCGCCTGGCAGAGGGCGATGCACGAGGCGGGCTACGTCGGCATGGACTGGCCGCGCGAGTTCGGCGGGCGCGGCGCGTCGATCGTCGAGATGGTCATCCTCTACCAGGAGATGGCCCGCGCGGAGTCGCCGCAGTTCGTGAATCGCGGCGGCATCTCGATGCTCGGCCCGACGCTCATGAAGCACGGGACNCCGGCCCAGCAGAAGCGCTTTCTGCCGCGGATCCTGACCGCGGAGGAGGTCTGGTGCCAGGGCTTTTCCGAGCCCAACGCGGGCTCGGATCTCGCGAGCCTCCAGACCCGCGCGGTGCGNGAGGACGACCAGTTCGTCGTCAACGGCCAGAAGGTCTGGACGAGCATGGCGCACGTCGCCGACTGGTGCTTCCTCCTCGTGCGGACCGATCCCACGGCGCCCAAGCACCGGGGCATCAGCTTCCTTCTTGTGGACATGACCACGCCGGGCATCGCCGTCCGGCCGCTNCGACAGATCACGGGCGAGGCTGAGTTCAACGAGGTGTTCTTCGACAACGTGCGAGTCCCGGCGGACNACCTGGTAGGGAGGCTCAACGAGGGGTGGAGCGTCGCGATCACCACGCTGGCCTACGAGCGAGACCTCCTGACCTTCATCCGGCACGTCTCGCTCCGCAACGCGCTCCACCGGCTGGTCCGGCTGGTCCAGCGGCAGAAGACGAGCGTCGATCCCATCGTGCGCCAGAAGGTCGCCGGCCTCTGGATCGGCGAGCAGGCGCTTCAGCTCAACGGCTACCGGAGCCTCACGAACATCCTGCGCGGCGGCGCCCCCGGCCCGGAGGGCTCGACCTCCAAGCTGTTCTGGAGCCAGGTGGACCAGGACCTCGCGCAGGTCGCCACGGAGGTGATCGGCCCCTACTCACAGATCACCCAGGGCTCGCCCTGGGCGCCGGACGAGGGGCAGTGGGAGTTCTACGAGCTGCTCGCCCGGGCGAGCGGCATTCGCGCCGGGACCTCCGAGATCCTCCGCAACATCCTCGCCGAGCGCGTGCTCGGCCTACCGAAGGACTAGCGTATGAGTGATCTGCTCTACGAGGCCAAGGACAAGATCGCGACGCTGACGCTGAATCGGCCCGACAAGCTCAACGCGTTCACGGGCCCGATGATCGACGCGTGGGCCCAGGCGCTCGGCGAGGCCCAGGCCGACGACAACGTGAACGTGGTCATCGTGACGGGCGCCGGGCGCGCCTTCTGCGCGGGCGGCGACGTGGGACGCATGCGGCAGGGTGAGCCGAGCGCGCTGGAGGGNAAGAACAGCCTCTGGGAGGGCGTTCACCGAGTGCCGAAGACGCTGGAAGCGATGGACAAACCGGTCATCGCGATGGTCAACGGGCTCGCGGTCGGCGCCGGCATGGGCATGTGCGTGATGTGCGATATGCGCGTGGCCGCAGAGTCGGCCCGCTTCTCCACGGGCTACGTGCGGGTGGGCCTCGTGCCGGGCGATGGCGACACATACTTCTTGCCGCGCCTCGTCGGCGCCGCGAAGGCGCTCGAACTCCTGTGGACCGCCGACTTCATTGAGGCGCCGGAAGCCCACCGGCTCGGCATCGTGCAGCGCGTGGCGCCGGACGCGCAGCTCCGGGAGGTGACCTACGCGCTGGCGCGGCAGATCGCCGACGGCCCGCAGATCCCGATCCGCATGATCAAGCGCCTCGTCTACCAGAGCCTGCGGCTCGACCTCAGAACGCACCTCGACCTCGTCTCGTCGCACATGTCGATCGTGCGCCAGACGGCCGACCACGCCGAGGGCGTCGCCGCGTTCAAGGAGAAGCGGTCGCCGAAGTTCGAGGGACACTAGGCGACCCCGGCGCGCGCGGCAGCAGCACCATCTGGGTCTGGATGACGAGCGCGAGCAGGCGTCCCGCCGCGTCGGTGACGCGCGTCTCCCACACCATGGTGGTCCGACCCCGGTGGAGCGGGGTCGAGGTGGCGCGCACGGTGCCTTCGCTCGCGCCCGCGAAGAAGTTGGTCTTCGACTCGAGCGTCGTCGTCCCGGCGCCCGGCGGCAGGTTGAGGAACGTGGCCGTCGCCGCGACGGTGTCGGCGAGCGCCATGATCGTACCGCCGTGGAGCCTGCCGCCGATCGTCTTGAGGTCGTCGCGGATCGCGAGCTCGGCGACCACGCGATCGGTCGTCGCGTCGACGAAGCGCATACCGAGCAGCTCGGGGAGACACCCCGTATGATGCGCGGTCAGTCCGGCGGGGTCGATCGTCACGACGCTCTCCTTTCGACGCGCGGCCGCCCTCAGACGGCGGAGTACGCGCGGTACTCCATCTGCGTGGCGATCTTCTGGCGCGCCTCGACGCCCCAGAACCGCTCGACCAGGTAGAGCCCGAGGTCGAGCGCCGAGGCGACGCCGCCCGCCGTCACGACCCGTCCCTCGTCCACGATCCGCCGGTCTGGTCACGACCTCGCGGCAGAGCGGGCGCAGAAGATCGAAGGCGCTGTGGTGCGTCGTCGCGCGCCTGTCGCGGAGATACCCCGCCCGCCCCAGCAGCAAGGCACCCGTGCACACCGAGGCGAGCGGGCGCTCGGCGCCCCACGTCCGGAGGTAGTCGAGCAGGCGCCGGTCGTTCATCAGCNTCCGCGCCCCGAGGCCACCCGGCACGTAGAGCAGATCGAAGGGCGCGAGGTCCTCGTAGACCGCNTCGGGCGTCACGGTCAGACCGGTGTCGTCGACAATCTCGGGCTCGGTGCCGATGATCCGGTGAGTTACGGTCGTGTCGATGGACATCGTGGCGATCCGTCGGAGGGCGTCGTACCCGCCGACGAAGTCGAGGAACGTCAGGCGCGGGAAGACGAGGAACGCGATCCGCTTCGGCCCCATCGCGTCAGCTGGGCTTGACCGACACCCGGTGGCGCTGAGCGAGCGCCTGGTACGCTTCGGGATTGACGCGCACCCAGAACTCCGCGGGTGTGCCGGCGAGCGGGCCGCGGATCTTCGCCGGTGCGCCCAGCGCGAGCATCCCGTCCGGGATCTCGGTCTCGGGCGTCACGAGCGCGCCCGCGGCTACCATCGCTCTGGTACCGACGCGGGCGCCGTCCAGAACCGTCGCGCCGTTGCCGATCAAGCACTCCTCACCCAGGGAGGCCGCGTGGACCGTGCAGTTGTGGCCAATCGTCGCGCCCGGGCCCACCTCGGTTCCCTGGCGCGGCGTGACGTGCACGACCGCGCAGTCCTGCACGTTCGCGCCGCGGCGGACGACGATCGGGTTGAAGTCGGCGCGGAGCACGGCGTTGTACCACACCGACGCGTTCTCCTCGACCGTGACGTCCCCGACGAGCACCGCGGTCGGGGCGACGAACGCGGACGGATGGACCTTCGGGCTTCTTCCCTCGAAGCTGAACAGTGGCATGGTCTGGACCCTCGCAGTATGCTCGGACTGCTCCCATCTTACGCGAAGCCTCGGGGAAGGGAGGGGCGAATGCCGACCCCGCGCATCACCGCCGTCGCGACCGCGACGCCGCCGAATCGCCTTGCGCAGGCCGAGCTCCTGGCGCTCGCGGGCTATCGCGACGCTCGGCGCNGCGGCTTTTTCAGCCGGAGCGAGATCGAGGGGCGTCACCTCTATATCGACCCCGCCACCTTCCGCCCGGACGAGAGCGTGGACGGACTGCAAGACAGGTTCCGGCGTGGCGCGCTCGAGCTCGGCGAGGCGGCGGCGCGGCGCGCGCTCGAGAGGGCGGGCTGGGAGTCGCGTGACGTGGATTTCCTGGCGACGACGACGTGCACCGGACGGCTCACGCCCAGCCTGGACGCCCACCTGATCGGCCGCCTCGGCTGCCGACCCGACATCCAGCGGGTCCACGTGGGCGACACGGGCTGCGCCTCCGCGATGGTGGCCCTCCAGCAGGCCTCGAACTACCTCCGTGCCTTCCCCGGGCGTCGGGCGCTCGTGCTCTCAGCGGAGATCTGCTCGGCGGCCTACTTCCTCGACGACCGGCTCGAGAGCGCGGTCGCACACGCGATCTTCGCGGACGGCGCGGCCGCCGTGACGTTGACGACGGGAGGGTCCGGGCCCGCGATCGTCGCCCACCGCACGCTCTTCCGCCCCGAGCACCTGGAGGCGATGGGGTTCGAGTACCCGGGGGGGCGGCCGCGCGTCGTCCTGTCGAAGGACGTCCGCAAGATCGGTGCCCAGATGATGGGCGACATGGCGGAGGCCCTCATGGCGACGCAGGGGCTCAAGCGCGAGCATATCCGCTACTGGGTGCTCCACTCGGCGGGCCGTCGCGTGATCGATCGCGCGCGAACGCTCCTCGAGCTGGACGAGGCCCAGGTGGCGCACGCGCGCACGGTGCTCCGTCGCTACGGCAACATGTCCTCCGCGACGATCCTCTTCGTGCTGGCGGAGACGCTCCGGCAGGAGTCGCCGGTGGACGGGGAATGGGGCCTCATGATCGCGCTCGGTCCAGGCTTCGCCGCCGAAGGGGCGCTCCTCCGATGGTAGCGGCCGTGGCGAATGGCGGACGGAGCCGCACGTGCCCTGCTCAGGCCACCCGGAAGTCTCGCCGGCCGCGCGGCGCCCGCTCCAACAGATGACGCTGGAGCGGGCGGAGGGGACGCTGGAGCTCCTCGACCGGCCGGTGGCGCTGGCCGACCGGGTCGCGTCGCTCGCCGACATCGATCGCCTCAACGCGTGGTTCGGCGGGTACGCGCTCACGCTGCGCGAAGTCCGCCGCGTCGCCGCCTCGATGGACGCGGGCGACGCGCTCGTCGCGGTCGACGTCGGTGGCGGCCACGGCGCGTTCGCCGTGCGCCTGGTCGAATGGGCGCGCGCCGCGCGCCGGTTGGTTCGCGTGCTCGTGGTCGATCGGGACGCGGAGAGCCTGGCGGTCGCGCGACGCGCGTGCGCTGACTATCCGGAGATCCGACTCGTCCTCGCCGACGCGGCGGCGCTGCCCGTCCGAGAGGGCGTCGCGGACGTCGTCACGAGCGCGCTCACGCTGCACCACCTCGAGCCCGACGGCGCCGTGGCCAGCCTGCGGGAGATGGCGGCGGCGGCACGGCGCGCCGTCATCGTGAACGACCTCCTGCGCACGCGCCTGGCGTTCGGGCTGGTGTGGCTCGCGACGCGGCTCCTTCGGTGCCACCCGATCTCGCGTCACGACGGCCCGCTCTCCGTGCGGCGCGCGTACTCGGCCGCCGAGCTCACCACGCTCGCGCAGAAGGCGGGGATCACGACGCTCACGGTCCGCGCCCACCCGATCTATGGCAGGCTCGTCGCGGTGACGGCATGACGGCCCGGGCCGCTGACGTCATCGTCGTCGGCGCGGGGCCCGGGGGCGCCGCCACGGCGATCCTGCTCGCCGAGCACGGCCTCACGGTGCAGCTCCTCGACCGCGCGCGCTTCCCCCGCCCGAAGATCTGCGGCGAGTACCTGAGCCCGGAGGCGCCGCGCGTGCTCGACCGCCTGGGCGTGCTGAAGACGGTGGACGGGCTGGCCACGCCGCTCGCCGGCATGCGGATCACCGCGCCCGACGGCACGGTCGTCAGTGGCGCGTACCGGGCGNTCGGCGACTGGCGGCCGTACCGCGAGCACGCGATGGCGATCGAGCGCGCGCTGCTCGACGAGGCGCTCGTCGATCGGGTTCGNGCGCTCCCGATCGACTTTCGCGAGCAGGTGCGGGTCACCGACGTTTTCGTCGAGCGCGGGCGGGCGGTGGGCGTCGAGGCGGTCGACCGGGAGGGGCGCGCCGCGCGACTGCCCGCGACGCTCGTGATCGCCGCCGACGGCCGCGCGTCGGTCGTCGCCCAGCGCCTCGGGCTCCGGCGCGCACATCGCCTGAAGCGCATGGCGCTCGTGACCTACGTGTCGGATCTCGACGGGTGCCGCGACTACGGCGAGATCTTCGTGGACCCCCCCGACTACGCGATCATCAATCCGGTCGCGGCCGACCGGGCGAACCTGTCGATCGTCGTGCCGCTCGCCCACGGGGCGCGGTGGAGCGGGCGCCTCGAGACGTTCTTCACGGCGCGCGTCCGGCAGCTTCCGCACCTCGCCCGCCGGCTCGCCGGCGCGCGGATCGTGGCACCGGTCAACGCGATGGGCCCCCTCGCGTACGAGGTGGGCGTGCCACGCGTGGGCGGCGTGCTCCTGGTGGGCGATGCCGCGGGATTCTTCGACCCGTTCACGGGCGAGGGCATCTACGCCGCGCTCCGCGGCGCCGAGCTCGCGGTCGAGACGGCGGTCGGGGCGTTGCGCNCGGGCGACTGCTCGCGGCGAGCGCTCGCCGCCTACGGCCGCGCGCGGCNCAGGGCCTTCGGCGGTAAGGCGCGTGTGACGCGGGCGCTCCAGTTCGTCATCTCGCATCGCGGGCTCGCGAACCTCACCGCCCGTGTCCTCGCCCAGCGACCCGGCCTCCTGGACGTCCTCCTCGGGGTGATCGGCGACTTCGTCCCGCCGAAGGCGCTCGTGACGGGCCGCGTGCGCTAGAATCCCTCCCCGGGAGGGCGAGGGATGGCGAGTCGATCGGACAACCTACCGCGCCGATTCGCGCGGATCTACACCGCCGCAATCGCCGACGTCATGGACGAGCTCGGGCTGCAGCGCCAGACGCTACCCTGGGCGATCCAGCCCCTCACCGCCGACATGCGGCTGGCCGGCTACGCCTTCACCGCGCGCGGGCGGCCCTACCGCGGCACGCCGCGCGACCGCGACACGACGCTACGTCTCTTCCTCCGGATGCTCGGCGCGGCCCCCGCCGATTCGGTCCTGGTGTTAGCATCCGGCGACAACGCCGCGGCCCACTTCGGCGAGCTCTCCGCGCAGTGGTTCCGCTCGCGCCGGATCCGCGGCGCGGTGATCGACGGCGCCACGCGCGACGCCGCGTCTATCGCGCGCCTCCGCTTCCCGACGTTCGTCCGCTACCGCACACCGCAGGACTCGGTCCCCCGCTGGCGGGTCCGTGACTGGGGGCAGCCCCTGACGATCGGCGGTGTGCGCGTGGCGCTCGGCGACATCGTCGTCGGCGACTGGGACGGGGTCGTGGTCGTCCCGCGCCGCGTCGCCCACGAGGTGCTCGTGCGCTGCGAGAGGCTCGTCGGGACCGAGAATCGGGTGCGCGCCGCCGTGCGGCGGGGGATNACGCCGCTCGAGGCGTACGAGAAGTTCGGGTCCTTCTGATCAACGTCGGCCGGAGGAGTCCGGGGGGGCGTAGCCCTCTAGCGGCGGCGCTGCGCGCTCCGCGCGGGAGCGCGCCGGGCCGGCTCCTCGCGGGCGCCGATTTCGGGCAGCCCTGCCTCGCGGAGCGGCTTGGCGATGTGGTCGCGGATCCACTTCGCATCCCACCACTCGATCGGTGTCACCGACACCCCGTGGATCAGCACCTCGAAGTGGAGGTGGTCGCCCATCGCGAGTCCCGTCGCGCCCGTGCGTCCGAGNCCCTGGCCCTTCGTCACCGAGTCGCCCACCTTGACGTCGATGGACGAGAGGTGGGCGTAGAGGGTCTGGAGCCCCAGACCGTGGTCGACGATCACGGTATTGCCGTAGATCGTGAGCGACTCGGCGAAGACCACGACGCCGCGGTTCGCGGCTGGCACGGGCGACTGCCTGGTCGAGGCCAGGTCGTAGCCGTAGTGCACCTGCGTGTCGATCTCACGGCCGCCGTATCGGTAGCTGCGCTTCTCGGCGAAATTCGCGAAGACTTTCGTCCGGCTCGGCTGAACGAGCGGCCCCTCCCAGAGCGGCGCGTCGGCGGTCGTCGCGCCGATTCGGCGCTTGGTCTCCTCCGCTTGCCGCCGGAGGTCGCGGTTGATGACCAGGAAGCCGTCCACGAGGGACTGTGACGGCGAGCGCTGTGGGAGCAGCTCCGGCACTTTCACCTGGAGAAACGGGTCCTTGATCTCGATCGTGTCCCGCGGGAAACGGCGCGGCCGGAGCTCCGACGGGATCCCGCGCGAGGCCACGTTGCCGGCTTCGTCCTCCGCGGAAATCGCGAGCGGCACGCCGCGCGTCGTGTCCCACGGCAGGGCGATCAGGGCGATCCGCGCCCCCCGCTCGGGCGGACCCCACGCGAAGCTCGGCTCGGCGAGCTTGCCCGCGCTCACCACCGTCCGTGAGGCGCCGGTCACGCGGAACACGACGAGCCCGCTGCCTCCCGGCGCGACGTACTGCGTCGCGCCCAGGAGCTCGACCTTGGGTGGCGTGAGGTCCACCGTGACCGGGTAGCTCGCGACCGGGCGGTCGTGCCGACGGAGCGGCCGCCAGAAATCGTCCCGCGCCCACACGTCGACGCTCGCGCCACCCTCGCGGAGCCCGAGCGTGGCGCTCTCGAGCACGACGGGGATCTCGACCCGGCGCCCGAGCGCGCCCTCCCGTTTGGCGACGACCACGGAGCTGGCGCCCTGCGCGACGCGGATCTCGGCCCGCGCGACGCTGCCGCGGGCGGCCTCGAGCGTGAACACGAGCGCCGTCCGCTGTCCGACGAAGCGCGGCGGCGGGGTGAGGGACGCGACGCCCGGCACCGACTGACGCCAGCCGAGGTACGACACGGACCCGACGACGCCGAGCAGCACGAGCAGGACGATCAGGGACCAGACCTTCGCGCGGGACCGCCTCGGCACGAGAACCGATGATACCATGCCGCCCCCGTCGCGGCGGCGCATGCTTGACACCCGCAGCGACCTCTCGCTAGCATGACGCGGTGTCCACCGTCTGGTTCATCCCCGCTCTGCCGCTCGCGGGTGCCCTCGTCAACATTCTCCTCGGCGATCGCATCGGACGGCGGGCCCACTGGGTCGCGGTCTCCAGCGTGGCGGGCTCGTTCCTCGCGGCGTGCGCGGTCTTCACGCGCGTGTGGGACGGCGGGAGCTTCACGAGCACGCTCTTCCCGTGGATCGTCGCCGGGAAATTCGAGACGTCGGTGGTCGCGTTCGTCGACCCGCTCACCGGCGTGATGCTCCTCGTCGTCACCGGTGTCAGCGCGCTCATTCACCTCTACTCGGCCGGCTACATGCACGGCGATCCCGGCTACGCGCGCTACTTCGCGTACCTGAACCTGTTCGTGTTCTCGATGACGATGCTCGTGCTCGCCGGCGACTTCCTCCTCCTCTACGTCTTCTGGGAGGCCGTGGGCCTCTGCTCGTATCTGCTGATCGGGTTCTGGTACACGCGTCCGGCGGCGGCCCAGGCGGGAAAGAAGGCGTTCATCGTCAACCGCGTGGGCGACGTCGGCTTCGGCCTCGGCGTCATGTGGCTCTGGACCGCGCTGGGCACGCTGGAGTACGGCGCGGTGTTCAAGGGCGCGGAGACGCTCGCGCCCGCGACGGCGACCGGCATCGCGCTGCTCCTGTTCGTGGGTGCGTGCGGCAAGTCGGCGCAACTCCCGCTCCACACCTGGCTGCCCGACGCGATGGAGGGTCCCACGCCGGTCTCGGCGCTCATCCACGCGGCCACGATGGTGACCGCGGGCGTGTACATGGTGGCGCGCAGCCACGCACTCTTCGAGCGCTCCGGCACGGCCCTCGAGGTCGTCGCGTGGGTCGGGACGGCGACCGCGCTCTTCGCCGCCACGATCGGCCTCGTGCAGCCCGACATCAAGCGAGTGCTCGCGTACTCGACCGTGAGTCAACTGGGCTACATGTTCGCCGCCATCGGACTCGGCGCGTACGCGGCCGGCATCTTCCACCTCGTGACGCACGCCTTCTTNAAGGCGCTCCTCTTCCTCGGCGCGGGGAGCGTCATCCACGGGCTCGGTGGCGAGCAGGACCTCCGGAAGATGGGCGGGCTGTCGTCGCGAATGGTGACCACGACGGTCACGACGACGGTGGGAGGCCTCGGCCTCGCGGGCGTGCCGGGGCTCGCGGGCTTCTTCTCGAAGGACGAGATCCTTGCCGCCGCGTTCCACGGCGGTCACCTGGCGATCTGGGGCCTGCTGCTGCTGGGTGCGTTCCTCACCGCGTTCTACACATCGCGCCTGCTCTTCCTCGCGTTCTACAGCGACCCGCGCATGTCCAGGGAGGCCGCGCACCACGTCCACGAGTCGCCGTCGGTGATGACGCTCCCGCTCTGGGGGCTCGCGATCCTCACCGCGACCGCGGGGCTCCTGGTCGGAATCCCGTCGGAGCGGGGCACGCGCTTCGCCCGGTTCCTCGCGCCCGTGTTCCCCCTCCACGGGGAGCCGTCCGACGGCTCCGTCGCCTATACGTTGCTGATCCTCTCCGTGATCGTGGTCGCCGCGGGAATCGCCGTCGCGTGGTTCGTGTACCTGTCCTCGCCCCTGCGGGCGGAGACGATCGGCCAGCCGCGGACGCCGCTCCACGCGCTGCTGTTGAACGCGTACTACGTGGATCGCCTTTACGATGCGATCATCGTGCGCCCCCTCTTCGGGCTCGCGACGTTCCTCGCGCGCGGCTTCGACCTCGGGGTGATCGACCGAGCGGTCAACGGCCTGGGCGCAGCCGTCATCGGGTGGGCGGCGGCGATGCGGCGGCTCCAGACGGGCTACGTCATGAACTACGCCCTCACGATGCTGGCCGGCGCGGTCCTCGTCGTCGCATTCCTCCTGAGCCGGTAGTGGCGATGCGGCTCACGGCGGTGACGTTCCTGCCGGCGGTCGGTGCCCTCGTCCTGCTGCTCGTGCCTCGACGCGTCGTCTCGGTCTTCAAGGTCGGTGGGCTCGTGGTCACGCTGGTGACGCTCCTGCTCTCGGTGCCCCTCTACGTCGGCTTCGACGGCCGCGTCGGCGACTTCCAGTTCGAGGAGATCCGGCCTTGGATGCCGAGCTTCGGGATCTCCTACCGCCTCGGCGTCGACGGCATCAGCCTCCTGCTCGTGCTCCTCACGACGTTCCTCACGCCGGTGGCCCTCGCCTCCGCGTGGCACGCGATCGAGGACCGGTGGAAGGAATTCGTGGTCACGATGCTGATCCTCGAGACGGGGATGCTCGGCGTGTTCGTCAGCCTCGACCTCTTCCTCTTCTACGTCTTCTGGGAGGCGATGCTGATCCCGATGTACTTCGTCATCGGCGTCTGGGGCGGCGCCAACCGCATTTACGCGGCGATCAAGTTCGTCCTCTACACGATGGTCGGCTCCGTCCTGATGCTCGTCGCGATTCTGATGCTCTACGCGCAGCACGGCGCGGCCACCGGCACCTACACCTTCGACCTCCTGACGCTCACGCGCTGGGTGGTCCCACCGGGGCTCGCGCAAGACCTCATGTTCCTCGCCTTCGCGCTCGCGTTCGCGATCAAGGTGCCGCTCTTCCCGTTCCACACGTGGCTGCCGGACGCGCACGTGGAGGCGCCNACAGCGGGCAGCGTGATCCTGGCGGGCGTCCTGCTGAAGATGGGGACCTACGGCTTCCTGCGCTTCTGCCTGCCGCTGTTTCCCGACGCGAGCCTCGTGTTCGGCCCGCTCATGGTCGCGCTCGCGGTGATCGGAATCGTCTACGGCGCGTGGGTGTCGATCGTGCAGCCCGACATGAAGAAGCTCGTCGCGTACTCGAGTGTGAGCCACCTCGGCTTCGTGATGCTCGGCATCTTCACCCTCACCCCGCAGGGGCTCGTGGGTGGCGTCCTCCAGATGGTGAACCACGGGCTCAGCACGGGTGCCTTGTTCCTCCTGGTCGGCATGATCTACGAGCGCCGGCACACACGCCTGATCGCCGACTTCGGCGGCCTCTGGAGCGTGGTACCCGCCTTCTCGGCGCTGTTCCTGGTCGTCGTACTCTCGTCGCTGGGGCTGCCGGGGCTGAACGGTTTCGTCGGCGAGTTCCTCGTCCTGGTCGGGGCGTTCCAGACGAACCCGTGGCTCGCCGCGCTCGCAACCTCCGGGATCATCTTCGCGGCGGTCTACCTGCTCTGGCTGTACCAGCGGGTCATCTTCGGGGCGGTCACCCATGAGGCGAACCGCGGTCTTCGTGACCTCTCGCCCCGCGAGTGGGCCCTGCTCGCGCCCATCGTGGTCTTGATCGTCTGGATCGGCGTCTACCCGACGGCGTTCACCGGCAAGACCGAGGCGACGATCGAGGCGCTCATCGCTCAGGTGCAGGCGAAGGCGAACGTCCAGCGCATCTCTCTCGGTCCACCCACGGTCGCGCCGGGCTTGCGGACCCCGATGGAATGAATAGCGGCATGCGGAACGCAGCCGGGTCGCGCCTTGTCTCGGGCCACCCACCGACCGCACCGGCTTCGCGGCCCCCACTCCAGTGATCGATCTCGTCGCGCCCCCGGTCCTGCTGGGGCCCCTCCTGCCCACGCTGCTCGTGCTCGGGGCCGGCGCGCTCGTGCTGCTCCTCGACCTCTTGCCAGGCGCCCAGGGCAAGGAGTTCTTCGGGGCGGTCGCGCTCGCGGGCATCGTGGGCGCGCTCCTCGCGACGCTCACGCGCTGGGGCAAGCCCGGTCGCGCGTTCCACGACATGGTCGTGCTCGACAATTTCGCCCTGTTCGTCAACGTCGTGGTCTGCTACGCGGCCGCGCTGGTCCTGCTGCTCTCCGTGGGCTATCTCCGGCGCACCCGCGCGGAGTCGGGTGAGTACTACGCGCTCGTGCTCTTCGCCACGGCTGGGATGATGCTCCTCGCGGCCGCGGGCGACCTCGTCGTCCTGTTTCTGGCGCTCGAGCTCATGTCGCTGTCGCTCTACGTCCTCGCGGGGCTCTTCACGCAGGCGCTCGCCTCGAGCGAGGCGTCGATGAAGTACTTCATCCTGGGCGCCTTCGCGTCGTCGTTCATGCTCTATGGCATCGCGCTGATGTACGGCGCGACGGGAACCACCAACCTCGACCGGATCGCGGCGGCTGCGGCCGGGCGGAGCCACGACCCGCTCTTCGTGATCGGCATGGGCCTTCTGCTGGTCGGCTTCGGCTTCAAGACCTCGTCGGTGCCCTTNCACATGTGGGCGCCCGACGTCTACCAGGGAGCGCCGACCAGCGTGACGGCGCTCATCGCAACGGGGTCCAAGGCGGCGGCGTTCGCCGCGCTGATCCGCGTCCTGGTCGTGGCCCTTCGCGGCGCGCAGCCCGACTGGACCGCGCTGCTCTGGGTCGTCGCCGCGCTGACGATGACCGTCGGCAACGTCGCCGCGATCGCGCAGTCCAACCTCAAGCGGATGCTCGCCTACTCGTCGATCGCGCACGCGGGGTACATGCTCGTCGGGCTGGTCGCCGGGGGCATGGGGGGCGCGGGCGCCGTGCTCTTCTATCTCTTGACCTACACGTTCACGACCGCCGGCGCTTTCGGCGTCCTGACCCTCTGCGAGCGCGCGCGCGCCGAGGCGGTGGAGGTCGGCGATTACGCGGGGCTGGCCGAGCGGCATCCGGTCCTCGCCTCGGCGCTCGCCCTCTTCCTCCTGTCGCTGATCGGCGTCCCCCCGCTCGCCGGCTTCATGGGCAAGTTCTATGTCTTCGGCGCCGCGGTGCGGGCGGGGTACCCGTGGCTGACCGTCGTCGCCGTCCTCAACTCCGCGCTCGCCGCCTATTACTACTTGCGGGTCGTCGTCTACATGTACATGCGCGAGCCCGAGGGGGCGCCCATCGCGTACGCGCCCTCGTTCGCGGGCGCCCTCGCGCTGGCCGTCGCGCTGGTCGGCATCGTGGCGCTGGGCATCGTCCCCGCGCCGTTCGTCGACCTCGCGCAGGCCGCCGTCGCTCCGCTCGTCCGTTAGCGCCGGCATGGAGGGGCGGGTCGGACCCCAGCGCGTCGTGTCCTTCAGGCTGCCGCACCGCGGCTGGCTCTTCGACCTCGACGGCACCGTCTACCGCGGCGAGGCGCCGATTCCGGGGGCCGCCGAGACGATTGCCGCCCTCCGCGCGGACGGGCGGCGGGTCGCGTTCCTCTCCAACAAGCCACTCGCCACGCGCGCGGACTACGCGGAGAAATTGACGCGCCTCGGGATCCCCACCGTCGCGGACGACGTCATCAACTCCTCCCTCGTGCTGGCACGCCANCTGCGCCGCCTCGATGTCGGCGCGCCGGTCTTTGTGATCGGCGAGCCGCCACTCGTCGCCGAGCTCTCCGCCCACGGCTTCGAGCCCCGCACGGATGCGCGCGTCCGCTGGGTCGTGATCGCGTTCGACCGCACCTTCGACTACGCGAAGCTGAACACGGCGCTGCAGGCGGTGCGGGGCGGCGCGCGGCTGATCGCCACGAATCCCGACCCGACGTGCCCGACCGAGGAAGGCGAGATCCCGGATTGCGCGGGCATGATCGCGGCGGTCGAGGCGGTGACGGGCGTCCGCGTCGAGGTGATCGTCGGAAAACCATCGCCNCTCATGCTCGAAGTCGCGCTCGAGCGGCTCGGCCTCCGGGCGCGCGAGTGCGCGATGGTCGGCGACCGGATCGAGACGGACATGGTGATGGGCAAGCGTCTGGGGCTCGCCACCGTCCTCGTGCTCAGCGGAATCACGCGCCCCGACGACCCGCGCATCGCGGAGGTCGCCCCGGACGCCGTGTTAGGATCGATTCGGGAGCTTGTTCAGACCATATGACGAGGCCCTCGGCCCTCGCCGACGGTGACTACGACGCCGTCGTCATCGGCGGCGGCATGGCGGGCGCCGGCGTCGCGCGCGACCTCGCGCTTCGTGGCGTCTCGGTGGCGCTCGTCGAGAAAGACGACTTCGCCGCGGCGACCACGTCCCGCTCATCGAAGCTGATCCACGGCGGCCTCCGGTACCTCGAGCTGTTCGACGTCGGTCTCGTGCGCGAGTCCCTGCGGGAGCGCGAGACCCTCAATCGGCTGGCGCCGCACCTGGTCCGGCCGCTCCCGTTCCTGGTGCCGATCTACCGTGACTCGTCGCGCGGCCTCATCAAGGTGCGGATCGGCCTCACGCTCTACGACTGGCTCACGCCGGGTCGGGACCGCGAGCGGTACCGCGTGCTCCCCCCGATCGACACGCTGAGCCTCGAGCCCGCGATCCGCGCCGAGGACCTCCGAGGCGCCGGCTACTACTTTGACGATCTGCTGGTCTTCCCGGAGCGGCTCTGCCTGGAGAACGTGCTGTCGGCCTGTCGGCACGGCGCCCGCGCGTTCAACTACGCCCAGGTGGAGGAGATCGTGCGGGCGCCGGGCGGCGCCCCGGCCGGGGTCCGTGTCCGCGACCTCGTCACCGGCCGCGTCGCGACGCTCAGGGCGCGGGTCGTCGTGAACGCCACCGGGCCGTGGGTGGACGAGCTTCGAGCGCTCGCGGGGGTCCGGGAGCGCGGCTCGCGCATCCTCCGCCGGACGAAGGGCATCCACTGCCTGCTTCCCCGCCTGACGGACCACGCGATCTACCATCCGACGAGCGACGACCGGATGATCTTCGTGATCCCGTGGCGCGAATTCTCTCTCGTCGGCACGACCGACACCGACTTCGACGGCGACCTCGACCGGCTGCACGCCACGCGCGACGAGGTGAGTTACCTCCTCGGCGAGGTCCGCCGGGCGCTGCCGGACCCGCGCGTCGCCTTCGAGCGCGTCGTCTACACGTACGCGGGCGTACGGCCGCTCTCGTACGAGGAGGGCAAGCGCGAGTCCGACGTCTCGCGCGCCCACAAGGTCGTCACCGAGGCGGGCGGGCGCTTCCTGTCGATCACCGGGACCAAACTCACCTGCTTCCGGAGCCTCGCGGCCGGGCTCGGCGATGCCGTCATGCGCACCCTCGGCCGCCGGGCGCCCGCGCGGACCGACCGGTTCACGCTCGACGGGCTCGACGAGGAGGCCGGGCGCGTCGAGGCGCGCACCTGGCTCGACGTCTCCGCCGAGGTCGCGAGCTCGGGGCTCGCCCGCGAGACGCTCGAGACGCTCGTGACACTCTACGGGCGCGCCTATCCGCGCGTCGTCGACCTCGCGGGGAAAGTCCCGAGCGGGACCGACCAGCTCTGCCCGCAGAACCCCGACATCGTCGCGCAGCTCCACCTCGCCGTGCAGGACGAGCTGGCCGTGTCGCTCCAGGACGTCCTGCTCCGGCGCACGGGGATCGGCACGAGCCTCTGTCAGGGGACGGATTGCGCGGAGCCGATCGGACGCCGGATGAGCCAGCTGCTCGGCTGGAGCCCGCGGCGTCTCGACGCGGAGCTGAGCGCCTACCACGCCCACGTCGCGCGCTCGCGGAGGTTCAAGACGGCGTAGGCCCGGCTCGCGTGTGCTATAGTGCGGCGCACGCGTCATCCGNACCGGCGTCGATCACGGAGGCTCGCATGAAACGCTCGGCCAGCATCGTCGGCGTCCTGACCGCGGCGGTCCTTCTCGCCGCGCCCGCGCCGGCGGCGGCGAAGACCGAAATCCATTTCTGGCACGCGATGGGCGGACAGCTCGGCGAGGCCACGAACGAGCTGGTGAGGCAGTTCAACCAGAGCCAGGCGGAGCACGAGGTGAAAGCGCTCAACAAAGGGACCTACCCCGAGGTCCTCACCGCTGCGATCGCCGCGTACCGGCAGAAGAACCCACCGCACATCGTCCAGGTCTTCGACGTCGGCACGCANACCATGCTGCTGTCGGGAGCGGTCTACCCGATCTTCCAGCTCACACGAGAGCAGGAGATCGCGATCGACTGGAACGACTTCATCAAGCCCGTGACCGGCTACTACTCGAAGGACGGCAACCTCTACTCGATGCCGTTCAACTCGTCGAGCCCGATCCTCTACGTGAACCGCGACGCCTTCAAGAAGGCGGGCCTCCCCGACAGGCCGCCGGCCACGTGGAGGGAGGTGGGTGAGGCCTCGAAGAAGATCCTCGCCGCTGGCGCGGCGAAGTGCGGCTTCACGACCTCGTGGCCGTCGTGGACGATGCTCGAGAACACGTTCCCGTGGCACGACCAGCCGTTCGCCACCAACGCAAACGGCTACACGGGGCTCGACACCACCCTCCTGATCAACGGCGAGTTCGGCGTGAAGCACATCGGTCAGCTCGCGGCCTGGCAGAAAGAAGGCGTCTTCTCCTACGGCGGCCGCATGGGCCAGCCAGACCCGAAGTTCATCAACGGCGACTGCGCCATGCTCGTCCAGTCGTCCGCCGTCATCGGCGGCTTCAAGAAATCGCTGAAGTTCGAGTGGGGCACGGGCCAGCTGCCGCACTGGGGCCCGCCCTACCGGAAGCAGAACACGGTCGTCGGGGGCGCGACCCTCTGGGTTATGAAGGGCCAGAAGGCGTCCGACTACCCGGGCGTCGCCCGGTTCATGAAGTTCATCGCCGAGCCGCACCAGCAGATGTGGTGGCACGTGACGACCGGCTACCTGCCGATCACGCACTCGGCGATCAAGAACCTCGAGACGGGCCACCACTTCAAGAAGAACCCCGAGCAGTGGACGGCCCTCTCCCAGCTGACCGCCAAGCCCACGCCGAACAGCCTGGGTCACCGTCTCGGCAACTTCGTGCAGATCCGCGAGGCGATCGAGGGGGAGCTCGAGAACATCTTCGCGGGGACGAAGACAGCCAAGCAGGGGCTCGACGACGCGGTCGCGAAGGGCAACGAGATCTTGAAGGAGTTCGCGGCGTCCAACAAGCCGTAGGCGGGTGCGCGGGTCGATGAAGCGGGCCGTCTTCAAGAACCGGCGGTTGCCCTACCTGCTCGTGCTGCCGCAACTCGCGGTGACCCTCGCATTTTTCTTCTGGCCCGCCTTCGAGTCGCTGCGCCTCTCCTTCTTCCGGACCTCGCCGTTCGGCGACAAGCGGCTCTTCATCGGACTCGACAACTTCCGAAAGCTNGTCGTCGATCCCGAGTACTACCGGTCGATCTTGAACAGCTTCGTGTTCGCGTCTGGCGTGACGGCCCTGGCCCTCGGGACGGGCCTGTTCGTCGCGGCCCTCGCCACCCAGAAGGTTCGCGGGCTCGCGATGTACCGCGCGGCCGTCCTCTGGCCGTACGGAATCGCGCCGCCCGTCGCCGGCATCATCTTCCTGTTCATCTTCCACCCCTCGTACGGCGTGCTGCCGTACTGGCTCTCGTTCGTGACGGCGTACGAGTTCAACTGGCTGCTCAAGGGGTGGGTGGCCATGGCCCTCGTCGTCGTCGCCACGGCCTGGACCCACGTCGGCTACAACATCGCCTTCTTCCTCGCCGGGCTCCTGGCCATCCCGGCGTCCGTGCTCGAGGCGGCGAGCGTGGACGGAGCAGGTCCCGTCCGGCGCTTCCGGTCCATCGTCTTCCCGCTCCTCTCGCCGATCACCTTCTACCTGCTGGTGGTCAACATGATCTTCGCCTTCTTCGGCGCCTTCGGGGTCATCCATGCGGTGACGCAGGGCGGCCCGNGCCGGGCGACGGAGATCATGGTNTTCAAGGCCTACAAGGACGGGTTCATCGGACTGAACCTCGGGTCGTCCGCGGCGCAGTCGGTCGTCCTGATGGTCGTCGTCATCGTGCTCACCGCGCTCCAGTTCCGCTTCGTCGAGAAACGGGTGACCTACTGATGGCTGCCGACGGGGCGGTAGCGGCGTCGGCGCGCGTCGAGGCGTTGGGCGGTGCGGCGACGANGCGACGGCGGTGGTCTCTGGGCTGGGGCGCCTTCGTGGTCCACGCGCTCCTGCTCCTCTCCGTTGCCGTCATCGCGTTCCCGCTCTACTACGCGTTCGTGATCTCGACGCAAACGCTCCAGGAGGTGATCACGCGGCCGCCGATCCTCCGGCCCTCGACCAATCTGCTGCCGAACTACGTGGAGGCGTGGACCCGCTCGCACATGACGCGCCTGCTCTGGAACTCGGGCGTCGTCGCGGTCGTCTCCGCCGTCGGCAAGGTCACGATCTCGATGCTATCCGCCTTCGCGATCGTCTACTTCAACTTCCGNGGGAAGTCGCTCGCGTTCTGGCTGATCTTCGTCACGCTCATGCTCCCGGTGGAAGTGCGGATCATGGCCACGTACGAGGTGATCGGCAACCTGGGCTGGCTCGACTCCTACGCCGGGCTGACGGTCCCCCTGATGGCCTCCGCGACGGCGACGTTCCTGTTTCGCCAGTTCTACCGGACCGTGCCCAACGAGCTGGTCGAGGCGGCGCAGCTCGACGGCGTCGGACCCCTGCGCTTCCTCTGGGCGTTCCTCCTGCCGCTGTCNTGGGCGAACATCGCCGCGCTGTTCGTCGTGCTCTTCATCTACGGCTGGAACCAATACCTCTGGCCGCTGATGATCACCAACACCGAGGCGATGCGCGTGGTCGTGATCGGTCTCGAGGATCTCATTCCCCGCACCGGCACCCACATCCCGGAGTGGAACGTCTTGATGGCCGCGGCGATGATGGCGCTCCTGCCGCCGGTGGCGGTGATCGTCGTAATGCAGCGCTGGTTCGTGAAGGGCCTCATCGAGACGGAGAAGTAGGTGACGGGTCGAACGCGGCTCGCCGCGCACCGGGGTGGCGCGGCCCTCTGGGCGGAGAACAGCCTCCTCGCCTTCCGGAACGCGCTGGGGCTCGACAGCGATCTGATCGAGTTCGACGTCCACTTGACGGCCGACGGCGCGCTCGCCGTGATCCACGACCCGACGCTCGACCGGACGACCTCGGCGAGCGGCCCCGTCGCCGCGCACACCGCGGCCGACCTCGGCCGCGCACGGCTCCGCGGGCCCGACGGGGCACTCACCGACGAGCGCGTGCCTCTGCTCGACGAGGTGCTGGCGCTTGTCGCGCCCTCGCGCGCCGGCCTTCTCGTCGAGGTGAAGGGGCCGGTCGCCGGGGTCGGCGTCCGCTACGAGCGGCGCGGCGGCCGCGCCGCCGCCGTGCCCGGCCCGCGCTACGAGGGGCTCGAGGAGCGGCTGATCGCGTCGCTTCGGGGAGCGGGGCTTCTGTCGCGGGCGACCATCATGGCGTTCAACCCCGACGTCGTGGCGGCGGTTCGCGCCCTCGTCCCGGGTCAGCGCACGACGCTCCTCGTCTCGGCCCACCACATCGGGCAGGCGGACGCCCGGCCCACGGACGCCCTCGACTGGGCGGTGGCGGCGGGCGCGACCGATGCCGGCCTCCAGTACACGCTCGTCAATGAGGCGGTCGTCACGGCCGCGCGCGCCGCCGGGCTCCTCCTGGGCGTCTGGACGGTGAACGCGGAACGCGCGATGCGCCGGCTCGTTGAGCTCGGGGTGGACGTGCTGACGACGGATCGTCCCGACGTGGCCAAGCGCGTGCTCGGGAGAGCGTCGTGACGCGCCCCGACCTCGCAAGGCGACTGCTGACGCGATGACCACCAGCGCATTCTCAATGACCACCCGGCGCACCGTTGTCAGGCCACCCAGCGAGGGCACCGGCCTGGCGGCCGCCGATAAATGACCACGCGGCGCTACGTTCTCGCTCTCGACCAGGGCACGACGGGCTCGACCGCGCTGGTCGTCGATCCCGACGGTCGCGTCCGCGCGCGCGGGTACGCCGAGCTGCCGCAGTACTTTCCGAGGCCCGGGTGGGTCGAGCACGACCCCGAGGAGATCTGGGCGACCGTCGAACGCGCGGCACGTGNCGCGCTCGCCGAGGCGCGCATCGTCGGAGCCGAGGTGGCGGCGATCGGGATCGCCAACCAGCGCGAGACGACCATCGTCTGGGATCGTGCTTCGGGAGCGCCCATCCACCGCGCGATCGTGTGGCAGTGCCGACGGACGGCGCCGACGTGCGACCGCCTGCGCGCCCAGGGGGTCGAGCCGCTCGTGCGGGACCGCACCGGGCTCGTCCTCGACGCTTACTTCTCTGGCACCAAGATCCGCTGGCTGCTCGACGAGGTCCCCGGCGCGCGCGTCCGCGCCGAGCGCGGCCAGCTCGCGTTCGGCACCGTGGACGCGTGGCTCCTCTGGAAGCTCACCGGCGGCAGCGTGCACGGCACGGACGCGAGCAATGCCTCGCGGACGCTCTGCCTGAACCTCAAGACCGGAGACTGGGACGATGAGCTCCTCAAGCTCCTCGGAGTCCCGCGCGCCGTGCTGCCGGTAGTCCTCCCCTCCGCGGGCGCTCTCGCCGAGACCACGGAGCTCGGATGGCTCCCACGCGGGGTGCGGATCGCGGGGATCGCGGGCGACCAGCAGGCCGCGCTCTTCGGGCAAGCTTGCCACGCGCCTGGCGCGGCCAAGAATACCTACGGCACCGGGTGCTTCATGTTACTGAACACCGGGCTGGCACCGGTGGTCTCCTCGCGCGGGCTCCTCACGACGATCGCGTGGCGGATCGATGGCCACACGACATATGCTCTCGAGGGCAGCGTGTTCATCGCCGGTGCGGCGATCCAATGGCTGCGCGACGGACTCGGCCTCCTCGCGCACGCGGCGGAGAGCGAGACGATGGCGCGCTCGGTCCCCGACACGGCGGGCGTCTACTTCGTGCCGGCCTTCGTCGGGCTCGGCGCCCCGTACTGGGACATGTACGCGCGCGGGACGATCGTCGGGCTCACGCGCGGAACGACAGGTGCGCACCTGGCCCGCGCGGCGCTCGAGGCCATCGCCTTCCAGAGCCGTGACGTGCTGGAGGCGATGGCGGCCGACCGCGGGATCGCGGTGCGGGAGCTGCGCGTGGACGGGGGCGCCTCGGCGAACGACTTTCTCTGTCAGTTCCAGGCGGACATCATGAACGTCNCGGTGCTGCGGCCAAGCGTGATCGAGACGACCTCGCTCGGGGCCGCGTACCTCGCCGGGCTCGGCGCGGGCCTGTGGCGCTCGNTCGATGACCTGGGCCGNCGCTGGGCGATCGAGCGGACCTTCACGCCCGCGCTGGACGCCGTGTCACGCGCCGCGCGCTGTCAGGGCTGGCGTCGCGCGGTGGAGCGCGCGCGTGGCTGGGCGGGCGAGGAATCCCGCTGAGGAAAGGACCCATGCGACGATCCTGGCGCTGGTCGTACTGATCGGGCTCGGGGCCACCGCATCACAGCACGCGCCGGCTAGATTGTGCGCTACCCGGTCACTCGGCCGTCGCAATAATACTATTCAAATAAGATATTTATGATCGGTTGTCCGTGGCGGTTCAATGTGCTAGTGTCCTTCTTCACATGGCGCCGTCCGGGGAGAGGGGCACCTGGAAAGCGCTCGGCGAAGTGTCCTCGATCGGGGTCNCCCTCGTGGTGACAACGGTCATCGGGCTCGTCGCCGGCTACTACGCGGACCGGTGGCTCGGCACCAAGCCCTGGCTCCTGCTACTGGGCCTCGGGTTCGGCATCGCCGCGGGATTCGTGAATCTCTTTCGATCAGTCAAGCGTGCGGAACGGGAGCTCGATGACTCCGGGTGAGCTGACGGCGCGGGTGACNCTNGATACTTCCGCGGCGGTCTCGGCGCTCGCTGCGCTCGGTGCCNTCCTCGGCGGCGCCCCCGTGGCCGTCGGCACGCTCGCAGGCGGCGCGCTCGCCGTTGTGAACTTCCGGTGGCTGGCGGCGCGTGCCGCGGCGGCGACCGCCGCGCGCAGCACCGGGTCGGTCGCGTGGTTGATCGGCGCGGGATTGCGGTTTACCGCCTGTATGGCCGCCTGCGCGTGGCTCCTCTCGACCGGATGGGCGCACCCCATCGCGCTGATGGCCGGGTTCAGCGTCCTGCCTTGCGACGTGATCGCGCGGGGGCTCGCTCTGGGCCGCNGGGGGCGCTGAGCATGGAAGCCATTGAGCATCCGCCGATCTTCCATCTGCCGGGCATCCCCGACCACGTGACGTACACGTGGCTCAGCATGATCATCCTCACGAGCGTCGCCTTCGCCGCCTCGCGCAACGTTCGGCTCGTCCCGCGCGGGCTCCAGAACTTCCTGGAAGTCGTGCTCGAGCAGGTCCTCGGGCTCATCGACGATGTCATCGGTCACAATGGCCGGCGGTATCTCCCACTCATCGCGACCCTAGGCCTGTTCATCCTTACCGGGAACCTCATGAGCCTCGTGCCGGGGCTGGTGGGCCCGACGGGCAACCTGAACACGACCGCGGCCTGCGCGCTGATCGTGTTCGTCTCGTACCACTGGATCGGCGTTCGAAAGCAGGGNGCGCTGAAGTACCTCAAGCACTTCACGGGGCCCGTGCCTTGGTGGCTGAAGCCCCTGATGTTCGTGATCGAAATNATCAGCCATCTCGCCCGCCCGCTGTCACTGTCNTTGCGGCTCTTCGGCAACATGACGGGCGGGCACATCCTGCTGGCGGTCATCTTCTTCCTGATGGGGTTTGACGGGCTCATCGGCTGGGCGCTGGAGGGCAGCGCGGCGGGCGTCGTCATCGGCGGCATCGGCGGGCTCGTCACGACCGTGTTCACGGTCGGCTTCCTNTATCCTCTGAAAATCCTGGTGTCGTTTCTTCAGGCGTTCATTTTCATGATGCTGACGATGCTGTACATCTCGCTGGCCATCGAAGAGGCGGAGCACCACTAGCAGACCACACGTGTAGAGGAGGAGGGCGTGCGACGTTCACTCATTCTTGGGGGTGTCTGGGTTATCGGGTTCCCGGAGCTCGCGCTCGCGGCCGAAGGGGCGCCGACCGCGGGCAGCTGGATCGGTCCGTTCACCGTCATCGCNGCTGGCCTCGGCATGGCAATCGCCGCCGGCCTGTGCGGACTCGGTCAGGGTCGAGCCGTGGCGGCGGCCGTCGAAGCGATGGCCCGTCAACCCGGTGCGGCGGCCCGCATCCAGCTCGCGATGATCATCGGATTGGCGCTGATCGAGTCGCTCGCGATCTATACGCTGGTCATTGCACTGATCTTGCTGTTCGGGAAGGGCATCTCGTTCGCGTGAGGTCCGGCGAATAGTGGGCTGATGGAGGGCCGCGCGCGCTGAGCGCGCGGCCCTCGCGACGACGATGACGCCGCGCTCGAACTATCGCCTCCCGAGGATTCCCGAGATGACGATCCGTCGTCTCTCGGTCTATACGCGCTGTCTCCTCCAGCTGGAGGAGGACGGCGTGAAGACCGTTTCCTCCCAGGAGCTCGCCGATCGATTCAACCTGAACTCGGCGCAGGTCCGCAAGGACCTCGCTTACTTCGGGGAGTTCGGCGTCCGCGGCATCGGCTACTACGTGTCCGGGCTGAAGGCCGAGCTCCAGAAGATCCTCGGGCTCGACCGCGAGTGGGCGGTGGTGCTCGTCGGCTNTGGCCATCTTGGCTCCGCGCTCTTCCGCTACAAGGGGTTCGGCCGCCAGGGCTTTCGCATCGTGGCGATCGTCGACGACGATCCGGCGAAGACCGGGCGCGAGGTCGACCACGTGCCCGTCATCGCGAGTCGCGACATGGCCCGGGAGATCAAGGCGCGTGGCGCCCACATCGCGATCGTGGCCGTGCCCCCCGAGTCGGCCCAGACCGTTACGGATCAGCTCGTGGCGGCGGGGGTCAGGGCGATCCTCAACTTCGCGCCGGCGCGCCTCATGGTCCCGCGCGACGTCCGGCTCAAGAACGTCGACCTCTCGATCGAACTGGAAACGCTCAGCTTCTACCTCGCGAAGGGCTCGCGCTCGTAGGGCGAGGCGGTGCCGTGGTAGGGTAGGCTGGCTCGTTCGATGCTGAGGGACTGGTCGGCCTTTCACGTCCTGGCGAAGACCTTCGCCGAGGGACCCGTGTGCCTGCGCATCGCCGGGCTGACTGGAGCCGCCCGCGCCCTTGCCGTCGCCGAGCTCCTCCAGGCCCACCCGCGTCCCGCGCTGGTCCTCGTGGAGTCGATGACCGACGCCCATCACTGGACCCAGGACCTCAAATTCTTCGGCGCGCCCGCGCTCGAGTTTCCCGGGCGCGAGCCCCGGCTCTGGCGCGGCGGGCGTCAGCGGGAGGCGGACGCCGAGCGCGCCGTCATCTGCCGGCGGCTCGCCGCGGGCGAGCCCGTGGTGGTCGTCGTGACCCCCGAGGCGCTCGACGCCGAGATCGTCGCGCCAGGCGATTTCGCGTCGCGCACGCTGCGGCTCGCCAAGGGCGACTCCCTGGACCGCGAGCTCCTGCTCGAGGCGCTCGAGCGCGCCGGCTACGAGCGCGTCGACACCGTGGTCGAGGTCGGACAGTGGAGCCCCCGCGGCGGCATCGTCGATGTGTTCTCGCCGAGCCACGCGAGCCCCGCACGGGTCGAGTTCTTCGGCGACGAGATCGAGTCGATCAGGCTTTTCGACCCGACCTCCCAGCGGTCCAGCACGCCCCTCGACGAGCTCCTCGTCCTGCCCCTCGTGGCCCAGCGCGACGGCTCGGCCCCGGCGGGGCTCACCGACTACGTGCCGGCCGCGGCGCCGATCATCGTCGATGTCCCCCGCGTGCTCGACGCGACCCGCGAGGACGCGCCGGCGAGCCCGCCTCTCCGCGAGCGACTCGCCGGGCGCCAGCTGGTCGAGCTCTCGCTCGTGGCCGGCACGTCGAGCGCACAGGTGGGAGCCCTGCCGGAGGCCGTGGAGGTAACGCTCGAGACGCACGCGGTTCCTCTCTTCGGCGGCCGGTTCGCACAGCTCGCGGGCGAGATCGGGCGATGGCGCGCTGAGGGGTTCAGGATCCGCCTCGTCGCGTCCGACGAGCGGCAGGTCGAGCACCTGCGCCAGATTCTGCGCGAGCACGCGCTCGAGGCCCTCCCGGCGGCGACCCCCGACGGGGATGCGCCGCTCGCGATCGTCGTCGGAGACGTCTCCGCCGGGTTTTCGATCCCCGCGCTCGGCGTCATCGTCCTCACNGAGGCCGAGATCTTTGGCGCCCGCCGGCGCCTGCTGCGGCGGCCGAAGTACCAGCGCGGTGCCGAGCTCACGGCGTTCACCGATCTCGCGGTCGGTGACATCGTGGTCCACGAGGACCACGGGCTCGGGCGCTACCTCGGCCTCAAGACGATGACCGTCGGCGACCGCGAGGGCGACTTCCTCGTGCTCGAGTACGCGGAAGGCAACCAGCTCTACCTCCCCGTCGAGCGCCTGGATCTCGTCTCGAAATACCTGGGCGCNGACGCAGGCGCCGTCCGCCTCGACCGCCTGGGCGGCGTCTCGTGGCCACGCGTGAAGGAGTCGGTGCGCGCCGCCCTCCGGCAGATGGCCGAGGCGCTGCTCCGCCTCTACGCCCAGCGCGCGGTCGCGGACGGGCACGCCTGCTCGCCGGACACGTCCTGGCAGCGCGAGTTCGAGGCCGCTTTCCGCTTCGAGGAGACGCCCGACCAGCTGCGCGCGATCGAGGAGGTCAAGCGTGACCTGGAGGCGCGTCGTCCGATGGACCGGCTGGTTGCCGGCGACGTCGGGTACGGGAAGACCGAGGTGGCGCTCCGCGCCGCGTTCAAGGTGGTGGCCGACGGCATGCAGGCGGCGGTGCTCGTGCCCACGACGGTCCTGGCCCAGCAGCACTGGACGACGTTCGCCGACCGGTTTGCGGCCTTCCCGGCCCGTGTCGAGCTCCTGTCGCGGTTCCGGTCGCCCAAGGAGCAGAAGGCGGTCATCGAGGGCCTCCGGCAGGGAACGGTGGACGTGGTGATCGGCACCCACCGCCTGCTCTCGAAGGACGTCGCGTTCAAGCATCTGGGCCTCCTCGTCGTGGACGAAGAGCACCGGTTCGGCGTCGTCCACAAGGAGCGCATGAAGGAGCTCCGCGCGTCGGTGGACGTGCTCGCGCTGACCGCGACGCCCATTCCGCGGACGCTCTACATGTCGCTCNCGGGCGTCCGNGACATGTCGGTNATCGAGACTCCGCCGCTCGACCGGCTGCCTGTCGAGACGGTCATCCGACGGTTCAGCAAGGCGGTGATCAAGGAGGCGCTCACGCGCGAGCTCGAACGCGGCGGCCAGGTCTTCTTCGTCCACAACCGCGTGCAGTCGCTCCCCTCGGTGACGCGCTTCGTCCAGGAGCTGGTGCCGGAGGCGCGGGTGATCATGGCGCACGGCCAGATGAAGGAGCGCGAGCTCGAGGCCACCATGGTCAAGTTCGTGAGCGGCCAGGCCGACGTGCTCGTCGCGACCGCGATCGTCGAGTCGGGGCTCGACATCCCCGCGACGAACACGATCGTCGTGAACCGCGCCGACCGGTTCGGCCTGGCCCAGCTTTACCAGCTTCGGGGCCGCGTGGGGCGCGAGCGCCAGCAGGCGTACGCGTACCTGCTCGTGCCCGCGGACGGGCGGGTGGACGAGCAGGCGCAGCGTCGCCTCCGGGCGCTCCAGGAGTTCACGGAGCTGGGCTCGGGGTTCAAGCTCGCCCTGCGGGACCTCGAGATCCGCGGCGCGGGCAACCTCCTCGGGGCCGAGCAGCACGGCCACATCGCGGCCGTGGGCTTCGATCTTTACGCGAAGCTCCTGGGCGAGGCCGTGCGAGAATTGAGGGGCGAACCGGCCGCAGCGGCCGTCGAGCCTGTGATCAGCGTCGCGGCGGAGGGCTTCTTGCCGGACGCGTATGTCCCCGAGGTCAACCAGCGCCTCGCCTTCTACAANCGGCTCGCCGGCGCGGTCAGTGACCCCGAGGTCGACGACCTGCGCGGAGAGCTCGTGGACCGGTTCGGCCCGCTCCCCGAGGAGGCCGAGCAGCTCCTCGACATCGTCCACTTGCGAGTGGCCGCGCGCCGGCTGGGCGTGGAGAAGCTAGAAGCGGGCGAGGGCATGGCGTTCGTCACGTTTGCGCCGGGGACACCCCTCGATCCCCGGCGGCTCGTCAGGGCGATTGAAGGGAGCCGGGGGCGGCTCAAGATGAAGCGTGAGTTCACGATCGAAGCGGTTGTGGAACGGGGGGAGTGGGCGCGGGTCCGCGGCTCCCTGCTGCGTCTCCTCGAGAGCCTCGACCGCTCATGATCCGGGGGCTCGCAGCGACCGGACTGCTGGCCCTCGCGCTCGGCGGCTGCGCGGCGGCGGCGTCGATGCCANGCGTCGGCGGGACGAAGGACGGCCCCACGCNGACGCCGGCCCCCGCCACGCCAGGCCGGGGAGAGCCGCCGAAGGAGGNGCGGTCGCCGGAGCCGCGGGCTACCGCGAAGGCCACGGACGAGGATGTGGCCGACCGCGTCGTCGCCGTCGTGAACAACGACGCGATTACGCTGGGCGAGCTCCAGGAGGCCNTCAACGATTACCGGTCCCAGACGCGCCAGGAGACGCCGGTGTCGAACGAGTTCGTCCAGCAGTTTCTCACCAAGATGATCGAGAAACGGCTCCAGGTCCAGGAGGCAGAGCGCGAGAAGATCACGGTGGATGANGCCGAGGTCGAGGAGGAGCTGGCGGAGCGGATCAAAAAGCTGGGCGCCCCGACTCGCGAGGAGTTCGAGCGGGCCCTCAAGGCCCAGGGCGTCACCATCGACACGATCAAGAAGCGGTTCCGTGACGAGATGCGTGTGGCGCGCGTGATCAACCGGAAGGTGCGGCTCCGGATCTCCGTGACCGAGGCCGAGATCAATAAGTACCTCGACGCCAACCGCCAGAAGCTTGAAACTGGCCTCGCCTACCATGCGCGGCACGTCCTGATCGTGCCGGAGGGCGAGCCCGCCGACGCCGCCTGGGAGGCCGCCCGTATCAAGGCCGAGATGCTCCGTGCCCAGCTGCTCCAGGGGACCGGCTTCGCGGAGCTCGCCCACCGGCACTCGCGCGACGCCAGCGCGAAGGACGGCGGCGACCTCGGCACACTCAAGCGGGGCGAGCTGGCTCAGGACATCGAGGCGCAGATCNTGAGCCTGGAGCCGGGCACGGTCTCCAAACCGTACCGGTCGTCGCTGGGCTACCACATCTTCCGCCTCGAGTCGAAGGAGACCCTCGAAGGGGAGGCGCTGACCCGGGCCAAGGCGCAAATCCGCGAGATCCTGTTCCGGGAGAAGTACGATGCGCGCCTGGAGGCCTGGCTCAAGGAGATCAGGCAGCGGGCGGTCATCGAGGTACGGCTGTGAAAAACCGTTGACAACCCCTGGCATGGATGGGAAGATACCGNCGGGCGTTATCGCTCCAACCCCGCAAGAAATCTGCTGTCGTATCATAACCAACTCACTAGCCCGCGGCCTCTAGAAGCCGCGCCCGGAGCCCGTTGATGAGTGCCCGCCGAGAGCGAGGTCAAGGAAACCCGGCGCAGACCCCTGAAACGAACGGTCTGAACCTCTCCGAGCTGAAGGAAAAGACGATCGGGGACCTGAACCAGATCGCCCGTGACCTGAACGTCCAGAACATCGGTGGCCTGCGCAAGCAGGAGCTGATATTCAAGATCCTCCAGTCGCAGGCGGAGAAGGACGGGCTCATCTACGCCGAGGGCGTCCTCGAGGTCCTCCCCGACGGCTTCGGCTTCCTTCGGGCGCCGGACTACAACTACTTGCCGGGGCCCGACGATATCTACGTCTCTCCATCTCAGATACGGCGATTCGACCTGCGTACCGGCGATACCATCTCGGGCCAGGTCCGACCGCCGAAGGACACGGAGCGGTACTTCGCGCTCCTGAAGGTCGAGGCGATCAACTTCGAGACGCCCGACCAGGCGCGCGAGAAGATCTTCTTCGACAACCTCACGCCGCTCTATCCGATGGAGCGGCTTCGTCTCGAGTACGATGCCGAGAACCTCACGACCCGAGTGATGGATCTGCTCTGTCCGATCGGCAAAGGGCAGCGCGGGATGATCGTGGCGGCGCCGCGCACGGGCAAGACGATGATGCTGCAGTCCATCGCCCACGCGATCGCGACGAACCACCCCGAGGTCTACCTGATCGTGCTGCTGATCGACGAGCGGCCCGAGGAGGTCACCGACATGCAGCGGTCGGTGAAGGGTGAGGTCATCTCCTCCACGTTCGACGAGCCGCCACAGCGGCATATCCAGGTGGCCGACATGGTCATCGAGAAGGCCAAGCGGCTCGTCGAGCACAAGCGCGACGTCGTGATCCTGCTCGATTCGCTCACACGCTTTGCCCGCGCTCACAACGCCGTCATCCCGTCGTCGGGCAAGGTCCTCTCGGGCGGCCTCGACGCCAACGCGCTGCAGCGACCCCGGCGGTTCTTCGCCACAGCCCGCAACATCGAGGAGGGCGGCTCGCTGACCATCATGGCCACCGCCATCGTCGACACGGGCAGCCGGATGGACGACGTGATCTTCGAGGAGTTCAAGGGCACGGGCAACATGGAGGTCCACCTGGACCGCCGCCTGATGGACAAGCGCATTTTCCCGACCATCAACATCGAGCAATCAGGCACCCGGAAGGAAGAGCTCCTCCTCGAGAAGGACGAGCTGCAAAAGGTCTGGCTCCTTCGGAAAGCCCTCTCCCAGCTCAACCCCGTGGAAGCCATGGAGCTTCTCCTCGACAAGCTCAAGCTCACCAAGACGAACAAGGAGTTCCTGGCCTCCATGCACAGCTTGGGGTAGGGCGACCCCGCTCGAAGTCCCCGGGATTTTTGCGCTTTCCCGTCCGGGCTGGTATCCTTGTTTCCTCTCAGGAGGTGGCGATCGTGAAGGTGGGTATTCATCCGGAGTACGTGGAGACGACGATCACGTGCGCGTGCGGCGAGGTCGTTCGCACCCGCTCGACCCGGCCCGACATCCGGGTGGAGATCTGCTCGAAGTGCCACCCCTTCTACACCGGCAAGCAGAAGCTCGTGGACACGGCCGGGCGCGTCGAGCGCTTCCAGCGGAAGTACAAGCGGCAGNGCGTGTCGTCGTAGCGAACGCTCCGCGACCGGCTGGGGTGGGCTCCAGCCGGGTTTCTGTTGCGGGAGGCGCTGAGCCCGATGCTGTTTGACAAGCTCCGTCAGATCGAAGAGCGATCGAACGAGATCGCCCGTGCGCTGTCCGATCCCGCCATCCTCGCGCAGCCCGTCGAGTACGCGCGCCTCCGCAAAGAGCACGCCGAGACGGTCGACATCGTCGACCGGTTCACGGAATATCGTGAAGTGCTCAGGNGGCTCGGCGANGCGCGCCACCTCCTCTCGGAGGGCGGCGACCGCGAGCTCATGGAGCTCGCGCAGGCCGAGGTGAACGATCTCACGGCCCGCCAGACGGCGCTCGAGGACGAGCTGAAGCGCCTGCTCCTCCCGCGCGATCCCAACGACGCGAAGAACGTCTTCGTCGAGATCCGCGCTGGCGCGGGCGGCGAGGAGGCCGCGCTGTTCGCCGCGGACCTCGTGCGCATGTACACGAAGTACGCGGAGCGCCAGCGCTGGAAAATCGAGGTCATGGACGCCAGCACGACCGGTACGGGGGGCGTCAAGGACGCGATCCTCTTCATCCAGGGTCGCGGGGCGTGGAGCCGCCTCAAGTTCGAGCGCGGCGTCCACCGCGTCCAGCGGGTCCCGGTCACGGAGGGGAGCGGGCGGATCCATACCTCGACCGTCACCGTCGCCGTGCTGCCCGAGGCGGAGGACGTCGACGTCAAGATCGACGAGAAGGACCTCAAGGTCGACGTGTACCGCTCCTCCGGGCCGGGCGGCCAGGGCGTGAACACGACCGACTCGGCGGTGCGCGTCACGCACCTGCCGACGGGGCTCGTCGTCACGTGTCAGGACGAACGCTCGCAGCTGAAGAACCGGGCGAAGGCGATGCGCGTGCTCAAGGCCCGGCTCCTCGAGCGCGCGCAGCAGGAGCAGCAGGCGGCGATTGCCGCCGACCGGCGGAGTCAGGTGGGGACCGGCGAGCGGAGCGAACGGATCCGCACCTACAACTTCCCCCAGACGCGCGTCACCGACCACCGGATCGGCCTGACGCTCCACCGCCTTCCCGCCGTCCTGGAGGGCGACCTCGACGAGCTGATCGGCGCGCTGACCGCAGCGGAGCAGGCGGAGCGGCTCACGCGGGTGGCGAGCTGATGCGCGCGGCCCCCGGGGCGCCCACTCGCCGCGCCGAGCTCGCGGCCGCGGTCGATCGGCTCTCCGCTGCCGGGATCCCGTCCGCGCGGGTCGACGCCGAGTGGCTGCTCGCCGCGGTGCTCGGGGTCGGCCGTGTCGAGGCCCGCCTGGACCTCGATCGCGCACTTCCCGCGGCGGTCGCCGCGCGCTACGAGGCGGCGGTCGGGCGGCGCGCGCGCCGTGANCCTCTGCAGCAAATCGTCGGCTGGGAGGCGTTCCGCGGGCTGCGGGTCCGCTTGACGGCGGATGTCCTCGTCCCGCGGCCCGAGACCGAGACGCTGGTCGAGTGGGCCCTCGAGCTCTTGCCTCCACCGCGCCCAGGCGTCCGACTGCTCGCTCTGGACCTGGGCACGGGCTCTGGGGTGATCGCGTGTGCGCTCGCCGCGGAGCGACGCGACGTCGACGTGGTCGCGATCGACATGTCGCGGGCCGCGGCGGCCGTCGCACGCGAGAACGCGCGACAGCTCGGTCTCGCGGAGCNCGTCACGGTCGTCGTGGGTGACCTCTCCGACCCGCTNGGCCGAGGGTGCGCCGACCTGCTCGTGAGCAATCCGCCGTACCTGCCGAGCGCCATCCTCTCCGGCCTCGAGCCGGAGGTTGGTGCTCACGANCCGCGCCTGGCGCTGGACGGCGGCGGCGACGGGCTGAGGGTCATCCGGCGGATCGTCACCTCCGCGCGCGAGGTGCTCCGTCCGTCCGCGCCGCTGCTGCTGGAAACCGCCGGCGGCAGCCAAGCCGGCGCCGTCGCCGGGCTCTTGCGCGCAGCGGGGTTCACGGGTGTGGGCGTCCGCGCCGACCTCGCAGGCGTGGACCGGTTCGTCGCCGGGAGGGCGTGATGCCGGCGCGGCTCGAGATCGAGGGCGGCGTCCCGCTTCGAGGGACGGTGAAGGTGAGCGCGGCCAAGAACGCCACCCTGCCGGCGATAGCGGCCGCGCTCCTGACGGCGGAGCCCCTGACACTCGCAAACGCGCCCGACCTCGCAGACGTGCGTACCATGACGAGGCTCCTCGAGACCCTCGGCGCGACGGTGTCCCGCCGCACGGGCGGGCTCGGTGTGCAGGTCGCGCACGTGACGAGCGATCTGGCGCCGTACGAGCTCGTCTCGACCATGCGCGCCTCCGTCCTTGTCCTTGGTCCCCTCGTCGCCCGCCACGGCACGGCGCGCGTCGCCCTACCCGGCGGCTGCGCCATCGGCCCGCGTCCGATCGACCAGCACCTCAAGGGGCTCGCGAAGCTCGGCGCCGAGATCGCGATCGAGAACGGCTACGTCATCGCGCGGGCGAGCCGGCTCAAGGCGACGCGAATCACGACCGACCTGGTGACGGTCACCGGGACCGAGAACCTCATGATGGCGGCGGCGCTGGCCGAGGGCACGACCGTTATCGAGAACGCGGCGCGCGAGCCCGAGGTCGTCGACCTGGCGGCGCTGCTCACCGCCATGGGCGCGCGGATCCAGGGCGCCGGCACCGCGCGCATCGAGATCGAGGGCGTCGCCGAGCTCCGTGGGGCCGTGCATCGCATCGTCCCGGACCGCGTCGAGGCGGGAACTCTCATCGTGGCGGCCGCCATCACGCGGGGCGACGTCACCGTCACGGACCTCGTGCCCGACCACATTTCCTCGGTGCTCGCCAAGCTCGACGAGATCGGCGTGGTCCTCGAGACGGGGCCGACGTGGGTCCGCGCGCGGGGCCCCGAGCGGCCCCGCCCGGCCGACGTGACGACGAGCCCGTTTCCGGGCTTTCCGACGGACATGCAGGCGCAGGTGATGACGCTGCTCGGCCTGGCTGACGGCCAATCGCGCGTCACGGAGACCATCTTCGAGAACCGGTTCATGCACGTCGCCGAGCTGGCGCGGATGGGCGCCCGGATCGAGACCGACGGCGCGATCGCGGTCATCCGCGGCGTGCCGTGCTACCAGGGCGCCCCGGTCATGGCCTCGGACCTGCGCGCCTCCGCGGCGCTCGTGCTCGCGGGGTTGGCCGCGCACGGAACGACCGTCGTCTCGCGCGTCTATCATCTCGACCGCGGCTACGAGCGGCTCGAGGCCAAGCTCGGGGGGCTGGGCGCCCGGATCGAGCGCCGCGCATGAAGGACGTGCTGACGCTCGCGCTCCCCAAGGGACGGCTGCTGGACCCTGCGCTCGCGCTCCTGCGCGACCTCGGCGTGGAGGGGATCGACGGGGACTCGCGCCGGCTGATCTTCACCGACCCGAAGCGGGAGCTGCGCGTGCTGTTTCTGAAGCCCGCCGACGTCCCGGCGTATGTCCTCTACGGCGCCGCCGACCTCGGGATCGTCGGCAAGGACATTCTCCTCGAGCAGGAGCCGGACGTGTACGAGCCGCTCGACCTGGGGTTCGGCTTCTGCCGCCTCGTCGTCGCCGAGCCGCGCGAGCTCAGGGAGCGCGACGACCCGACGAAGTGGTCGTGGGTGCGTGTGGCCACCAAGTACCCGCGGCTCACGGAAGCCTACTTCTCGAACCGCGGCATCCAGGTCGAGATCGTGAGGCTCGACGGGTCCATCGAGCTGGCGCCGCTGGTCGGGCTCGCCGAGCGGATCGTGGATCTGGTCCAGTCGGGGGAGACGCTGCGCGCGAACGGGCTCGTGGAGGTCGCGGAGATCGCGCGCTCCACGGCCCGGATCATCGTGAACCGCGCGTCGATGAAGACCGAGCACGCGCGAGTGACCGGGCTGATCGAGGTGATGCGCGCCGCGCGGGGCCGCCAGGCACCCGTCTCGAGCCACTCACCGGGCGCGCGGACATCGGTCGAATGAAAGCGCCATGACGGCGATTGGTGTCGCCCGCAACTTGATCATAGGTTCGCCTCGGCCGGCGGGGCCCCGATCACAGACTCGCCTCGCCTTGCGACTGCGGCTCACACTGCGGCCCCGCGACGGCCTGCGGCTCGCACTGCCATGATCCGCGTGCTCGACGCACGGCAGCTGGGCGTCGAAGCCGTCGTCGCGGCGCTCGCGCGCCCGCCGGCAACCATTCCGTCCGAGATTCTCCGTGCCGTCGACGCGATTCTGGCCGACGTGCGCGCCCGCGGCGACGCGGCCCTCCTGGAGCTGACCGCGCGCTTCGACGGTTTCACGGCGGCGACCCCGACGGAGCTCGTGATCACCCCGGACGAGTTCGAGATGGCAGAGCGGCAGGTCGCGCCAGACGTNCGCGCGGCCCTTGCGTACGCGGCCGAGCGGATCGAGCGGTATCACGCGGTCGGGGCGCCGAAGTCATGGCGTCTGACCGATGAGCACGGTTCCNTCCTCGGCCAGGAGGTCCGGCCGCTCGATCGGGNGGGGATCTATGCGCCGGGCGGGCGCGCCGCCTATCCGTCCACAGTCCTGATGACCGCGGTGCCGGCGCGTGTCGCCGGCGTCCGCGAGATCGTGCTCGTCACGCCGCCGGGCCCCGGCGGCCGGGTCGAGCCCGCCGTGCTCGCCGCTGCCCGCCTCGCCGGGGTCACCGAGGGCTACCGNGTCGGCGGTGCCCAGGCGGTAGCCGCGCTCGCCTATGGCACGGCGACGATCCGGCGCGTCGACAAGATCGTGGGCCCCGGAAACATCTACGTGGCCCTCGCGAAGGCCCGCGTGTTCGGCGAGGTCGGCATCGACATGGTGGCGGGACCGAGCGAGATCGTTGTCGTCGCCGACGCTGCCGCCGATCCCGCCTGGGTGGCGGGCGACATGCTCGCGCAGGCGGAGCACGACCCGATGGCCCGCGCGGTCTGCATCACGGACGCGACCGAGCTGCTCCCTCGCGTCGCCGCGGAGCTTGAGCGCCAGCTCACCGCGCTGCCGCGCCGTGAGATCGCCTCCCGGGCGCTCGAGGCCAACGGCGCGTTGATCCGCGTGGCGTCGCTCGACGACGCGGTCGAGCTGGCCAACCGCCTGGCGCCGGAGCACCTCGAGCTGATGGTGAGCGTCGCCGCGGCCCTGATCCCGCGCGTGCGCCATGCGGGCGCGGTCTTCGTGGGCGGCCACACCCCCGAGGTGGTTGGCGACTACGTCGCCGGACCCAACCACGTCCTGCCGACCGCAGGCACGGCGCGCTTCGCCTCGCCGCTCGGCACGGAGGATTTCGTCAAGCGCTCGAGCGTCATCGAGTACTCGCCGCGTGGGCTCGCCGCCGCCGCGCCGCATCTCAGGGTGCTCACGCGGATCGAAGGGCTCGCCGGACACGGGCGCGCCGCCGAGCTACGGCTNGGGAGCGACCCAGGGAGGGCCGTATGAGCGCGGAGACGACGGCACGGCAGGCGCGCGTGGAGCGCAAGACCAAGGAGACCGAGGTCTCGCTTCAGCTCAACCTCGACGGCACCGGCGCGTCGAAGGTGCAGACGCCGATCCCGTTCTTCAGCCACATGCTCGAGGCCTGGGCGAAGCACGGTCTTATGGATCTCGCCGTCGAGGCACAGGGCGACGTCGAGGTGGATCAGCACCACACGGTCGAGGACGTCGGCATCGTGCTCGGGCAGGCGCTCCGGTTAGCGCTCGGCGACAAGAAGGGCATCGTCCGCTACGGCACCGCGTTCGTCCCGATGGATGAGGCGCTCGTCTCGGCGTCCGTGGACCTGTCGGGGCGCCCGTTCCTCGTCTTCGGCGTGCCGGTGGCGCGGACGCGCGTGTCCAACTTCGACCTGGACCTGCTCCAGGAGTTCTTCCGCGCCTTCGCAGTCAACGCGGAACTCACCCTGCACGTGACCATGCACTACGGCCACAATCTCCACCACGTCACGGAGGCGGTGTTCAAGGCCGTCGGCCGCGCGCTCGCCGACGCCACGCGGGTGAACCCCCGCATCGCAGGAATCGTCCCGTCGACGAAGGGCGCCCTGTGAGCCCATGATCGCCGTGATCGATTACGGGCGGGGCAACCTCGGGTCCGTCGAGAAGGCGTTCGGTCGCGTCGGCATCCCGGCGGTCGTGACCCAGGATCCTGGCACCGTGGACGGCGCGGACGCCGTCGTGCTTCCGGGCGATGGGGCGTTCCACGACGCGATGGCGAACCTCGAACGCCTCGGACTCCTCCCGGCCCTCGGGCGGGCGCTGGACGGCAGCCGGCCGTTTCTCGGAATTTGCCTCGGCTACCAGCTCTTGTTCTCGACGAGCGAGGAATTCGGTGAAGGGCGCGGCCTCGACGTGATCCCGGGGACTGTGCGGAGGTTCCCGCCGGGCCGGAAGGTCCCTCACATGGGCTGGAACCGCGTCCGGCACGCGGGGGAGTTGCGCCTCTTCGAGGGCATTCCGGCGGGCGCCTACTTCTACTTCGTCCACTCCTATTACCCTGTTGTCGCGACGGCCGCGAGCTCAGCTCAGATCGAGGGTGGTCCGAGGCAGGCGCACGGGGCTCCGGGACGCCCGATCCTTCGCGTCGCGTGGTGCGAGTACGGGATCGAGTTCGCCGCGGCGATCGAGCGGGGGCTGATCTACGCGACCCAGTTCCATCCGGAGAAGAGCCAACGCTGGGGGCTCCGGCTCCTCGAGAACTTCGCGGCGATCGTCAAGGNCGGCGCCCGATGATCGTGATCCCCGCCGTCGACCTCCGCGACGGGCGATGCGTGCGGCTCCGTCAGGGCCGCGCCGACCGAGAGACCGTCTTCTCCGAAGACCCGGTCGCGATGGCCGTGCACTGGAAGCANTGCGGTGCCGAGCGGCTCCATGTCGTGGACCTCGACGGCGCGTTCGCCGGCGAGCCGCGCCAGACCGCGCTCGTCGCGAAGATCATCGCGGCTGTCGCGCCGGTGCCGGTCGAGGCGGGCGGCGGGTTGCGCGACGTGAGAGCGGTGGAAGCGGTGCTGGGGGCCGGGGCGTCGTGGGCCGTCGTCGGCACGCGTGCGCTCGACNCCGAGTTCCTCGCCGAGGTCTGCGACCGATTCCCGCAGCGGATCATCATCGCGGCGGACTCGCGCGACGGTCGGGTGGCGGTGAAGGGGTGGGTNGATCTCTCCGAGCTGGCACCGGTCGAATTCGCCCTGGCGCTCCGCGATCAGCGCGACGTTGCCGCGCACCTTGCCGCGCTCCTCTGCACGGACGTCGGCCGCGACGGCACGGCGCAGGGGCCCAACGTCGAGGCGACCGCGGAGCTCGCGCGTGCGGCCGGGGTCCCGGTCATCGCCTCCGGCGGTGTCGCGCGGCTCGCCGACTTGAGGCGGCTGGCCGCGGTCCCGGGCGTCGTAGGCTGCGTCGTGGGCCGTGCCCTCTACACCGGCGTGATCGACCTCGCCGAGGCCCGGAAGGAGTTGGCGAAATGACGCGAGGTGCCTTGGTCGGACGGAGCCGCGCCGTGCCCACGGCACGCCACCTACGGAGTGCACCGGCCTCACGGCACTCGTTACAATAATGTTAGCCAAGCGCGTCATCCCATGCCTCGACGTCAAGGACGGCCGCGTCGTCAAGGGCGTGCGCTTCGTGGACCTGCGCGACGCGGGCGACCCGGTCGAGGCCGCGCTCGCGTACGACAGGCAGGGCGCCGACGAACTCGTCTTCCTCGACATCACGGCCTCACACGAGGCGCGCGCGATCATGCTCGACGTGGTGCGCCGCACCGCCGAGGGCATCTACATGCCGCTGACGGTCGGCGGCGGCGTCCGCTCGATCGACGACGTGCGGGGGCTCCTGCGGGCGGGCGCCGACAAGGTCTCGCTCAACACGGCCGCGCTCGCGCGGCCCGACCTCGTCCGTGAGGCGGCGGAGCGCTTCGGCAGCCAGTGCGTCGTGGTCGCCATCGACGCGCGGCGTGAGCGCGCCGGCACCCGGCGTTGGGGCGTCTACACCCACGGCGGCCGGCGTCCCGCCGGGCGCGACGCGGTCGAGTGGGGGCGCGAAGTGGTCGAGCTCGGCGCGGGCGAGATCCTCCTGACGAGCATGGACCGCGACGGAACCAAGGACGGCTACGACCTCGAGCTCACGCGCGCCGTCTCCGAGGCCGTCCCGGTCCCCGTGATCGCCTCGGGTGGCGCCGGCTCGCTCGAGCACCTCTATGAGGGGCTCGTCGAGGGGTGCGCCGACGCGGTGCTGGCCGCGTCCATCTTCCATTTCGGCACGCACACCCTCGCGGAGGCCAAGGCGTATCTCAGGGAGCGCGGTGTCGAGGTGCGCTGCGAGCCATGACGGTCGACGAGCTCAAGTTCGACGCGCAGGGGTTGATCCCCGCCGTGGTCCAGGAAGCGGACACGGGCGAGCTNCTCATGGTGGCCTGGATGGACCGGCCGGCCGTAGAGGGGACGCTCGCGACCGGGGTGACCCACTTCTGGTCGCGCTCGCGGGGNGCCCCGTGGCGCAAGGGCGAGACCTCCGGCCACACGCAGCACGTCCGGGCCGTCTACGCCGACTGCGACGCGGACGCGCTCCTCGTGCAGGTCCACCAGGAGGGCGTCGCGTGTCACACGGGGCGGCGCACCTGCTTTTTCGCGGCGCTCCAGGAGGGCGGCGGCGAGCCCGGATCACCGCCGCCTGCGAACATGCTCGAGCGTCTCGAGCGGACGATCGAGACGCGGAAGGCGAGCCCGCGGCCAGGCTCGTACGTCGCCGGGCTCCTCGCGGGGGGCGAGGCGGCGATCTGTCGCAAGATCGGTGAGGAAGCGGCNGAGGTCATCACGGCCGCGCTCGGNGGTGAGGGCGACCGGCGCCTGATCGAGGAGGCGGCCGATCTCTGGTTCCACACGCTGGTCCTGCTGGGCGCGCGGTCGATCCCGCTCCGCGAAGTGGTCGAGGAGCTCGCGCGGCGGCACGCGGGGCGCGCCGGGTCGGACCGTTAGGGGACGGTGGGAGCGCGCGGCGTCGTGGCGCTCGCCTTCACNGTCGTCGTCGTGGCTACCGGGTGCGCCGGNAGGCGGATCGAGAGCGGCGTCTTCCATTCGNCCAAAGGCTACCGCGTCGGAATCCCGGGCGCCGAGTGGACGGTGATCGAGGCGAGCNGGGCCGACCTGGAGCTCAGGCACCGCACGGCGCCGGTGGCGATGCTGGCCAACGCGACATGCGGGGACGCGANCCCGGCCGCCCGGCTGGATGTGCTCTCCCGGCATCTCTTGATGGGGTTTCAGAGCCGTGCCATCGTCGAGTGGGAGGACGTGGCGGTCGATGGGCGGCGCGCCGCCCATGCCGTGCTCGACGGCCGCCTCGCCGCCGGCGCGGCCCTCACACGGGTCGAGACGTACGTGATGAAGGACGAGCGGTGCGTGTACGACTTCGCGCTGGTCGCGCCCCCGGAGTCCTTCGAGACCTGGCGGACCGCGTTCCGCGAGCTGGTCGACAGCTTCGCGACGGAGTGACGGGGTTGGAACTCTCCCTGAGGCGCACGGTCGTCTGGTACGGCGGGCTCGGCCTCCTCACGGGCCGCGTCATGCGGAGCCTGGCGCTCCCGCCCAAGTACTTCCGGTTGATCCTCCGCGAGATCGAGTCGATGGGCGTGCAGTCGCTCGGCGTTGCGCTCACCGCGGCAATCTTCACGGGGATGGTGTTCACGATCCAGAGCGCGGTGAACATGGCGCGCTTCGGCGCCGAGACCTACGTGGGCCCAGTCGCGGCCCTCGCGATCCTCCGGGAGCTCGGACCGGTGCTCACCGCGATCCTCGTCGGCGGGAAGGTCGCCTCGGGGATCACCGCGGAGCTCGGCTCGATGAAGGTCACGGAGCAGATCGACGCGCTCCGGACGCTCGGCGTCAACTACGTCAAGCGCCTCGTGGTCCCGCGCGTGCTCGCGTCGCTGGTCGTCTTCCCCCTGCTCACGGTCCTCACCGACGCCGTCGGCGTCCTGGGCGGCATGGTGATCATGTTCGTCGAGCGTGGCGCGGACATGTACGCCTACTGGAACACGATGACGTACTGGGTGGTGCCAAAGGACTTCCTGACTGGCATCGGCAAGTCAGTCTTCTTCGGCGCGGTCGTGACGCTGATCGGCTGCTACAACGGGCTCTCCACCGAGGGCGGCACCGAGGGGCTGGGGCGCGCGACGACGGCGACCGTCGTCCACGTGACGATGGGTGTGATCGTCTCAGACTTCTTCCTCACCAAGCTGTTCCTGACGCTGTTCTACTGAGGCGCCATGGCGCAGACGATCGTCGAGGCCATCGACGTGCAGAAGAACTTCGACGCGGTCGAGGTGCTCCGCGGCGTCTCGTTCGCGCTCGCCAAGGGTGAGACGCTCGTCGTGATGGGCGGGAGCGGCTCGGGGAAGACGGTGCTCCTGCGGCTGGTCGCCGGCCTCATCCGCCCGGACGCGGGGCGGATCCTTCTCTTCGACCGCGCCATCGAGCACCTCTCCGAGGAGGAGGTCCTACCGCTCCGGCGCCGGTTGGGCTTCGTGTTCCAGGGCGCGGCGCTCTTCGACTCGCTCTCCGTGTACGAGAACGTCGCCTTTCCGTTGCGGGAGCANGCGAGCCTGCCTGAGCCCGAGATCCGGGCGCGAGTCGTAAAGAATCTCTCGCTCGTGGGGCTCGGCGGCGAGGTCCTCGGCCTCCTGCCGGCGGAANTGTCGGGCGGGATGAGGAAGCGCGTCGGGATCGCGCGCGCGCTGTCCGTCGAGCCGGAGGTGCTCCTGTTCGACGAGCCGACGGGCGGGCTCGACCCCACGAACTCCAAGCTCGTCGGCGAGCTGATCCGGGAGTTGCGCGGCGGCGTGTGCGACACCGTCATCGTGGTCACGCACGACCTCGAGCTCGCCAAGACCGTCGCGGATCGCGTGGCGGTGCTGATCGACGGCCGGTTCGCGACGATCGGTCCGGTCGACGCGGTGCTCGANACGACCGACGGCGCCGTCCAGGCCTTCCTGGCCGGCGAGGCGAGGTGAGTCGATGAATGTGGCAGTGCGAGCCGCAGCCGAAGGCGAGGCGAGTCGATGAATGACGAGAGGGGCGAGATCGCGGTGAAGCTTCGTGTGGGGGTGTTCGTCCTCGTGGCGCTCGCGGCCTTCCTCGGCATGGTGTACGCCCTCGGCGCGCGCGCGCGGCTCTTCGAGGCGCACTACACGATTCACGCCGAGTTCACNGAAGTCGCTGGGCTCACGGAGGGGGCGACGGTCCGGCTCGCCGGCGTGCANATCGGTCGCGTCACCGACGTGCACCTGCCCGGCGAGCCTGGCGGGAAGGTGCGGGTCGACCTCACCATCGCTCGGCGCTACGCCGACCGCATCCGCCGGGACTCGATCGCGCGCATCGAGACGCAGGGGTTGCTCGGTGACAAGGTGGTGGAGGTGACGGTGGGAACGGCCGCGGCGCCGCCGCTCCAGCCCGGCGACGTGCTCCTCGCGCGCGAGCCGACCGATTTCGCCCGCGTGCTGACGCAGGGCGCCGACACGGCGAGGGACGCCGCGGCCCTCGTCGCGGCGCTCCGCAAGACGGCGGAGGACGTGAACCGGTCGAAGCTCGTCGACGACGTGTCGGCGACGGTCGGCAAGATCAACCGCGTCGTCGATCAAGTCGAACACGGCCGCGGCTGGGCGCACGCCCTTTTGTACGAGGAGCCGGTCGCGCTCAAGCGCCTGAACGAGACCGTCACGACGACGCAGAAGCTCCTCGATCGCGTGGCCGAGGGCCAGGGCCCCGCGGGCGTGCTTCTCTCGCCCACGGGGACGGACGCCGCACGGCGGTTCGTCGGGGCGATGGATCGGCTCGGACGCCTGGTCGACCGACCCGGGGCCGACCAGGGCCTCCTCCCGGCACTCCTCTTCGAACCGAAGTATAAGGAGACGCTCGAGGACCTTCGCACTGTCACGCGTAACCTCCGCGACGTGTCCGACCGGATCGCCGGCGGGCGGGGCGCGCTCGGCTCTCTCATCGCCGACGGGGACGCCGGCGGCCTGCGCCAGATCGTTCAGGACCTGCGGGTCACGGTGGCGAACCTCAAGGAGATCAGCGAAAAGGTCAAGGAGGGCGAGGGGACGATCGGNGCGCTCCTCGCGGATCCGACGATCTACGAGCGGCTCGTGACGATCCTCGAGGGCGCCCAGCGGTCCTTCCTGCTCCGATCACTCATCCGGGGCCTCGGCGAGAAGGGCGCGGAGTCGAAGGGTGACGGCCCGCGACGCTAGCGTCTATCGCTGCCAGCAGTGCGGGTACGCGAGCCCCAAGCCCGGCACCTGTCCCGACTGCCTGCGGGCCGGCGCGGGTTACCTCCAGCTCGTGGAAGAGCGTGCGGCGCCGTCGCGCGTCGCCCGGCG